>ULQI01023209.1_pt1 | contig 12827 bp, 9 predicted proteins | sample 1954261 | NCBI WGS metagenome assembly ULQI01 (sample SAMEA4835650, study PRJEB28245) | human gut metagenome | biome: gut microbiome; material: fecal sample | place: Denmark | collected 2008 | reverse complement strand
AAATCCGCCTCGGTAAGAGAAGCGTTCATAACGTAAACATCAAATTCCGTGTCGGGATTTGACTTTATGAGCGATGAAAGCATTACGCAGAGCTGGTAAAGATAACCTCGGTTAAGTGTGACCAGAATATTCATATAACTTCCCCTTTGTTCTGATTTTCCTCTATAAGTTTGTCAAGGCTTCTGAGTGTCTTTACGGTAAATATAGCCGTAAACGCCGCCGTAAGCACATCTGCGACGGACTGTGTCATCTGAAGTCCCGTAAGTCCGAAAACCTGCGGCAGTATAAGCACCAGCGGAATGAAGAAAACGCCCTGCCTTGCAATGGCAAGAAAGCTTGCAAGCAGTGTTTTTCCCATGTTCTGGACTATCATATTCGTCATGATGATGATGCCCTGCAAAAATCCCGTTACGCACTGGAACCTGAGAAGCGGCGTGCCTGCGCTGATAACGTCGGGATCATCACGGAAGAATGCCACCAGCTGAGGTGCAAACACAAACACTATTGCGCCGAACACCATCATGAACAGGGTCGATGCCTTTATGCAGAAAAGATACATACGCTTTATCCTGTCATACCGCTTTGCACCGTTGTTGAATCCGCACACGGGCTGGAAGCCCTGACCAAAGCCTATGACCACGGAAGCGCCTATCATAACTATCTTGTTAACAACCGACACCGCCGCAATAACAGCCTCGCCGAAATTTCCCGCTGCGTGGTTCAGGCAGATAATGGACACGCTCATGATGGACTGCCTGAAAAGCGAGGGCGTGCCGAAGCGGAATATTGCCGAAACTATTTCGCCGTTCAATACAAAATCCGGCTTGCGGAAAGGGATACGTCCGCTCATTACAAGCAGCACTATAAAGGAGATGATCTGGCTTGAAACAGTCGCCAGAGCAGCTCCACGGACCTTCATGCCCAAAATGAAGATAAAAACGGGGTCAAGGATAACATTCAGCACCGCTCCGCTTGCCATGCCTATCATGCCATAGAAAGCGTTGCCCTGAAATCTCAGTTGGTTGTTCATTGTAAATGATGCCATTACAAAGGGAATACCGATAAGCAGCACCGATACGTATTCCACCGTGCTTTCCATAAGCAAGGGCGTTGCTCCCAGAAGCTGCGACAGCGGGCGGATATTCATATAGCCCAGCAGCGAAAGTGTAACGCCCATCATAAGGGACAGCACCGCTGCCGTGTCAGCCATCTGTGCGGAAGCCTTTACATCGCCCTCGCCCAGCTTTCGTGCCATATAGTTTCCCGAACCGTGACCGAAGAAAAAGCCTATTGCCTGTATAACGTTCATAAGCGGCAGAGCCAGTCCCACAGCAGCCGTGGAAACGGTGTCGAGCCTGCCCACAAAATAAGTGTCAGCCATGTTGTAAAGCGCCGTGATAAGCATGGTTATTATCGTAGGCACTGCCATTTTGCAGACAAGAAGCTCAACGGGAGAGTGGAGCATATCATGTCTTTTCTCTTCGGGGGTCATCATCTGGAAATATCATCCTTACTATTTACTTTATATATAAGTATATTATACCAAATCGGAAGAAATTGTCAAGCGTGCGGCGGCGTATAACCGCTGTCAGACCGTTAAGATTTACGGCATAAAGCCTGTTTTTCAGAGGTATCTTGACATTATTCCCCATATGTGCTATATTTAAATAGCATTTAAAGCGGCGCAAAAAAGTGACACCACATCTGTAGGTGTCTTTTTTTTACGGCAAGAAAGGATCTTCCCCATTATGCAAGGTGTTAAAGCAAAAGCTGCAAAAGCGGCTTTTCCCTACACTCTTCCCATACTTACAGGCTTCCTGTTTCTGGGCATCGCCTACGGCGTTTATATGAACAGTCTGGGGTTCTCATTCGTTTATCCGATGATAATGAGCGTTACCATATTTGCAGGCTCTATGGAATTTGTGGCAGCGACCATGCTGCTGAGCAAATTTGACCCGCTGGCAGCCTTTGTCACAACGCTTATGGTAAACGCCCGTCATCTTTTCTACGGCATTTCCATGCTGGAAAAGTACAACGTCAAGGACTTTCGTAAGATATACCTTATCTACGGAATGTGCGATGAATCCTTTTCAATAAACTGCTCCGTTGACGCTCCCGAGGGCGTTGACAAGGGCTGGTTCATGTTCTTTGTGACCCTGTTCAATCAGGCATACTGGGTTTTCGGTGCAACCCTCGGAGGACTGCTGGGAAACCTTATCACCTTTGATACAAAGGGGCTTGATTTCGTTATGACAGCCCTGTTCACAGTCATCTTCACCGACCGCTTCATGACACGCCGTGTCCACCTCCCCGCACTGCTGGGACTGGGGCTTACGACGCTGTGTCTGGTGATCTTCGGCAGCGATAACTTCATCATTCCCTCAATGATAGCCATTCTGCTCTCCCTGACCATTTTCAGGAAGAAGCTCGATCTGCCAGAGGAAATGCTGAAAAAGCCCGACAGATCATAAAAGGAGGATAAGGAAATGACTATCGCACAGCAGATAATCACAATAGGGGCTGTTACTCTCGGAACACTTTGCACAAGGTTCCTGCCGTTCATCATCTTTCCTGCGGGAAAGGAAACGCCGAACTACATAAAATATCTTGGAAAGGTGCTTCCCTGCGCCGTTACGGGGCTTCTGGCAATATACTGCTACAAGTCCGTTTCGGTCACATCATACCCTTTCGGACTGCCCGAATTTATCGCAGGAGGACTTACGGCAGGGCTTCACTTCCGGAAGAAAAATATGTTTCTCTCCATTGCGGCGGGAACCATATGCTATATGCTGCTCATAAGATTTGTTTTTGCATAATTTAAAGTGCAAATATTCATAATGACTTTGTATCATCATCTCAGGTCATATCCAGTCAGATAAATGGAAAAAGTATAGCCAAACAGAGTTAACATATCGTTAATTATATGTGTAAACTGACCAATACAACCGTTTATATAGTTTAAAATACCATTTTTTTAACATTGACTTTTAAGGCAAAAAATTGTAAAATATAGGTGTAATTAAAGTTGTATATGTAAAATCTGTGCAGTCTGTGATGTATTTTACAGCTCCAATCCATGATTTTGCGTACAAGATTACCCCGCTGGCATGAACCGTCGTAATGCTATGCGGTAAAAAATCCCACCGACGGAGAAACAAGGGGTTTACAATGAAAACTTCAAAGAAAATTCTTGCACTTAGTCTTGCTGCCTGCATGACTGTACCTTTCTTTACAGCTTGCGGCGATAATTCCACAAGCGGCGATGCTGCTTCCACAGGCGCTTCCTTCAAGATCGGCGGTATCGGTCCTATCACAGGCGGCGCTGCTGTTTACGGTCAGGCTGTAAAGAACGCTGCTGAGATGGCTGTTGAGGAGATCAACGCAGCAGGCGGTATCAACGGCTACCAGATAGACTTCAAGTTCGAGGACGATGTTCACGATGCAGAGAAGTCCGTAAACGCATACAACACCCTTAAGGACTGGGGTATGCAGATGCTCATGGGTACCGTTACCTCCACTCCCTGCCAGGCAGTAGTTGAGGAGTCCCACAACGACAATATGTTCCAGCTCACTCCTTCCGGCTCCGCTATCGAGAGTATCAAGTATGACAATGCTTTCAGAGTATGCTTCTCCGATCCTAACCAGGGTGTCGGCGCAGCTCAGTACATCGGTCAGAACAACCTTGCTGAAAAGGTAGCAGTTATCTACAACAGCTCCGATGTTTACTCTTCCGGTATTTACGAGAAGTTCGCTGCAGAAGCTGCAAATCAGCCCTTCGAGGTAGTTGCTGCAGAAGCATTCACCGATGACTCCAAGACTGACTTCACCGTTCAGCTCCAGAAGGCTAAGGACGCAGGCGCTGACCTTATCTTCCTTCCTATCTACTATCAGGAAGCATCTCTTATCCTCCAGCAGGTAGCTGCTATGGATTATTCTCCCAAGTTCTTCGGCTGCGATGGTCTTGACGGTATCCTTGCAGTTGAAAACTTCGACCTCAGCCTTGCTAAGGGCGTAATGCTTCTTACTCCTTTCGCAGCTGATGCTCAGGACGATCTTACTCAGAAGTTCGTAACCTCCTATCAGGAAAAGTACGGAGAGGTTCCCAACCAGTTCGCTGCCGATACATATGATGCAATGTACATCATCAAGGCTGCTGCCGAAAAGGCAAACGTAACACCAGATATGTCCGTTTCCGATATCTGCGATGCTATGAAGGTTGCTATGACCGAGATCACATATGATGGTCTTACCGGTACAGGCATGACATGGAGTGCAGACGGCGAGCCCTCCAAGGCTCCTAAGGCTGTTGTAATCGACATTGCTGAGGACGGCACTGGTTCCTACAAGGCAATGTGATCTGACTTATAAAGTCTGATAGTTTTATCCGCATAATATTACCGTCGGTGTCGATATTTTGATACCGGCGGTTTATGTGGTTATAAGGACTTGTATTTTCAGCTTTAAAAAACTGAAAAGCAGAAGGAAATCCGAATATTTCCTTCCGCTTTTGAGTTTTTTAAACTTAAGATTCAACGAAAACTCAAAACAAAATAAACATAAGAATGGGGATTGAGAAAATGAGCTTTCTGAATTACTTGATCAACGGTCTCAGCCTGGGAAGCGTTTATGCGATCATTGCTCTTGGCTACACAATGGTTTACGGTATCGCAAAAATGCTGAACTTCGCTCACGGCGACATTATCATGGTAGGTGCATATGTGGTGTTCCTCTGCATGAAGAACGCAGGCCTTAGCCCTATTGTCAGCATCATTATCGCAATGATAGCCTGCACGATCCTGGGCGTTGTTATCGAAAAGGTGGCATATAAGCCTCTCAGAAACGTAAGCTCCTCGCTGGCGGTGCTTATCACAGCCATCGGTGTCAGCTACCTGCTCCAGAACCTTGCACTGCTCATATTCGGCGCAGACGCAAAGTCCTTCACATCGGTAGTTTCACTCAAGCCCATAAAGCTTTTTGACGGTCAGGTATCTATCACGGGAGAAGCTGTGGTAACTATCATCACCTGTATCGTTATCATGGTAGGTCTTACCCTCTTTGTCAACAAGACAAAGGCAGGAAAGGCAATGCAGGCAGTTTCCGAGGACAAGGGTGCGGCTCAGCTCATGGGCATCAACGTAAATGCCACAATAACCCTTACCTTTGCTATCGGCTCCGCTCTTGCGGCAGTTGCAGGCGCTCTCATGTGCTCCGCATATCCCAACCTTACCCCTTATTCAGGCACAATGCCCGGTATCAAAGCATTCGTTGCAGCGGTATTCGGCGGAATCGGCTCTATCCCCGGCGCTATGATCGGCGGACTGCTCATCGGCGTTATCGAGATAATCGGCAAGGCTTACATCTCCTCTCAGATCACTGATGCTATCGTGTTCGCTATCCTCGTTATCGTTCTTCTGGTAAAGCCTACGGGTATCCTCGGCAAGAACATTCAGGAAAAGGTATAAGGAGGGCTGATGATGAGTAACGTTAAAACAAAACCTGCTAAAAAGCTTACAAAGTCCACAACGGACAGCCTGATAAACTACGGCATCGTTATCGTGCTCTACATAATAATGATGATAATGCAGGCAACAGGCAATCTTTCAAGCTCCATGAAGGGCTTTCTCGTTCCCGTTTGTATCTATGTTATAATGGCAGTTTCCCTTAATCTGGTTGTCGGAATCCTTGGCGAGCTGAGCCTTGGCCACGCAGGCTTTATGTGCGTGGGTGCCTACACCAGCGCGATCTTCTCAAAGCTTACAGAATCCACCATTACAGCAGCTCCCCTGAGATTTACTCTTGCAATTCTTGTAGGTGCATTTTTTGCAGCTGTCTTCGGAATACTGATCGGAATCCCCGTTCTCCGTCTTAAAGGCGACTACCTTGCTATCGTAACACTGGCATTCGGCGAGATAATCAAGAACGTGGTAAACATCATCAACTTCGGCGTTGACTCCAATGGCTGGCATTTCTCCACCAAGAGCACCATGGAGCTTGGTCTTGAGGCTGACGGAAACGTCATCATCAAGGGCGCTCAGGGTATCTCGGGCACACCTAAGGACGCAAACTTCACCGTGGGCGTTATCCTCGTTCTCCTTACACTGTTCATCGTTCAGAACCTTATCAAGTCCAGAGACGGCCGTGCTATCATGGCGATAAGAGATAACCGCATCGCTGCCGAATCCGTGGGCATCAACATCACAAAGTACAAGCTCATGGTATTCACTATCTCCGCTTCTCTCGCAGGCGCAGCAGGTGCGCTCTACTCCCACAACTACGCAACACTTACCCCCGCAGGCGACAAGTTCAACTACAACGCATCTATCATGATACTGGTTTACGTGGTACTCGGCGGAATCGGAAACATCAGAGGCTCCGTTATCGCAGCCATCGTTCTGTATATCCTCCCCGAAAAGCTCCGCTTCATCGGCGACTACAGAATGCTGGTATATGCAATCGTGCTTATCATCGTAATGCTTATGAACTGGGCTCCCAAGGCACAAGAATATAAGCAGATGATCGCCTATAAATTCAAGAGCAAATTCGGTAAGAATAAGGAGGAAGCTGCGGAATGAATATGTTAGAGGTATCAAATCTGAGCATTTCCTTCGGCGGTCTTAAAGCCGTAAGCGAATTTAATCTTACTATCAAAAAAGGTCAGCTTTACGGTCTTATCGGCCCCAACGGCGCAGGAAAGACCACAGTGTTCAATATGCTGACAGGCGTTTACAAGGCTGACACAGGCTCCATTATCCTTGACGGCACAAACATCACAAAGATGAGCACCATTGAGGCAAACCTTGCGGGTATCGCAAGAACATTCCAGAATATCCGTCTTTTCAAGGAGCTTTCAGTTATCGACAACGTTAAGGTCGGTCTCCACAATCACCATTCCTACAGCACATTTGAGGGCGTGTTCCGTCTCCCCAAATACTTCAAGGTAGAAAAGGAAATAGAAGAAAGAGCGCTGGAGCTTCTCAATGTCATGGGTCTTGAGGAGGAAAGAGACGTTATCGCTTCAAACCTCCCCTACGGAAAGCAGCGTAAGCTGGAGATCGCCCGTGCTCTTGCCACCGCCCCCAAGCTCCTGCTTCTGGACGAGCCTGCGGCAGGCATGAACCCCAACGAGACTGCCGAGCTGATGGACACTATCCGCTTTGTACGTGAAAATTTTGATATGACTATCCTGCTTATCGAGCATGATATGAAGCTTGTTTCGGGAATCTGCGAAGAAGTCACTGTACTGAACTTTGGTCAGGAGCTTGCTCATGGCAAGACATCTGACGTTCTCAACGATCCCAGAGTTATCACCGCATATCTTGGCGAATAATAAGGAGGCTCATAAAATGTCATTGCTCACTATCGAAAATCTTGAAGTATTTTACGGCGTTATCAATGCTATCAAGGGCATTTCCTTTGAAGTAAACGAGGGCGAGATAATCGCACTCATCGGCGCAAACGGCGCAGGAAAAACAACTATCCTTAACACAATCACAGGTCTTGTCCCCGCAAAATCAGGCTCCATAAAGTTTGAGGACAAGGATCTGCTCAAAACTCCTGCACACAAGATCGTAAGCATGGGCATCGCCCACGTTCCCGAGGGACGACGCATTTTCCAGCAGCTCACGGTTTTCGAGAACCTTAAGCTGGGCGCTTACACCCGAAAGGACAAGAAAGAGATCGCCGATACTCTGGAACTGGTCTATGAGCGCTTCCCCCGTCTTAAAGAGCGCCGCACCCAGATCGCAGGAACCCTTTCCGGCGGCGAGCAGCAGATGCTTGCAATGGGCAGAGCGCTTATGTCCCACCCTAAGATAATCCTTATGGACGAGCCTTCAATGGGTCTCTCCCCTCTTTATGTAACAGAGATATTTGATATTATCCGCTCGGTAAACGAATCGGGCACAACAGTTCTTCTGGTTGAGCAGAACGCTAAAAAGGCACTTTCCATCGCAAACAGAGCATATGTTCTTGAAACAGGAAAGATAGTTCTTTCGGGAGACGCTCACGAGCTTATGAACAACGACTCCGTAAAGAAAGCATATCTTGGCGAATAATATGGGGATACCCTATAAAGAAAGGATAAGGATCATGGACAACCTTGTAATTACAATAGCAAGAGAATTCGGCAGCGGCGGACGCTCCATCGGCAAAACGCTCAGCGAAAAGCTTTCCATTCCCTATTATGACAAGGATCTTATAAAGCTTGCCTCCGAGGACAGCGGCATAAACGAGGCTCTTTTCGGTCTGGCTGACGAAAAAGCAAAGTCGGGACTTTTCAAAAAGGTAAAGGTCTATGACGGTGATGTTATCACTCCGGAAAGATCCGATTTTACCTCTCAGGAAAATCTTTTCAACTTCCAGGCAAAGGTCATAAAGAACCTGGCAGATGAAAAAGCTCCCTGCATCATCATCGGAAGATGTGCGGATTTTGTCCTTGCTGACAGAGCCAATGTGCTGAGAATTTACATCTGGGCTGACAAGGAAACCTGCATCAACAATTCCATGAAGGTCTGCGGCTATGACCGCAAGGAAGCCGAAAAGCAGGTTGAGAAGATTAACCGTGAGCGCAGCGCTTATTATAAGGCTCACACAGGCAACGAGTGGACAGACGTGAGAAATTACGACCTGTGCCTCAATACCAGCCAGCTTGGCTTTGACAGATGTATCAAGATCATTGAGAGCTACATTGACATAATGAACAAGTGATAATAACACAGATTGCTGCGGTTTGCCGCAGCAATTTTTTTGAGGGGTATGTTATGCACGGTCTTGGTACGATAGTAAACGCCGCCGCCATTGTGGCAGGCAGCCTTATACTAATCACCAATAAAACTATAGACAAAAAATCATCGCATAATCCATATACGCAAGATTATGCTCAATTTTTTGTATAGTTTTTAATTGGTGCTTAGTATTATAGGAATGATATTCAAGTCAAAAATAAGCAAGCGCTTTCAGGACATTATAATGCAGGTAATGGGTCTGGCGGTAATGTTCATAGGAGCTTCAGGCGCTCTGCGAGGGATATTCACTGTAAAGGACGGTTTCCTTGAAACAGGCGGCACAATGCTGATGATAGCATCCCTTACCATAGGAGCGCTGCTGGGCGAGCTTATAAACATTGAGGCTCAGATGGAACGCTTCGGCGAATGGCTCAAGGACAAGGCAAAAAGCAGCGGAGATACCAAGTTCGTTGAGGGCTTTGTGACCGCTTCCCTGACAGTCTGCATAGGAGCAATGGCAATAGTCGGCTCCATTGAGGACGGCATCTCGGGCAATCACGACACGCTCTTTGCAAAGGCAGCCCTTGACCTTGTTATCGTAATGGTATGCGTGGCATTCTCAGCCATTCCCGTTGCAATTCTCCAGGGCACCGTAACCATATGCGCAGGCTTTATCGCCCCCATAATGAACGACAGCATTATTGCAAACATCTCGTTCATCGGCTCAATGCTCATCTTCTGCGTGGGCGTTAACCTTTCCTTCGGCAAGAAATTCAAGGTGGGCAATATGCTGCCTGCCATAATAATTCCTTTTATATACGGACTTATTGCAGGATAAAATGCCATTGTATTTTATAACCTCGATCAAATAACACAAAAGCGGTACCGCCCTTTCGGACGATACCGCTATTTTTATGTGTTCATATTGTCATTATGCTCTGGGAGTTGCATATACAACATCGGAGCTGCTGAGGTTTGTCCAGTTGCCGTTTACGCAGGCACGTACTGCAAAGCCGTAGTTAATGCCGTTTACCAGTCCCGAAACTGTGTAGGAAGTGGAGTAAACTGTTGCAACACTGTTATAATCGCCGTTGATGTAGGTATATACCATGTATCTGTCGGCGCCGTTTACTGCTGTCCACTGGAGGGAAACATATCCGTTGCCTGCTGCCGCACTGGTGATCTTAGGAGTTGAGGAGTAAGTAAGAGGTGTGCAGTAAACTATGTCAGAACCTGTGTAGCTTGTCCATGTGCTGCCCACATATGCTCTTACCAGGAAGCCGTATCTGATGCCGCCTACAAGACCCTGAACATTGTAGCTTGTGCCTTTTACGGTGGCTACCTGATTCATGGAGCCGTTGATGTAGGTGTAGATAGCATATCTGGAAGCGCCTGTTACAGCTGTCCACTTGAGGGATACGCTCTCAACGCCTGCGGTTGCACTGGTTATCTTAGGTGAAGAGGGAGCTGTGGGAGTTGCATAAACGATATCGGAAGATGTAACAGCAGACCATGCGCCGTTTACGTAAGCCTTGACTGCAAAGCCGTACTTGATGCCGTTTGCGAGGTTCTTTACTGTCATAGATGTCGCTGTGGTGGTTCCTCTGTTAGTCCACTGACCGTTCAGATAAGAGTAAACCGCATACTTGGAAGCTCCGCTTATGCCCGACCATGTAAGTGTTACCTGACCGTTACCGGCTGCTGCCTTTGTGATCTTGGGCTTTGTGCTTACTGCGGGAGTTGCATAAACGATATCGGAAGATGTAACGGTGCTCCATGCGCCGTTTACATAAGCCTTGACTGCAAAGCCGTACTTGATGCCGTTTGCGAGGTTCTTTACTCTCATAGATGTTGCTGTGGTGCTGCCTCTGTTGGTCCACTGACCGTTGATAACGGAATAAACCGCATATCTGGTAGCTCCGTTTACAGATGTCCATGTAAGTGTTACCTGACCGTTATCGGGAGTTGCCTTTGTGATCTTGGGCTTTGTGCTTGCAGCGGGAGTTGCATAAACGATATCGGAAGATGTAACGGAAGTCCATGCGCCGTTTACATAAGCCTTAACCGCAAAGCCGTATCTGATGCCGTTTGCAAGACCTGTTACTGTCATGTATCCGTTTCTGGTGTATCCGTGGTTCTGCCACTGACCGTTGACAACGGAATATACTGCATAATTGGTAGCGCCGCTTACGCCCGACCATGAAAGTGTAACCTGACCGTTATCGGGAGTTGCCTTTGTGATCTTGGGCTTGTTTGCAGCTGTGGGAGTTGCATAAACGATATCGGAGCTTGAAACGGAAGACCATACACCGTTTACCAGTGCCTTTACTGCGAAGCCGTACTTCAAGCCGCCTGTAAGACCTGTAACGGTCATGCTTGTAGCTGTGGTGTAGCCTCTGAGCACCCACTGATTGTTATTCTTGGTATAAACCGCATAATTGGTAGCGCCGCTTACAGCTGTCCATGTAAGATAAGCCTGACCGCTGCCGGGAATTACCTTGGTGATAACGGGCTTGGGAGAATAAGTGGGGGTTGCATATACCACGTCGTTTGCGGTATAGGAGCTGAGGTTGCCGTTGATATAGTAACGTACCAAAAATCCGTAGCGGACGTTATTTGTAAGTCCTGTTACGGTGTAGGTATTGCCTGTGGTAGCACCTATATATGTAAGATAGCCGTTCATATAGGTATAAACGTTATACTGTGATGCGCCGGGTATCTTGCTCCACTGGAGGGAAGCGGTTCCGTTTATTGCGGAGGTTACCTTTAGGTTAAGAGCATTGGGAGAAGCAGGGTCGTTCTTCACGCAGCTGGGAAGAGTGATGTTGGTGTAATACTTGTTCATCACGGTGTAGTTGATGTTGTGGCGTGAATCAAGGCTCTGGAAGTATGTGGTGCTCTTATTGCAGTATCTGCTGTCAATGTAGCTTCCCTGATCCATAAGGCTTACATCTATCTCATACCAGTCGTTGAATATCTTTACTCTGTTCCATGCGTGGTTTTCGGTGATGACTGTGATACAGTCAAGACCTGCCGCATTGCAGAAATATGTCATTGTCATGGCATATCCGCTGCCATAGCACTGTCTGTCAAGGAGAGCGCCTGCGATAGACTGATGATGTGCGCCTGTGGAATAGGAAACAGCGTTAGCTATCTTCTGATAAATAGCCTGCTCCTTGGTAAGGTCATTGGTGCACTTGTTGATATCAGCCATCCATGTGTTGGTGATGCTGTTGATGCTGTTGTAAGCATTTCTTCTTACGGTACCGTTCTGGTAATCGGAATACATCATGGGGTAAACAAAGTTCTGACCGAATCTGTAGCCGTTTGTAAGGAAGAAATACTGGGGATTTGAGTAGTAGAACATATACAGTATCTGCTCAAGACGTGAGCTGGAGATGCTGTTGGAATCGAAGGAAATGTAGTCGATGTACTGAGATGTGTAGGTCTGGCTGGAAGAAAGCACTGCGTTGCAGGCATTTGCCAGATTGTTGTACAGAGTACGTTCGGCTGAGTTCAGCTGATTGTAGAAATAGCTGGTGTTGTAACGGTATGTAGCGTCTAAAGTCTCGCTGTAGGCATCAGTCTCATTAAGAGCCTTGTCCTTGTCGATCATCTCTCTGATAGCTGCCATATCGTCATCGTCGGTGTAGATGCCCTCAACACCAACATCGGGGAGAACCATGTTGGAATCCTCTGCCATAATATCCTCAGCGGACTTTCCTGTCTTAGCAGTATCATCTGTTGTCTCGACAGTCTCAGTCTCATCTGGTTCGGTGACATCAGGTTCTGTTACATCGGGTTCAGTTACATCAGGTTCTGTTACATCAGGTTCTGTTACATCAGGCTCGGTTACGTCGGGTTCGGTTACGTCGGGTTCTGTTACATCTGGCTCTGTTACGTCAGGCTCGGTGATGTCGGGTTCGGTTACGTCGGGTTCTGTTACGTCTGGTTCGGTTACGTCAGGCTCGGTTACGTCAGGTTCGGTTACGTCAAGCTCGGTTACGTCAGGTTCGGTGATGTCGGGTTCGGTCACGTCGGGCACAGTTACTTCAGTTACAGCAGGAACATTTTCGTCAGTGCCCGCAGGGACATCTGCAAAAA
>ULQI01055083.1_pt1 | contig 13431 bp, 9 predicted proteins | sample 1954261 | NCBI WGS metagenome assembly ULQI01 (sample SAMEA4835650, study PRJEB28245) | human gut metagenome | biome: gut microbiome; material: fecal sample | place: Denmark | collected 2008 | reverse complement strand
TTCGCTTTTTCTTGGTTCTTGTTCAGTTTTCAAGGTGCTGCTGATGTTTGACAGCTTTTGTAGTTTACAACGTTTTCAACGTTTTGTCAACTACTTTTTTGAAATTATTTTTTCAAATTTTTTCAGTGCCGCATCATAGCGTGTTATTATTATATTAAATCTACCTGTTAAAAGCAAACATAAATTTGATACTATTTTCAGCAATTTACAGCTAAATTTTACATAAATTTTTCTTTTGCTTATTAATCCTCATTTTTATTTTCATTTCCTTCATTTTTCGCAAAGTTTTCGTGCAAATCTTCTTTAAAAACAGTTACGGCACGCCGCTCAGCCCTGCTGTGCAGCGTAAGGCAGTAAAAATCACGCCGGGCCGCAGGGTAATTATCCGCAATGCATACTTCCCCGGCACACTGCGCCTGCGCGGCAATATGTTCCGATATCAATGCGCAGCCCAAATTATTTTTAACCGCCTCTTTAACGGCAAAATTCGTATTAAAAATTACCGGCCTTCTGTTTATATTTATGTTGCTTTCGCGCACAAAGCTTTCCCACTGCTCGCGGGAGGCCGAACCTTCCTCGCGTATAATCCAGCGCTTATTGCCGCCCGCTTCATGCCCGGCAGCCGCAATAACAACCAGCCTGTCGCGGTAAAACGCCTCTGCGTTTATTCCGCTTTCCTGCACTTCGCCTTCAACCAGCCCCACATCAATCTCGCCGTTTAAAAGCAGGTTTACAATATGTTTTGTGTTGCCAATTATAATTTCCGGCTCCAGCTTACTGTATTTTTTGGTAAACCTGCCAAGATATTCCGGCAAAAAGTATTCGCCAATCGTCTGGCTTGCGCCGATGCGCAGCACACCTTCAAGTTTTTCCTGCCAGCCGCCGATAGCTGCTTTTGCGTATTCAATTTCCGCGCAAATATTTCCGGCGCTTTGCAAAAGAATTTTTCCGGCAGAAGTTAAAGCCACATTTTTATGTTTTACAGTTCTTTCTATTAAAGATGCGCCAAAAAATTCTTCCAGCTTTTTTATCTGCACACTGGCAGTTGGCTGCGATATATTGCGTTTTTGCGCCGCCCTGGTAAAATTACGGTATTCAGCAACGGCTAAAAATGTTTCAAGTTCTTCTATCATCGTTAACCTTATTATAAAATTTAATTGATTTTATTACAATAATTCATTTTACTAATTATTGTAAATCATTTATACTTTGTTTGCAACCAGTTCACGGAACGTTTTAATATTTTATATCTTATTAATGAAAGGAAGTTTAAACGCATGGATTTCATCAACAAAAATTTACGCGGAATTTTATTCTGCTTTGCGCTGGCAGTGCCTGCAACCTACCTTGGCAAACTTTTCCCGGTTGTTGGCGCACCCGTTTTTGCAATTTTATTCGGTCTTGCAGCCGCTTTTTGGAAACGGCCCGCATTTTTTCAGCCCGGCATTCAGTTTACTGCCAAAAAAATACTGCAATATTCCATCATTCTTTTAGGCTTCGGCATGAATTTATTTGAAATTTTAGCAGTCGGTTCGCAGTCTTTACTAATTATTGTTTCAACTATCGGCACGGCATTAATTACGGCTTACATTTTAAGCAGAATTATGAACATAGAGCGCGATATTGCAACGCTTGTCGGCGTAGGTTCTTCCATTTGCGGCGGCAGCGCCATTGCAGCTGCAGCGCCTGTTATTAAAGCCTCCGACAAAGACATTGCCCAGTCGATTTCCGTAATTTTTCTGTTTAATGTTGTGGCAGCCTTCCTGTTCCCTGCTTTGGGCGATATGCTTGGCTTTACCGATACAGGCTTTGGCATGTGGGCAGGAACCGCTATTAACGATACCAGCAGCGTAGTTGCTGCAGGGCAAACCTGGGCCAGCGCGCACGGCAGCGATACGGCCCTAAACTACGCAACCATTGTTAAATTAACCAGAACGCTTGCAATTATACCTATCTGCCTCGGGCTTGCCTACATGACATCCAAAACCAAAAATACGGCGTCCGATGTAAAAATTACCTCCATCTTCCCCATGTTCATTCTTTACTTTGTAATGGCGGCAATTTTTAACACCCTTGCCGGTGAAAGCCTGCCGGTACTTGCCCAGCTTCCTTCGGTAGGTAAATTTATGATTGCAATGGCAATGGCAGCCATTGGCCTTAACACCAACCTTGTAAGCCTTGTAAAAAGCGGCGGCAAACCGATTTTGCTCGGCCTTGTATGCTGGATTTTCATTGCACTGGTAAGCATTGGAATGCAGCACATTTTAGGAATCTGGTAAAGTTCACAAATATTCCCCACAGCACCCGCAAATTTCACCAAAAATCTACTTTGCGCGGTGCTGTTTTACATTGCCGTTGTACCTTTTTAAATTAAAGTGTGGTATAATAATTGGGAATGTTTCAGCTGTTATTACAATATTTACAGAACCGAGGTTAATTTAATGGGAAACTTTTTTAAAACAGTAATCTGCGTACTTACAGCATTAATCGTGCTGGCAGGCGCTGCTTTCTGGGGCCTTGCCGGTTTGCTGCCTGCGGTAGATATTGAAGATTCGCTGCGCCCGGATGCTGCTTCGCAGTATTTTGACGATAAAGGCGAACTTATCTACACCACCGCATCCGAAGAACGCCGCATTCCCGTAAGTCTTGACAAAATGCCGAAGCACTTGCAGGAAGCCTTCATTTCTATTGAAGACGCCCGCTTTTACGAACACGGCGGCATTGATATCCGCGGCACCGCGCGCGCACTGGTAGTAACCCTTACCGGCGGAGATGTACAGGGCGGCAGCACCATTACCCAGCAGCTTGCCAAAAATGCTTTTTTAACCAACGAGCGTACCATTACCCGCAAAATTAAAGAAGCCTTTATTGCACGCCAGCTTGAAGAACGCTATACCAAAGACGAAATTTTAAACATGTACCTGAACCGCATTTATTTCGGCCAGGGCACTTACGGCGTAGAATGTGCCTCGCTTTACTACTTTGGCAAACATGTAGAAGACATTGACCTTGCCGAAGCAGCAACGCTGGCAGCCATTCCTAAAAGCCCTAACTACTTCAACCCGCTGGAAAACCCCAAAGCCAGCAAAGAACGCCAGGAACTTGTGCTTGACCAGATGGTAAAATACGGCTATATTACCCAGGCCCAGGCCGATGAAGCCAAAGCCGAAAAAATTGCCGTGCATGTAAGCGAAACGCAGGATAAAAAAGAATACCTTTCTTACTTTTTTGATTACTGCAACCAGTTTATTATTGATAAATTCGGTGCCGACGCGCTGTATAAAGGCGGGCTTAAAATTTACACCACCATTAACAGCGATATGCAGCAGGCAGCAGTTGACGCCTTGCAGTACCTGCCCAATTACTACACCGACGACAACAAACTTACCCAGCCGCAGGTAGCGCTTGTTTCGTTAGACCCTACCACCGGCTACATTAAAGCAATGATTGGCGGCCGCGCCGAAGACAAATTCAACCGCGCAATTATGGCAGTACGCCAGCCGGGTTCCAGCTTTAAGCCTTTTGTTTACCTTACCGCCATGGATAACGGCTTTACCCCTGCCAGCGTAGTTGAAGATAAGGAAACCGAATTTGCACAGGGCTGGACTCCGCAGAACTCCGACCTTAAATGGCACGGCAAAGTAAGCCTGCGCACCGCACTCACCCGCTCCATGAACGTACCTACCGTACTTGTAGCGCAGCAGGTTGGCGTGGATAAAATTCTGCAAACAGCCAAAAACCTTGGCATTACAACTTTGGTTGAAGACGGCGCATACAGCGACGCCAACCTTGCCATGGCACTCGGCGGCTTAAGCAAAGGCGTAATTCCTGTTGAAATGGCCGCAGCTTACGGTGCAATAGCCAACGGCGGCGTTTACGTTAAACCGATTGGCATTTTAAAAATTGAAGACCGCAACGGCAAAGTAATTTTTGAAAACAAAACCGAACGCCGCGAAGCAGTTGACCCGCGCGCCGCATATTTAACCGTTGACATGATGAAAGGCGTATTTGTAAACGGCACGGCAGCAGGCGCAGGCATTGGCCGCCCGGCAGCAGGCAAAACCGGTACAACCGACGACTTTAAAGACGCATGGTTTGTAGGCTTTACGCCTAACCTTTCCACCGCCGTGTGGATTGGTGACGATAACGGCCGCGCCCTTGAATATATGTACGGCTCCATGCAGCCGCTCAGCATTTGGCGCAGCTACATGGTTAACGCCGTTGCCAACCTTCCTGCGGTAGACTTTGTACGCCCCAGCGGCGTGGAAATCCCGCCTGAGCCCAAAATTGAACAGGACAGCGACAAAGATAAGGACAAAGACAAAAAAGACAGCAAAGACGCTGATAAAGACAAAAACAAACCCGCAGCCAAAAAAGCTGCCGAAGAAGCAGCTGGAGGCTCTCAGCCTGCACCCCAGAAACCAAGCATGCGCGACCGTGTGCGTGAAATTCTGGAAGGCAACGCTGCCAACAACGCCAAACCGGTTGTAAGCAACAAACCTACACCGGCCAACTAAAAAACAAATCCCATCCGCCGCGAACTTTACGTTCATAAAACGGATGGGATTTTTTATACCCTTTTTTAATTTTTACAGTGCCTCTTTAAAAATAGAACCGCCGATAAACTCCCTTAAAATAGAATTGGTCGGTATCGCCGCATCATCCATGCCGCGCACATGGCTTAAAAGTTCAAGCAGGCGCTGCGCGCGCGTGTAAACGGCTTCGTCCGACTGAATCAGCTTCAGCAGCGGCTCGGCATATTTTTTAAGCACGGCAAACTCGTACACCAGCGAAGTATTGAACATAATATCGGCACTGTCCTGAAACGGAAATACATACTGTTCTTCCCCGCGCCGTACATCGTCCCATAATTTCAGCGTCATCAACGCATCGTGCGAACGGAACTGCGAATCGCGCACAATTCGGCGCAAAAGGCGCATATCTGTTGTGTGGATGCGGTTGTAGGAATCGAGCTGCATGGGCGTTAAAGCGCTGATATAAATTTTCATTTTATTATTGGCAGGCACAGCTTCGGAAATACGCTCGTTCAGCGCGTGGATGCCTTCAACAACCAAAACATCATTTTCGCCAAGCTGAATTTCGCGCCCGCGGTATTCCCTCATGCCGCTGCGGAAATTATACTTAGGCATTTTAACGCACTCCCCTGCCAACAGGCGGCGCAAGTGGTCATTAAAAAGCTCCAAATCAACGGCGTCTACACTTTCAAAATCGAAGGTGCCGTCAGGCTTTCTCGGTGTATCGTGCCTGTCTTTGAAATAATCGTCCATAGAAACAGGCACCGGGCGCAACCCGTTAACCACCATTTGTATGCTTAAACGCTGGGCAAACGTAGTTTTGCCGGAAGAAGAAGGCCCTGCAATAAGCACCAGCCGCACATCTTTATTGCTGGCGGCAATTTTATCGGCAATGCCGGCAATTTTCTTTTCGTGCAAAGCCTCTGCCACCTGAATAATGCTGTTGGCATAACCGCAGCTTATAATACGGTTCAGTTTGGCAACAGTATTGCAGTTAATTTTTGCCGACCAATCCTGCAATTCGTGGAACATGCCGTTTAAAGCATCACTCGGCTCAAACTTATCCAGCCTGTCCATGCAGCATTTATCGGGGTAATTAATAATTATGCCGTTCTCGTAATTTATCAGTTCAAACTGCTTTAAGTAACTGCAATCCGGCATCATGGCGCCAAAAAAATACTCCATATAATCGCGCAGCTTATACACCGTAAGCGTCTGCGCGCCGGGCGTGTTGCCCAAAAGCTGCAAACGGTCGTCCTCACGGCGTTCCAGCAGAATTTTTTCGGCTTCCGCCCTGCTGATAGTGCTGTAAACAATAGGCTCCTGCGCCGCAATAAGTTTACGCATAAACAAATCAATATCACGCAAATCGTATTTGCTGAGCACAATGCCGTTGGTAATATCGCAATACAAAGCGCTGCCTATTGAATTGCAAACCTCCAGCTGCACTTCGGGGCGCAGAGTTTTAATGGCATACAAAAACAAAAACAGCAGGCTGCGCACATAAACGCGGCGTCCTTCTTCCGTATCCCAGGTTATAAAATCAACAATGCCGTCGCTGTGCAAAGGCTTCTGCAAATCGGTACCGACACCGTTAAAAATGCCTTCCACCACCGGCTGGCTGTAAAAACCGTTCAGTTCGCGGCTAACCTCCAAAAGCGTAATTCCTTCCGGATATTCTTTTATAGTACCATTTGGCAAAGTAAGTTTCAGCATAGTTTTTCTCCTTTTATGCAGGCTATAATAATATTATACCGCATAAGCTGTTTTTTGCCAAAAAAGAAACCGCTACTTTTTGTTAACAATTACCGAAACCGATGGCTGGCTTATATTAAATAAATTTGCCAAAAATAACTGTGAAACGCCTTTTTCATAATATAAACGGCAGATTTCTTCGTTCCGTTCTTTGCGGTTAACAAACGGATGAATTTCAATAACTTCACCGCCGGTTTTATAACCGTAATCGCACAAAAGCACAATCATATATTCTCCGTCCGGCTTTTGTGCTTTAATCTCCCAGCAGCGCATACCGTTTTTACCGCGCGGCATATAGTTAACGTATTCTGCCGTGCAGTCAGGCGCAAGCTGTTTAAATTTTGCTTCATTAAAAGGTAGTTTTTTAAGCATATATTATCATCTTTTCATGTATAAACTGATATTATTTTTTCAATAAATTAAAAGGGGAGCTTATGCTCCCCTTAAGTAATATAATCAATTAAAAGCTATATCTTATACCTGCGCTCCACTGCCACGGAGTAGCAACATCGCCGCCATAAGTTTTTTCCACATCAAAATACAGATGAGTTGCATCGCTCAAATTAATATTAGTACCTACACCAACTTCAAACCAGCCGCCGCCAAGGTCCTGTTCATAAACATCACTGATGCCTCCACGGCTCATAGTTACTTCTGTTTCTCCGTCAAAATCATATAAATAGGAAGCACGGGCATAAATATTTCCGGCTTTAATATCTTTGCCGAGAGAGAATCCTACACGTCCTACAAGGCTATCCATACCTTCCTGGCGAACCTCTGCACCATTACTGGTTGTATAATCAACAGCTCCTACTGTACCATAGGTCAATTCAACCTGCGGCTCAATCCAGAAGCCGTTGCCCTGTTCAAAACGTTTGCCATATTCGGCACTAACGCTGTAACCATTGGTGTTATAATCGCCGCTGCCTACACCACCATTTGCATTAAAATCGCTGTCAATTCTTGCATATTTGGCAACCAAATCAATAAAGCTGCCGTCATCTTTTAAGTAGGAACCATATACGCCTACACCGGTATGATTGTTTTCTGCACTGCCGGTTCTAAATGTGCTGTTGCCTTCGGTGCGGGTTAAGAACATACCAACAGTCCAGTTCGGGTCGGTGCTGAGCTTTTCATCATAACCAACCTGATAGTAGTTATACTGGTTTTTAATGCTTTCGTATTCAACTTCACCGCGTACCATACGTGCCCATACACCATGTTCACCTTTGCTGTCGCGCAGTTCGCCAAGACGTTTATTCATATCATTGTTTTCCTGACGCCATGTCATAAGATTAATGCCTGTCAAGTTGCTGAGGCCTACGTTAGTGGTATTTTTAGCTACAGTATAATTAGTAACTTCACCATCTTTTACATCAGCAGTAATTTTACCTGCAATTATACCTTCATCGGTAGTAATTTGAGAAGCTGCGGATTTGCCAGTACCGGTAGTTACAACATCAGCCAACTCCTGTGCTGTTGCATCGCCGCCGTAAATAGCATCAGCAATTTCACCACTGCCGTTAACTGTGATAGCAGTATTTTCACCAACTTTATTAATGTTCATTTTATTATAAAGGCTGTTAGTGTTGATAGTACCGCCGTTGCCAGTTAAATTAGTTACATTTACTTCCTGATTTTCACCCTGCAAATTAATTACACCATTGTTTAACGTAATTCCACCTTTATCATCACCACTATCAGCAGCAATGCCAACATTAAACTCTTCTACATCTTTCTGTACATTAATAACGCCGCCGTTTTCAACAGTTACATTATTAATAAAACTATTACCGGTCATATTCCAAGAAGCGCCATTATTAATGTTCATACTAAAGCCGGTAACATTACCATATTTATATTTATCTGGAGTATCTAATTCGGCGCTTGTTATATATACATATTTATCCAATTCGTCGTTCCATACTTGATATTCCTGATAAGCCTTGCCCGTCCAGGATGATTCTTCACCGGAAAGATTTATATCTACATTAGAATTAATAAGATTACCACTATTTTCAGGCTTTCCCTCTCTATAAGGAGTTTCAAAAACAATATCACCGTTTAAAACAGTTGTATGTTTTCCATCAGTATTAATTTTAATTGTAGCATTACCACGGGTATCAATAGCATTTTTAGCGTTGACAACTAAATTACCATAAACATTCATTTGGCCATTAGAAAAAGCTGAAATACCTAAACCCTTACTATTTATAACAATATTTTCAGCATTAATATTGACAGAAGCTGGATTTTCTGGAAAATCATCTGAACCATTTGCTATTTGAGTATTATTTTGTACATGTAATGCAAATGTCCCATCACAATTAACAATTAAACTACTGCCATTTACAGTTAATTTTGAGTTAGTACCCATAGCTGCCATCGCCATAGGATTCTTACCTGTAGCATTAACTTTAATTATAGAATTTCCATTACCTAATGTAATTGAACCATTTGTATTTGCCCAAACAGCACGTGTTTCATTATGACTATAAGAATCAGAATTAATTGTTATTTCATTACCTAATAATTTAATTTCTTCAATATTTCCATTATCGCCTTGTGCCCAAATAGCAAAGTTGCTAGTTGTAATACCTTGGTCATTTTTGAACACCACATGATCATCATTATTAGCCGTAATAATTACAGAATTTTCATTAATTACTGCTGATTGAATAGGACCAATAGATTCTGCTGCATCTGCATAACTAAACGGCGTTGCCAACATTAACCCAAGCACAATTTTTGCTGCTAATTTCTTATTAATCATCTTTACAACTTCCTTTCATTATTTCCACTAATTTATATAAAAATATACAAATTAGCTATTACTGAAATTATACCATACCTTTACGCCCCCCCAAGACATTTCCGTTTGCGTATGTCTAACTTTTACTGGTCTTGTTGTAACAGGGTTTGCTTTCGTAGATTAGCGTTTTTTTACAGGGTGCTGAATCGTTTTACAATAAACGCAAATCTTTTAATATAACATAAAAATTTTTGCAAAAACAGTCTTGTTTTTTTGCCTGCGTTTTTGTTATTATAGTTTTCGCCGCTTTTTTGGGTGCGCACCGCAAAACGGCAAAATAATTTTTAAGGAGGCTTCACCTTTTTTGATGAAACCTGATTTTACTATTAACAAAAATTTTAAAATTGATGTGGAAGGAACCAGCAATGCACAGCACACCCAAAAGTTAATTACTGCCGCCCAAAATGGCAATAAAGCAGCAATGGAAGAACTTTGTACTGCTTTTGAGCCTTTGTTCCGCAAGGAAATGCGCCGTGAGATTTTTTATAACGGGCTTGGTTTTGAAGAAGGGCTTAGTTTGGCGCGCCTGAAATTTATAGAACTGGTGCTTACATATAACGGAGCGGATTATGAGCATTTTGCAGGTTATGTACGGTGCAGAATACATTTTGCGCTGTATGACGCCGTTAAAAAAGTTTGGGCAGAAGAAAATAAAAAAAGCCCACTGCCCCAAACAGATGAAGCAGAAGGCACGGAATTTACCGATAATGTTATAGAACGCAGGGAACTGAGTATTTTATTAAACCTTGCGCTGGCAAAACTTACGCATAAACAGCGCCAAACCATTACGGCACTGTATTTTGAGGGGCTTAACGGCAAGGAAACAGCCCAGGTGCTTAATTGTTCGCCTTGTATGGTTACAAAGCACCATAAACTGGCACTTAAAAATTTAAAAGCAAAATTGGCTTAATATAAATAAATGAGGCACTGTACTTTTTATGGTACAGTGCCTTTTAGTTTGCTTATTTAATTTTAAGCGTTTTGCATCATTCTTTAATCATGATGTCGATAATAACTTCGTTGGTTTTTTCCATGCCTTTTTTAGCCAGGGTGCCAACGTTGGCAAGGGTTTCTTCAACATCTTTGCCTACAATGCCGTCGCCGGGCTGATAGTTGTTGCCGGTTTTGCACATGTTGTAGCCGATAATGCCTGCTTCAACAGAGTTGGCAATTTTACCTGCGCAGGATGCTTTTGCACCGTCGCAAATCATGCCGCTGGTTACGCCTACGGCGTTGGTAATGGTGTGGCCGATTTCTTCAAGCGTTGCGCCATGCAGGTAAGCAATGCCTGCACCTGCGCCTGCGCCTGCGCTTACTGCGCCGCAGAATGCGGAAAGTACGCCGATAGGAGTTTTTTCGTGGATGGTTACGAGGTTTGCAAGTGCAAGAGCACGGTAAAGTTTTTCTTCGGATACTTTAAGTTCCTGTGCGTAAACAATAACAGGAATGGAAGTGGTCATGCCCTGGTTGCCGCTGCCGGAGCAGATTACAACCGGCATTTCGCAGCCGTTCATGCGGGCATCGCTGCCTGCTGCCGCCATAGCGCGTGCGCGGGTGCGTACGTCCGGGTTTTCGCCGGCCATTTTTAAAAGCACGCTGCCGATATTGGCGCCGTAGTTGTTGCGCAGGCCTTCTTCTGCAATGGCCATGTTGCATTTAATCTGCGGGTCAAGAACGTGTTTCAAATCTTCAACGTCTACGGTGTTGGCAAAATCATAAATGTCGGCCAGGTTAAGCAGGGTTCTGTCGGTAAGGCCTTCGTTGGTTTCGCCGTTAACGGGAATGTATTTAAGTTTTTCGCCGTCTTTTTCAATCAGTACAACGTTGGTATGGTCGTTGGCAATGCGCACTTTAACATAGTGTTCGCCCTGATACAGGGTAATGATAATGTCAAAGGTGCAGCCAAGCTCGATATGTTTGGTGGTAATTTCGGTATGCTGCAAAAACTCCTGCATTTTGGCAATCTGTTCGGGGGTAACGTCGGCTAAAACTTCCAGTTCTTTATCCGGGTTACCGGCAATAATACCTACTGCCGCAGCAACAGGAATGCCTTTCATGTGGTTGGTGTTGGGGACGATTACCGATTTTACGTTTTTAATGATACTGCCGCTTGCTTCAACCAATACTTTGTCGGGCAGGCCGTCCATATATTTTGCCGCAACTGCCGCTGCATAGGCTAAAGAAATCGGCTCGGTACAGCCCATAGCAGGTTTAAGTTCTTCCTCCAGAATCTGAATATAAGCTTTGTACTTCATGTCTGTTTTGTTCACAATCCATCTCTCCCTTTCTTATATTTCAAGATTCCCCTCGCAAACTTCAATGCATTGTTTATTATTTGTGTACTGCGTCCTGTGCTGCTTTGATTTTAGCTGCCATACCGCCGATTTTTTTAAGCGGTACCGCACACAGTGCAATACGGATGCCTGCTTTAAGAGGCACTGCAAAGATGTTGTCATCGTGCAGTTTGTTGCATACTGCTTCCGGGTCGGTATCCGGAATGGAAAGGAAGAAGCCTGCAATATACGGAAGGCATTTCAATCCGCATTCGTTTGCTTCTTTCATAAATAAATCAGCACGGGCTTTAATCATCTGGTAATAGTCGTTGCGTTCTTTTTGTACGGCAGCCAGCAGTTCCGGGTCTTTGTAAACGGTTGCCAGTGTTTTCATGGCAGGGCGGTTAATGTTAGACCAGGTTGCGCGGCTGGTGTACTGGTTAATGCCTTTAAATTCGTCAATAACTTCTTTGGAAGAAGAAACGCCTATCATTGCGCCTGTGCGCTGGCCGTACATAGTAAAGCCTTTGGACATGCTGTATGCAACGATTGTTAAAATGTTGGCAGGCAGGTTGGAAATCTTTTTAAAGAATTTGCGTACTGCCTGGCGTTCGCCCGCATAGTCGATGTAGGCAATATCCAAAAGCAATGTTACGGTTTTGCCGGTGCCTTCGGTAGCATTTTTAAGAATGTCAATTACGCCCTGCATATCTTCTTCGCTGAGGCTGTAACCGGTGGGGTTATGTGCCGGAGTGTTGATGATTAACAGCAGGCTTTTTTGTTTGCTTAAAATTTCTTCTACCTTTGCTTTTAAGGCAGGCAGGTTATATTTGTTGTTTTCGTCCAGCATGGTATAGGTGTCGAGCTTGCGGCCCATATCGTTGCAGAGCACGCTGTACGGATCCCAGTACCAGTCGCTGGTAAGGGCGGTTTCGCCTTCATCCATATAGTTCCAGATTGCATGGTGAATTACGCCGGTGCCGCCGGAGGTGGCAACTGCTGCCATGTAGCCTTCCGGGCGGGAATCGCCGAAAGCTGCGTTCAAAACTTCTTCAAGATAATCCGGCAGGCCGGAAATTGGTGCATAAGCAATGAGTTCATCGGTAGAAAGGCTGCGGAAAACTTTATCTACCGTGGGCAGGCATACAAGTTTTTCGTCCTCGTCCAAAATAGCGCCGATTGTGGCGTTGGTTACGTTTTCTGCGCCTATTTTTTTAGCTGCGGCAACGCACGCTGCGTTAGCGGCAAAAATAGTGTCTTCGGCGGATTTACCTTTTGCGTGGTTAGCTGCAATACTTGTCAGCATATTAATTACCTCCAGTTTTTATATCAATCAGTTTTCTGCTTCCTGCGGGAAGAAACGGCGGTGGATTGCATTAACAGCCTGGGCCACTTTCTGTTCGGGCACAAGGCAGGAAATACTGATTTCTGATGTACTGATTACGCCGATATTAATGCCGGCTTCTGCCAGCGCACCGAACATACCGGCGGCAATGCCCGGGCTGCCAAGCATGCCCGCGCCTACAATGGATACTTTGGCTACGTTAACTTCAAGGTCTACTTTATCAAACGGCATGGCGGCCTTAAGGTTTTCCAAAACGCCGAGAGCCTCTGCCATATCGGTTTTGGCAACTGTAAACAAAATGTCGTTTTTATCTTTTTGTACGCTTGCGCTCTGCACAATCATGTCAACGTCGATATTGGCGTCTGCCAGCGCCGCAAAAATTCTGTAAGCTACGCCCGGTTCATCCGGCACGCCGCGTGCTGCCAGTTTTGCAACGTTGGTATCGTGCGCTACGCCGCGGATAACAAATTTTTTCTCCTGCACTGTATATTCCCCCCTGATAATAGTTCCCGGAACTTCATGAAATGTAGAACGCACATGAATTGCCACGCCGCTGTGTTCGCCGTATTCTACCGCGCGCGGCTGCATTACGCCTGCGCCGAGGCGGGCAAGTTCCAGCATTTCGGCAAAGGTAATTTCGTCAAGCTTACGGGCGTTAGGCACAATGCGCGGGTCGGCAGTGTAAACGCCGTCCACGTCGGTATAAATATC
>ULQI01027279.1_pt1 | contig 13526 bp, 9 predicted proteins | sample 1954261 | NCBI WGS metagenome assembly ULQI01 (sample SAMEA4835650, study PRJEB28245) | human gut metagenome | biome: gut microbiome; material: fecal sample | place: Denmark | collected 2008 | reverse complement strand
GTGATCGATCTTGTACTACAGAAGAAGCATAAGGAAACGGGAAAAACGGAGCACCTGAAGATTGATGAGATGTGCGATCACCAGCACTGTCATTGCGGGCAGGGAAATATCTGGAAGGCAGCCATTTCCCATACGCTGCAGATCCTGTTTTTCATCGTGATTGTTTCTTTTATCCTGAATTTGCTGATCAGTTATATCGGGGAGGACAGTCTTTCAACGCTGCTCAGCAGCAGACCGATGCTTGGCCCTGTGATCGCAGGTCTTGTGGGACTGATCCCAAACTGTGCGGCATCGGTGGTACTGACACAGTTGTATCTGGAAGGAATGATAAATGGCGGTGCCATGATGGCAGGACTTCTGGCAGGAGCCGGGGTAGGGCTTCTCGTGCTGTTCCGTGTTAATGAAAATGTTAAAGAGAATCTGAGAATTACGTTGCTGCTCTATATCATTGGAGTAGTATCAGGAATTCTGATAGAAACAGCCGGTCTTATCTTTTAAGACCGGCTGTTTCTGGATATAAGGGGGATAATAACACTGCAGTCAGGGGGATGACTGCAGATTTTCGAAGTAAACAACATTATATCTGTAAGTTCTTCAGGCGGTAAAATTCGCCCTTCAGAGCCATTAATTCTTCATAGGTTCCAAATTCTTTAATACCACCGTTTCCTACAACAGCGATCCGGTCAGCATCACGGATTGTCGATAGTCTGTGTGCCACGATCAGAGTCGTGCGGTTCTGCACCAGATTGTGGATTGCCTCCTGGATCTTTTTTTCAGAGATCGTATCAAGTGCAGAGGTGGCTTCGTCCAGGATCAGGATCCTGGGATCCCGTACAAAGGCTCTGGCAATGGAGATCCGCTGTCTCTGACCGCCTGAAAGGCTGTTGCCATGCTCTGTGATCTGGGTATCCAGTCCTTCTGGAAGAGAAGCGATCAGCTCATCCAGATTGGCTGCCTTAACCACCTGGTCCATCAGCTCATCAGAAATATGGTTCATACCATAGGTGATGTTATCCCGGATCGTCCCGGAGAACAGGATCGACTGCTGGGGTACGACAGCAATATGGGAACGGTAGCTTTGGAGGTTTAAGGTATTCAGATCCATACCGTCAATCAGTATCCGGCCTTCTGTAGTTTTGATAAAGCCGATAACAAGATTCAGGATCGTGGTCTTTCCGGCACCGGAGCCACCTACGAAGGCAACTGTCTCACCGGGTCTGATATGGAAGCTGACATCCTTAAGGACAGGTGATTCGGCATCGTGATACTGGAAGGCCACATGGTCAAAGGTGATGTCACCGGTAAGCTCCTGGATCTTCTGTTTATTCCGGTTATCCTCCACGTCATGACAGAGCAGGATATCACCGACAGAATTGACGGACTCAAGTCCCTTGGAAATAATGGGAAGCAATGTAATGATACCGGATACCTGATTGACAATAGAGGAAAAGTAGGTCTGGTACATAACTACTTCACCGACGGAAATACTTCCCCTGGAAGCAAGATAACCGGTAAACGCAAGGCACAGTACCTGGAACAGCTGGAATGCAACCCAGCTTATTGAAGAAAAGTAGGTCTGGATCTGTCCAGCTTCAGCCCTTTCTGTGCTACATTACTGAGCTGATGGTCGATCTTGGAGGTTTCCTGCTTTTCCAGGGCGTGGGCTCTGGTAACCGGGATCAGCTCCACCATTTCCATGACCCTGACAGAGGTTTCCTCCATTTCCTTACGGAAATCGGAGTTGTACTGCTTGATCCTGCTTTTGAAGGAAACCATCAGAAGGACAGCAACCGGGATCGTAGCTAGGAAGAACAGGAAGACCGTCAGGCTTTTAAAGATGACAACGCCAAAGGCCACAATAATATTAAGCAGAATGCTGAGTACACTGATAAAGATCTGCGAGGACAGGGTTTCGATCTGCTCCACGTCACGCATGATCTTGGACTGAAGACGGCCGGACTGCATTTCATTATGGTAGGAAATGGAAAGCTGCTGCAGCTTCCTGACCAGAGAGCTTCTCAGCTCCTGTTCTACGCTCCTGACAGTTTTGGCATATAGCCAGGTATGCAGATAATTAGTAAAAATGTTCTGTATCATAAAGAAAGACATGAACAGCGCATTAACCAGGATTTTCATACCTGCGTTGTCAGGTCTTTCTGTTGCTATATTGATGATATTTGCCGTTACAATGGGAAGAACCCAGACAGGCGAATGCTTGATGGCAAAAAATACAATGGAAAGAAACAGCTTTCCGTAATATCCCTTATAAATGCTGAGAAGTATTTTCAGGCTGTTGCCTTCGTTTCTTTTAAAAGTCTCCAAAAGTGCTTTTTCAGAAGCATCCAGGTCGATATCCTCTGGTCTTGTAAAGTCAATCATGTCAGTTCATTTCCTTATAATAGTGATGTACGACTTCCAAAGCAGGCTTTCCGTAAATTTCATAGCCGGTATTGGCTGCAGCTCCTGATAGAGGATATTGCTTTGCAGCCCAGTCCCATATACAGAAGCCTCTGACAAAGGGGCGCTTTTTGCAGGCCTCAAACATGGCCTTGTACCACGAAGCCTGTTCGTCAGGAGCAGCCTCCCCACGGATGCACCAGTCGTTGGGAACGAGAAAGGAGCCTTTGGTAGACATGCAGCCGCACTCTGCGAAGAAAAAGGGCTTGTTAAATTTTTTTACGACCCTTTCAATCCGGTCAAGCTGATTTTCCCAGTCATTTACAGGGTAATAGCCGCTTGAAGAGATCACATCCACGCAGTCCCACCAGGTAACATTATCTTCCTGATATTTGTCTGTATTATAAGAAACCGGTCCGTGATAGACCTCTTTGATATCAGATATCAGCTTTCGCCACTCAGCATCCCGGTGCTCACTCATGACCATCTCGCAGCCTGCGATAAACATTTCGCAGCCACTTTTTTCAGCAAGGGCTGCATAATGAAGCTGAAATGCGGTGTAGGAGGCAAACCAGTTACTCCACTTAGGTTCACAGGGAACATCCTTGTCGAAAAAGCTGATGTGGGCCCGCCAGGTTCCGTTCATGCAGTTGACAGTGGGCTTTAAGGCTACTGAAAGACCAAGGCTGTGAGCATATTCAATGATAGAAAGAAACTCTTCATCAGTGGCATTGGCCTGCGTTTCACGAGCAATGGTTTCTGACTGAGGGGTTTCCTGAAGTCCGTTTGGAACAAGAATGATCAGGTTGGCCCCTGTCAGCTTTTTCAGATTGCGAAGACTTGCTCTTGCGGCTTTGGTATCCAGCTTTCCTCTGCGGGAAAAGGGGGCAAAGGTAATGCCCTTGATCATCTGCATCAGTTCCATATCGGACTCCTTTTTACAAAATTATACTTTCTGAAACAATAAAAAATATAGCACTTTCCTTGTCTGTCCGGTATAATATAGTCATGTGAAAATTGTATAAATCTATTTTGGAAAAGAGCAAAGAAATGCAGTATTTATTTGAATATCATGATACACTGGATTCACCTTATGAGGCATTTTTATATGATACCTCACAGATGGCATTTCCCATACGATCCCACTGGCACTATTTTATGGAGCTGATCTATATGAAAGAGGGAACGGCGCTGATAGAGTGTGATGGCTGCAATTATATTCTGGAGCCGGGGGATCTGATCATTTTTCATCCGGAGGCGGTGCATGGGATCTATGCAGTTACCAATGGACCACTGAAATATGAGGTGCTGAAATTTGATACTAACAGGCTGTATACAGAGAAAAGCTATGCGCCGAGTCTTCCCATGATCCTGCGCAGTGCGAGCAAGGATGAGCATGCAAATGTTTTTTTTCAGGAAAGTCAGCTCCGGCATCTGCCAGTGGCCTCTGTTTTTGAACGATGCAGGGAAGAACTTGAGAAAAGAGATTATGGTTATGGGATCATTGTCCATGACAGGATCTGTGATCTGATGGTAGGACTGATCCGTATCTGGAGAGAAAATGGTTTTGATACGGATAAACTGGCCGGACAGACAAGGGAGATCAATTCCTTCCGGGATATCACGACTTACATAGATGCACATGCCGGTGAGCCTATCCGGGTGGAAGAACTGGCAGACCGGTGCAATATGAGCTATTCTTATTTTGCTAAAAATTTCAAGCAGTATTATGGACGTTCCTGCAAGGAGTATATTGAGCTGATCCGGATCAGTAAGGCGGCAGATATGCTGCTGTTCACAGATTTTGACTTAAGCTATATCAGCCAGGAGACCGGGTTTTCAGATAGCAGCCACCTGATCAAGACCTTTCGGAAGTGGAAGGGGATGACGCCGAAGCAGTACAAGCAGCGGCACGAAAAGGGATATCAGCGGAAATCTCCTCTGTCTGTAACGACCTCATAGCCAATGCCTTCCATGCGCCGCTGCATACAGCAGCGGCATTCAGCAGCTTCATCACCGGTGCAGATCTTGTTATCATAGAGAAGATATTTGCCCCGTACATCTGTGGGGGAAAGATTTGGCATGACCACATTGGCACCGGCCTGTATGCCCATTTCCCTTCCCAGAGGATGAATGGTGCCAAGGGCAGTGGTGGCAGGCAGCAGCACATGGGGGTGCAGGAGCCTTATAATGGACAGAAGCCGCAGCGTTCTGTCGAGTGTGCCGGCGGGGCAGTCTGCAAATGGGGTATCCTTATGGGGAATGAAGGGACCGATGCCTGTCATTTCCGGCTGTAATTCCAGAATAAACATAAGATCCTCATAAAGACTGTCCATGGTCTGGAAAGGAGATCCTACCATAAAGCCACATCCGGTCTGGTAGCCGATTCTTTTCAGTGTTCTGAGACAGTTTTTTCTGTGGGAAAGAGACATTTCCTCAGGATGGAGCTTTCTGTAATGCGTTTCATCGGCAGTTTCATGCCGGAGCAGATACCGGTCAGCGCCGGCGTCAAAGAAGCGCTGGTAGCTTTCCTCTGACTTTTCACCAATAGAAAGTGTGACCGCACAGTCCGGGTAGGAGGAACGGATCCGGGATACGACCGCACAGATCTTATCATCGCTATACCATGGATCTTCTCCGCCCTGCAGGACAAAGGTACGGAAGCCAAGCTCGTAGCCATTCTGGCAGCAGGAGAGGATCTGATCCTCTGTGAGGCGGTAGCGGTCAGAGCGCGTGTTGCTTCTCCGGATGCCGCAGTAATAGCAGTCATTTTTGCAATAATTGGTAAATTCGATCAGTCCGCGGATAAAGATCTGGTTTCCGTAAACGGAGTCTGCGACTGCCCTGGCGGTTATTTTTAAACGGGTCAGAAGTGATTCATCTTCTGTAGTAAGAAGGTGGACAAGCTGATCCTTTGTAATATTTTGTCTGGTTCTGATTTCTTCGATCAATGACATCTTTATTTATTTCCTGTTTGTATAAAGAATACTGCTGAGGGCGGCAAATTCCTCCAGTGAAAGGGCTTCTCCCCGGATGGAGGGAGAAAGCTCTATTTCCAGGAGAGCCTGCTCTACAGCCTCCCTGGTAATACCGGGAAGACCTGCATGAGAAAGACTGTTAGTCAGTGTTTTCCTGCGCTGCTGGAAGGAGGCACGGATCACGTCAAATAGAAATCTCTCATCGGGAACGGTCACTGGAGGCTTATCATGGCAGGGGAGCCGGATCACGGCACTGCCGACATTTGGCTTTGGGATAAAGCATTCCGGAGAAACGGTAGCTACGATTTCCGGCTTTGCATAATACTGGACAGCCAGGGACAGGGCACCGTAATCTTTCGTGCCGGGACCAACCTGCATGCGCTGTGCCACTTCCTTCTGTACCATGATAGTAATGCTTTTTAAAGGGACATGGCTTTCAAAAAGTCCCATAATGATAGGGGTTGTAATATAGTAGGGAAGGTTGGCAACGACCTTGATCGGTCTGCTGTTGTTTCTTTCTCTGGCAAGAGCGGCAATGTCCACCTTCAGGATATCTTCGTTGATAATAGTGACATTATTATAGGGAGAAAGGGTGTCTGCAAGAATGGGGATCAGTGCCCTGTCAATTTCTACAGATACCACTTCCCTGGCACTTTCAGCCAGATACTGGGTCATGGTTCCAATGCCGGGACCGATCTCAAGTACAAAATCATCCCTGGTGATCCCTGCGGAGGAAATGATCTTATTCAGGATATTTCCATCGATCAGAAAGTTCTGCCCGAAGCGTTTCTGGAAGTTAAAGTTATATTTTTTCAGTATTTCCAGCGTTCCTGCCGGATTTCCGAGAGTTGGCATATGGGTATCCTCCTTACTCTTTTATGCCAAAGAGCTTTCTGGCATTCTGCTCTGTGGCTGCTGTGATCTGTTCTTCTGGAAGCTTCTTGATCTCACTGATTGCTTTTATCACATAAGGAAGATTCAGGGAACTGTTCCTTTTTCCTCTGTTTGGCACAGGGGCAAGATAAGGACAGTCTGTTTCCAGAAGGATTTTATCCATCGGAAGATATTCTACCACATCAAAGAGCTTTCTGGCATTTTTAAAGGTAAGTACGCCGCCGATCCCAAAAGAAAAGCCGAGGGAAAGGAATTCCTTTGCCATTTCCAGAGAATAGGAGTAGCAGTGGACAACACCGCCAATATTTCCGGCATCAGCGGATTTCATGATATCATAAGTATCTCTGGCAGCGTCTCTGGAATGGATGATAACAGGAAGGGCGGCTTCTTTTGCCAGAAAGAGCTGGCGCTCAAACCATTTCTTTTGAATGGTACGTTCCGGATCCCCATTCCCTTCATAATAATAATCAAGACCGATCTCACCGATAGCCACTACTTTACCACCCCTTTTCACGGAGTGCCCGGTGGCAAGAGTCAGGATGTGCTGCATGTCTTCTTCTGTAAGGGCAGCAGTGCCGGAAGGATGGACGCCAAGAGCTGCATAGACAAAAGAGTACTTCTGTGACAGGGCAAGGGTAGTCTCTACGCTTTCCATATCGGCAGCAACAATGATCACAGCGCCGATGTCATTGTCCTTAAGGCTCATGAGAAGACTGTCCCTGTCCTCCTGAAAAGCCTCATCATCATAATGTGCATGGGTATCAAAAATCATAAGAAAAACTCCATTTTCAATTTTTTTAAAAATTTTTGAAAAAATACTTGCAATTCAAAAAGCATTATACTATAATAACACTTGCGTTGCAAATGATACACAAGATTTTGCAAGGGAAACGCACCGCTAGCTCAGTTGGTAGAGCACCTGACTCTTAATCAGGGTGTCCAGGGTTCGAGCCCCTGGCGGTGCACTTACAAGTACCGTTTTTGAGGACATATGAGCCTTGGGGATGGTGCTTTTTTTTGTGTCCTTTGACAGAAAGGGCATGCTATGGTACACTTAAAAAATGAAAATCGGGTTATTTTGTCCATAAATCTGAGAGCATGAGGTGAGTACCTTGGATAAGTATGAATATAAAGTACGTGCAGAAGAGATTAAATCGCTGATCACTGACGGCGAATATGCGGAAGCTGCTAAGATTGCAGATACCATTGACTGGCGCAGGGTCAGAAGTGTGATGATGCTCTGTACGATCAGTGATCTATATAAAATCAACAGAAGATATGAGGACAGCAGGGATATTCTCCTGCTTGCCTATGAGAAGGGCGGCGGAAGGCGCCCTATTGTTTATTCACTTTGTGAGCTTTCCATTAAGCTGGAAGAATATGTGCAGGCAATCGAATACTATAAGGAATTTGTGCAGCTTGCGCCGAAGGACTCTGGCAGATACATTCTTCAGTATAAGCTTTATGAGGCACAGGAAGTCAGCCTGGAAGAGAGAATTGCAGTACTGGAGGAGCTGAAGAAAAAGGATTACCGTGAGAAGTGGGCTTATGAACTGGCATATCTTTATCACAGGGTAGGACTTGAGTCCAAATGTGTAGAGGAATGTGATGAGATGTTCCTTTGGTTTTCTGACGGCAGATATGTTCTGAAGGCGCTGGAGCTGAAAAAGCTGCACCAGCCCCTGACAGAGGAGCAGGAAGCGAAATATGAGCAGATGAAACATACCGGCGGCATTATTGAAGCCGATATTGTGACAGAAGGAAAAGCCATTCAGGAGGAAGCCGGACAGGCGGCAGCAGAAGAGGAAGAGGATGATGAGTTCAGCAGGGAGCAGAATGTACTTACAGATCCTACCCAGGAGCTGCCGGGCAAGAGTCTGGATGAGATCGAAGTCAAGACAGTTGATGTAAGTCAGTATAATACCATCAATCTGCAGAAAGAGCTTGCGGAAAGCATGAAGGAATTTCTGGGGGTATCATCTCATGCAGAGGAACGTGAGAATGCCGTACAGAAGGAAACACAGGATGTGGAAGAAGAAGCAGAAGCTGCTGAAGCAGCAGACATGGCTAAAGCAGCAGATATCCATGAGGTAACAGCATCAGAAATGCCTGCGGAGGAACTCCCTGCAGCTTCCGGACCGGAAACACCGGCTGCTGTTAAGCAGGATACCGATGAAATGCAGCTGATCAGTGAGGATATGCTGACTGACAGTGATTCAGAAGCAGCAGATCCTGTATCTGAGGAAGTATTCTTTGGCAATACCTCTGAAGTTAAGGTAGAAGATGTGATCTCTGAGCTGGTGGAGAAGGATGCACAGACCTCACGGAATATTGCAGCCATGCAGGAGTCTGTTTCCAAAGTGGCCGACAGGGCAGAATCTCTGCAGAAGGACAGAGAAAGACTTCCGGAGGCGTCACCAAATCCGGCGATCAGTAATACGGGTGTGATCCGTACATTTCACAAGCCATCAGGTTTTGATGATATCCTTTCCCAGGAATATGACGGACAGATCAGTCTGGCTATTCCGGAGGAAGAGCAGATAGAGAAGCAGATCACCGGTCAGCTGAGCATTGATGATGTTATGGCTGAATGGGAAAAGATGAAGAAAGAAAATGAGCAGAAGATGATGCAGGAGATCAAGGAGCGCGTACACAAGCAGACAGATTCCCTGTTTTCGGATTTTGACGAGGCGACTAAGACAGGACTTCTTGAAGAACTGGAAAAGGCCATGGTGGATGCTGCTGTGAGGGAAAGTAAGAAAAGAGCAGAAGCAGAGCGCCCCAAGGTAGTAAAGGTTTCTGATATTGACGCAAAGGAAGAGGAGAAGGCTGAAGAACAGCCGGAAGAGCAGCCGGAAAAGCAGCCGGAAGAGCAGCCGGAAGAGCAGCCGGAAGTCATAGAAGATGCTGAGATCATAGAGGAAGAGACCGGGGAAGCGGATACGTCTTTAGACGAAGAAATCCCGGCTGAGGAAGTACCAGAGAAAGAGATTGCTGAGGAAGAAGCAGCAGAGGAAAAAATAGAAGAGGAAAAAACGGAAGAAGAAAAAACGAAAGAAGAGGGAACAGCAGAGGCAGGGAATTCTTATACTGCACGCGAAATGAGCAGGAGTGAGAGAGAGCAGTTCGCTCCGTTCATCCATCACAAGAAAACAAGAAAGCAGATCGTAGAGGTAATTGATAATATCAGCCTGGCATCTTACACAGGAAATGTTGTGATCACAGGAGAAGAGGGCACGGGTACCACTGCACTTGCCAAGCTTCTTGTGAAGGAGGTTCAGCTTTCTGATAATAATTTTTCAGGTAAGGTGGCCAAAATTTCCGGGGGCAATATGAACAAGAAGGAAGTTGGAGCAACCCTGGACCGCCTCCTTGGAGGGGCGCTGATCATTGAGGGTGCAGCTTCCATGAAGAAGAATACAGTGGAATCCCTGATCAGAGAGCTGAATCAGGAAGGAAAGGGACTGATCATTATCCTTGAAGATAAAAAGGAAGCGATAGAAAAGTTCCTGACGAAATATCCGGCACTGGCAACAATCTTTAATCTCAGGGTAGATGTGGAAGCACTGGATGATCAGACACTTGTTAAATACGCAAGAAAGTACGCCCTGGAGCAGGAATATGCGATTGATGAACTGGGTGTTCTGGCACTGCATACGAGAATTGCAGATATGCAGACCAGTGACCATGAGGTAACACTCTCAGAAATTGAAGAGATCGTGGATGAAGCGATCTATTATGCAGATAAGAAGACACCGAAGCATTTCTTTGATGTGCTGTTTGGCAAGAGATATGATGATGAGGATATGGTTGTTTTAAGAGAAAAGGACTTTATGCATTACTAAAAATCAAGGGGGTTTTTCTGCATGGAAAAGAAAAAACAGACCGAGGGAACCGTATTTATTTCAGAAGCAGACCAGTATTTATTTGCTCAGGGTACACATTATGATATTTATAAAAAGCTGGGTGCGCATCCTTCAGTGGAGAATGGAAGAAAGGGAACTTTCTTTGGTGTATGGGCACCGAATGCTGCCAGCGTACATGTGATTGGTACCTTTAACGGCTGGAACGAAGAGGCAGCACCTATGACAAAGCTTGGTGAGGGTGGAATCTGGACGGTTTTTCTTCCGGGTGTAGGAACAGGGGAGCTGTATAAGTTTCTTATTACGGCACCTTCCGGCGAGAAGCTATATAAGGCAGATCCTTTTGCCAACAGCGCAGAAATGCGCCCAGGGACTGCATCAAAAACGGTTGATATTTCCGGCTATAAATGGACAGACGATCTATGGCTCAGGGAACGTGAGGAAAGGGACTATTATAAAGAGCCGCTGGCAATTTATGAATGTCACATCGGTTCCTGGATGAGACATCCAAGACCGGAAGAGCAGGGCTTTTATAATTACCGTGAATTTGCAGACAGAATCGTAGAATATTTAAAGGAAATGAAATATACCCATGTGGAGCTGATGGGTATTGCGGAGTATCCCTTCGATGGCTCCTGGGGTTATCAGGTGACCGGATACTATGCACCTACAGCAAGATATGGAGATCCACAGGACTTCATGTATCTGGTAAACAAGCTTCACAGGAATAAGATCGGTGTGATCCTGGACTGGGTACCGGCACATTTTGCAACAGATGCACATGGACTTGGCAGATTTGACGGGCAGTGTATTTTTGAAGATCCGGATCCGAGGAAGGGCGAGCATCCAGACTGGGGTACCAAGATCTTTAATTATGGAAAGAATGAAGTTAAGAATTTCCTGATCGCCAATGCATTATTCTGGATCAAGGAATTCCATATTGATGGTATCCGTGTGGATGCAGTGGCATCCATGCTGTATCTGGATTATGGCAAGAAGGATGGCCAGTGGGTGCCGAATAAATATGGCGGGAATAAGAACCTGGAGGCAATTGAATTCTTTAAGCATCTGAATTCAGTAGTGAGGGGTACATATCCCGGATTTATGACGATTGCTGAAGAGTCAACCGCGTGGCCTGGTGTTACACATTCTATTGAAGAGGACGGTCTCGGGTTCAGCTTTAAATGGAATATGGGCTGGATGCATGACTTTTGTGAATACATGAAGCTGGATCCTTATTTCCGTAAGGATAACCATTATGCAATGACCTTTGCCATGAGCTACAATGAGAGTGAGCATTATATCCTGCCGCTTTCCCATGATGAGGTAGTCCACCTGAAATGCTCCATGGTAGAAAAGATGCCAGGCTACAAAGTAGACAAATATGCCAATTTAAGACTGGGTTACACTTATATGCTTGGACATTCCGGCAAGAAGCTGCTTTTCATGGGACAGGAATTTGGACAGGAAAGAGAATGGAGTGAAGCAAGGGAGCTTGACTGGTTCCTTCTGGAGAATGATCTGAATAAGGGTATGCATGATTATGTGAAAGAGCTTTTGCAGATCTACCGCAAATATCCCTGCCTGTATGAAAACGATAACAGCTGGGCAGGCTTTGAGTGGCTGAACTGTGATGACAAGGACAGGAGTGTATACAGCTTCTTCCGTAAATCAGAGAATGGAAAGAATGAACTGTTATTTATTCTGAATATGACTCCCATGAAGTGGGAGAATTACGTGGTTGGAGTACCGAAGAAAAAGAAATATAAGCTGCTTCTGAACAGTGACGATACAAGATTTGCGGGAAATGGAAATGTGATCCCGAAAGAGCTTGCAGCAGAAGCAAAGCCGTGTAATAACAAGAAGTACAGTATTACATTTGATCTGCCCCCGTATACAGCAGCAATCTTTCTTTTTTAGAGGTTAAGAAAACAGAATATGTTACCGAAATAAAGGGTGAATGATATGGTCATTCACCCTTGTTTTTTGCAAATAATAGGATAAAGGAAATGAGCATGAATATTATCTTTAACGGGACAGGACAGGATCCCAAGGCCTATTTGAATAAAGACAGGGAGACAACAGGATATCAGAAGGCTGACAGTACCAGAGAGGTATGTTCGGCCGGGTTTGCATTAGACATTTCTGGCACAGTTACGGATAACAGCGCTTACGCAGGTCACGGAAGGACCGCAGAAGAGGTTATGCAGAAAGCGGGTATGGAGGATATTACTGCCCGCAGGAACTATATGGCAGTGATGTCTAATTCTGTATCTGACGAAGATTTTGCGAAGCTTCAGGAAGAAGGCTTTCATCCGGGCAGTACAGAGATCGATACGGTTGTCACCATTGTTGACAAGATAAAAGCAGCTCTGTTAAAGGGAGGTACACAGGTTGTTGGTTATACTGATACCATAGACGGTGAAAGCCTTGCTAGAATCACAGGAAGTGAGAGCTTTGCCAGAGAGCTGCAGAAGCAGTTCGCAGAGCAGGACATTCCTCTGACAGAGGGGAATATAGAGGAGGCTGTAACGACCTATGAGCAGCTGTCCTCCGTTTCCACTCTGAATGAGGACACCATACGATATCTGGTAGAAAATCAGCTTGACATTACTCCGGAGAACATTTACTTTGCCATTCATGCAGGATCAGCAGGAAGCGGCAGGACTGGACAGGGATACTACAGAGCCGGTGAAATGGATGGCTATTATGTAAAGAAACCGGAAACCGTGGAGTATGAAAGTCTCATGCCTCAGATTGAACAGGTGATACAGGAAGCAGGGCTTTCTGTTGATGAAGAATCTGTTTCCGATGCCAAATGGCTGATTGAAAGGGGGATGCCCTTTAACACAGATAATCTGACAAAGCTGCATGAGCTGGAGAAAATGACGTTTCCCGTTTCGGAAAAGGATTTTCTGAAAGCGGCGGCAATCGCCATTTCTGATGGAAGGGCAGTGCGCAATGCTGATCTGACTGCGAAGGAGAGCCTTCTGCAGCAGGCAGTAAGAATAGAGGAAGGTACGAAAGAGCTGACAGACCGGGACGCAGACAGGATCCTGATATCAGAGCTTCCTTTTCAGCTGAAGAATCTGTTTGCAATCCATGCAGAGAGCACAGGCTTGGAAGAGACTGCAGATCAGAGCAGCAGTGATCCTCTGCAGGAAGCAGGCATGAGTGCAGACAGGCTGCAGGCCAGAAGGTATCTTGAAGAGGTACGGCTTTCCATGACAGTCAGTGCCAATTTAAAGCTTTTAAGGAGCGGCTTCCAGATTGAGACAGCTCCGATAGAAGAATTGATCCGCAGGCTGTCAGAAGCAGGGATACAGGTGGATAGAGAGCTTACAGGAGAAACTGATCTGGTAAGAGCACAGGAAAAGGCAGGCTGGTACAAAGA
>ULQI01000789.1_pt1 | contig 13579 bp, 10 predicted proteins | sample 1954261 | NCBI WGS metagenome assembly ULQI01 (sample SAMEA4835650, study PRJEB28245) | human gut metagenome | biome: gut microbiome; material: fecal sample | place: Denmark | collected 2008 | reverse complement strand
CAGCCGCCATGATAACTAGTGCAGCAACACCTCATTTTACTTTGAATGGATTTTGTGATAGTATATATAAAGTATTGCGTTAGATTTGGAGGCGTATCGATATGGGTAAGCAGCTTACAAAAAAAGACATCGAAAAGATGGAACAGGAGATCGAATATAGAAAATGTGTAGTCAGGAAGGAGAAGCTTGAAGCCGTAAAGGAGGCAAGAGCTCAGGGGGATCTCAGTGAGAATTTTGAATATTATGCAGCAAAGAAAGACAAGAATGCCAATGAGCGAAGAATCAGATATCTGGACAGGCTTGTCAGGACTGCAGATATAATAGATGATACCTCAGCAGACGATGAGGTTGGAATTGATAACACGGTAACCGTTTATTTTGAGGATGACGACGAGGAGGAAACATACAGAGTTGTCACAAGCGTTCGTGCTGATGTGCTTGACGGAAGGGTGAGCAACGTATCACCTATAGGCAGGGCGATCATGGGACACAAGGTTGGCGACAGAGTCCAGGTCGTTCCAGAGAAGGGTGAGCCGTATTATCTGGTCATAAGAAAGATTGAAAACACACAGGATGATGGATCATTTGAGATTAACTAGGTGGATCATATGAATTGTTTGGAAGCACAGTCAAAGATAATGGCGTTTATTGAGAATAAACTCCCTGACGATGAACTCAGAGAGTTTATTAAGCATGTCAGATCATGCAAAAACTGCTATGAAGAGCTGGATATCTATTACACGCTTATAGTTGGTATGAAACAACTGGACGAGTCTGATAATATATCTACAGATTTTAAGAATGCCCTGGATAAGCATCTTGAGGAAGAGATGAACAGACTTACCACGGTAAAGAGAATAGCAAATTCCACGATACTGGTCGGAATTGCAGCCGTTGTTGCCGGACTTATATGGCTGTACAGCGGTGCTCTTGACAAGGTCTACAACTATGAACAGAATTCCAAACTCAGTGAGCAACCTGAATACTATTATGCTGAATTCTTTGGCTCAAGACTTTTGGACGATTCCCGCTATGATCTCAGTGATATCGACAGATATTACGAAGAACAAAACAAAGTCAGGGATGAAAGTACGGAATTTATGCAGAATATCAAAAAATATAATGCGAATCATAAGGGTATCGAATAGTCAGAATACTCTATGGCGAGCGGTAAATAAGAGGAGGTTTTCATGCCAGATACAGGTAAAAAGATATTGATAATAGATGGACACAGCATACTTAACAGAGCTTTTTACGGGCTTCCGGATCTCACCAACTATGAGGGACTTCACACGAATGCTGTCCTCGGTTTTCTTAATATTATATTCAAGATAATCGACGAAGAGAATCCGACAAATGTATGTGTGGCATTTGACGTTAAACAGCCTACATTCAGACATCTTATGTACAAAGAGTATAAGGGCACAAGAAAGCCTATGCCGGATGAACTGCGGGAGCAGGTACCACTCATAAAAGAAGTCTTGACAGCGATGAACGTCACCATAGTTGAGAAAGGTGGTTATGAGGCTGATGACATCATAGGCACATTGTCAAGAGTTGCAGATTCTGCCGGATACAAGGTTGTGATAGTATCGGGTGACAGGGATCTTCTGCAGCTTGCAACAGACAATATCCTTGTCCGTATTCCGAAGACAAAAGCAGGCGGAACCACGATAGAGAACTATTACGCAGACGATGTGAAGGATCTCTATGGAGTTACCCCAGTCCAGTTTATAGATATGAAGGGACTTATGGGTGATACGTCAGATAACATCCCGGGGGTTCCTGGAATAGGTGAAAAGACCGCCTCAAAGATCATTCAGCAGTGGGGATCTGTGGCAGGAGCTCTTGAACATATAGACGAGATCAAGCCTCCTAAAGCCCAGAAAAATCTTGCGGAGTTCTCAGAACAGGCAATAATGTCCAGAGAGCTTGCAGCGATCAAGCTTGACTGTGAACTGGATTTCAAGCTTGAGGATACCACATATGAGAATGCGTTTAATGACAATTCATACAACATTTTCAAAAGACTGGAATTCAAGAGTCTCTTAAAGAAGTTTGACAACCAGCAGACTGTAAGTGAACTGAAACCGGATATAACAGTGGTAAATTCTACAGCCGACTTTGCTCATATCGAGGATGCTGCAAAGAAATCAGGAGCTGTCGGTGTATACGTTGCCCACAGTGATGACATGATGCTCGGCATAGCCATTGCCTGTGATTCAAAGAATGTGTATGTGATAAACTGTTCATCGGGTATAGATCCTGATGAGGCAGTCAAATTCATATACGATCTGAAGAATGCCGGAATCATCATATGCATGGAGGATCTTAAGAGCGCGCTGAAATATGTAGATTTTCATGAATGTGACACAAATGTACTTGATATAGGAGTGGCAGCATATCTCCTCAATCCGATGGAGGATTCATACGATTACGATGATGTCGCAAAGGAATATCTTGGCAACATACTTCCTTCTGAGAAGGAACTCATCGGCAAAGATGAATTGAATATATTTACATTTATAAGTGATAATTTTCTTGAAGTATTTTCGTACAAGGCGGTCGTTCCGCTCCTTGCAAAGGATATCGTCATGGATAAGCTTGCCAAAGAAGGCATGCTTGAATTGTACAATAAGGTTGAGCTCCCTACCGTTTACACCTTATACGACATGGAAAAACGCGGAATAAGAGTCGATAAGGCAGAGCTTGAGGAATACAGCAAAAAGCTTGAGAAGAGGATTCAGGAGCTTCACGATTCGATAATCGGTTACGCAGGAAAAGAGTTCAATATCAATTCTCCGAAGCAGCTTGGACCTATCCTTTTTGAAGATATGGGCATACCGGGCGGCAAAAAGACCAAGACGGGCTACTCAACAAGTGTGGATGTACTTGAAAAGGTCAAAAACGAACATCCTATCATCGGAGATATTCTGGAATACAGACAGCTCACAAAACTCAATTCCACATACGCAGTGGGACTTGTGAACTATATATCGGATGACGGACGTATTCACGGAACCTTTAACCAGACTATCACGGCAACCGGAAGAATAAGCTCAACAGAGCCTAACCTTCAGAATATACCTATGAAGCTGGAACTCGGAAGACTTATCAGAAAGGCATTTATCCCTAAGGAGGGATATATATTTGTAGATGCCGATTACTCACAGGTAGAGCTTCGTGTACTTGCCCATCTGTCGGGAGATGAGGTTATGAAGAACGCTTTCCTTAACAACGTGGACATACACGCCACAACCGCATCCGAAGTGTTTGAGGTTCCTATCGATGAGGTTACATCTCTTCAGAGACGGCATGCAAAGGCTGTCAACTTCGGAATCGTGTATGGAATCAGCGCATTTGGTCTGAGTGAGGATTTGGGTATATCCAGAAAAGAGGCTTCAGATTTCATTGCAAAGTATTACGACACCTATAAGAGTATAAAAGCGTATTTGGATGAACAGGTAGCCCACGCAAAGGAAAAAGGCTATGTGACGACCATGTTCGGAAGGATCAGGCCTATCCCTGAGCTGAAGTCATCCAACTTTATGCAGAGGAGTTTTGGCGAGAGGGTTGCCATGAATTCGCCTATACAGGGAACCGCTGCGGACATAATCAAGATCGCCATGGTGAGAGTTAACATGAAGCTCAAGGAGCTCGGACTGAAGTCACAGCTTATCCTGCAGATACACGATGAGCTTCTTATAGAGGCTGCCGAGGATGAAGTGGACATAGTGAAGAAGCTTCTCGTTGATGAGATGATGCATGCCGCAGATATGACCGTACCTCTTGAGGTGGGCGTTGCATCAGGAAATAACTGGTATGAGGCAAAATAATATGAAGATCATAGGAATAACTGGTGGTATCGGTTCTGGAAAAACTGCTGTGCTTGATATAATGCAGCGAGACTACGGAGCATTCATTATGGAGGCCGATGCCCTGGCTCACAGACTCATGGAACCGGGACAGATATCATACAATGACATAGTGGAACACTTTGGAAGAGATATTCTTGATGAAGACAGCAGAATCGACAGAGCAAAGCTTTCAGCGGTCGTTTTCAGCGATCAGAAGCAGCTCGATATCCTCAATTCCATAACCCACCCAAATGTTAAAAAGGCCATTCTTGAATCCATGGAGGAGCAGAAAAAGTCAGGATGCAGACTATACGTTCTTGAAGCTGCACTGCTTATCCAGGATGGGTATTTGGACATCTGCGATGAGATGTGGTATGTCTATGCAGACGTTTCAAAACGAATTGAACGTTTGTGTGCTTATCGCGGATTTACTGATGAAAAAGCAAGAAAAGTCATCGCTTCGCAGGAGCCTGATAGCTATTACGAGAAAAATTGTTCAAAAAAGATAGACAATTCAGGTAATTTAGAAAAATTGAGAAACCAGCTTAAGCTGGCGATGGGAATTGAGTGTTAGATTTTTTTAGTTATTATCACGGATTGTACGGATAAAAAGACAATTTTTTTGGCTATTTCTATTGAGAATAATGGGGCAATGAGTTAAACTTTAACTATGTGTGTTTTCATTATTTCAAAGGGGGAAATAAACATGAAGTTTATTGATCAGTTAAAAGAAAAAGCCAAACAGAATAAGAAAACGATCGTACTGCCTGAGACATCAGACATGAGAACAATCGAGGCAGCCGGCAAGGTATTGGCAGAGGGCATTGCGAACATTATCCTGGTTGGAGACAAGGAAGATATCATGAACAGAGCTGGTGATATCGATCTCAGCGGAGCATCATTTGTTGACCCTAAGAATTATGAGAAATTTGATGAATACGTGGATGCTTTTGTAGAGATGAGAAGAAAGAAGGGCATGACCGAGGCAAGAGCCAAGGAACTGCTTTTAACAAACCCATTATATTTTGGATGTATGATGGTTAAGCAGGATGATGCAGACGGTATGGTTGCCGGTGCGATCAACGCATCAGCAGATGTGCTCCGTGCAGCACTTCAGACACTGAAGACTGCTCCGGGAACAAGAATCGTATCAGCATTCTTCCTGGTTGTAGTTCCAGATTGTCAGTATGGTGCCAACGGAACATTTGTATTTGCAGATGCAGGACTCAATCAGAGCCCGTCAGCGTCAGAGCTTGCAGATATCGCAGAGCAGTCAGCGAAGTCATTTGAACTTCTGGTTGATGAGACACCTGTTGTGGCTATGCTGTCACATTCAACAAAGGGAAGCGCAAAGCATCCTGACGTTGACAAGGTTATTGAAGCTACAGAGATCGTTAACGCTGAGTTCCCTGACCTTCTGTGTGATGGTGAGCTTCAGTCAGATGCAGCACTCGTTCCTGAGGTTGCAGCATCAAAGGCACCTGGAAGCAAGGTTGCAGGACAAGCGAATGTTCTTGTGTTCCCTGATCTTGATGCAGCGAACATCGGATACAAGCTTGTACAGAGACTCGCAAAGGCTGATGCATATGGTCCTGTTACACAGGGTATTGCAAAGCCTGTAAACGACCTGTCAAGAGGCTGTGTTGCAGACGATATAGTTGGAGTTGTTGCCATAACAGCTATCCAGGCTCAGGCTCAGGAGGACGGCAGAATGAAGGTAACTCCAAAAGAGAGATAGTAAAAGATAATTTTTAAAGATGATTTATTTACACATAAGTTGTGCAGGAGGATTGAAATGAAGGTTCTTGTAATTAATTGTGGTAGTTCATCACTGAAGTATCAGCTTATTGATTCTGATACAGAGGCTGTTATAGCAAAAGGACTGTGTGAGAGGATCGGTATCGACGGAAAGCTCACACATCAGACCATGGGTAAGGATAAGTATACAGTGGATGCCGCTATGCCGGATCACAATGCTGCTGTAAAATTTGTTCTTGACGCTCTTCTTGATACAGATAAGGGAGCTATCGCTTCACTGTCAGAGATCGATGCTGTTGGACACAGAATAGTTCACGGCGGTGAGAAGTTTGCGAATTCAGTAGTTATAACAGACGAAGTAATGGCGGCCATAGAAGAGTGTAATGATCTTGCACCACTTCACAACCCTGCCAACCTCATTGGAATCAGAGCATGTCAGGTACATATGCCGGGTGTTCCTATGGTTGCGGTATTTGATACAGCATTCCACCAGACCATGCCTGATAAAGCATATACATATGCAATACCTTACGAATATTACGAGAATTATAAGATAAGAAGATACGGTTTCCACGGAACAAGCCACAGCTTTGTATCCAAGAGACTGGCAGAGCTTATAGGCAGGGATATCAAAGATACCAAGCTTATCGTATGCCACCTTGGAAACGGATCAAGTATCACAGCAGTTGACGGCGGTAAGTCAGTGGACACTTCCATGGGACTCACACCTCTTGCAGGTCTTCCTATGGGCACAAGAAGCGGTGATATAGATCCTGCGATTCTTGAGTTCATTGCCGGCAAAGAGGGCAAGAGCGTTGAGGAGATAACAACTATTCTTAATAAGAAGTCAGGTGTATCAGGACTTTCAGGCGTATCAAGTGATTTCAGAGATCTTGACGCCGGCATGAAGGATGGCAATGACAGATGCCGTCTTGCTCTCGATGTATTCTGCTACAGTGTCAAGAAATATATTGGAGCATATGCAGCCGCAATGGGAGGCCTTGATGCGATAGCGTTTACGGCAGGAATCGGAGAGAACAATCCATATGTAAGAAGAGTATCAACAATGGATCTTTCATTCATGGGTATCGATATAGATGAGACTAAGAACGAGATCCGCGGCGAAGAGCAGAAGATATCCACTGACGCTTCAAAGGTTCAGGTATGGGTAGTTCCTACAAACGAAGAGCTTGCCATTGCAAGAGAGACTGTAGAGCTTGTTACAAAATAAGTCTTCTGTATAACGACAGGATTCAGTTGACGGAATTGTATAAAAATTTTGCAATATTTTGTTGACAATAAATATCTGTATATGTATAATAGCAGATGTGCGATTTTTAGGAGATATTATGTTAATTGATTTATCTGAGATTTTATCCACTGAGGGATTGACTAAAAGCGTTGAAGTACATGTAGACTTTGATAGTTTCCAGTTTAAGGGAATGGACTACCGGATTGGACAGGCAGATGATTTTCAACTGAATCTGTCGAATGACGGCAAGAACAGAGTCAAGGTTACCGGAAGCACTGATGTTGTCATGGAGCTTGTGTGTGACAGATGTCTGGAGGAGTTTGAAAGAACTTTCCATATAGATATCGACACAGTTATTGATACTTCCGTTTTGGATTCTGATAAGGTAGATGAGATAGATGAGTTAAGCTATTTTGAAGACTGTAATATCGATATGGACGCACTGTTGAAAAAGGAACTGATGGGTTTAGTTCCAATACAGATTCTGTGCAGGGATGACTGCAAGGGACTCTGTAAGGTGTGTGGAACGAATCTGAATCATGGTACATGTAACTGTGATGATTTTGTTCCTGATCCGAGATTATCAGTTTTTAATGACATCTTAAAGAATTGAGGAGGTGTGAATAATGTCAATTTGTCCAAAGAATAAGAGCTCAAAGGCTAGAAGAGATAAGAGAAGAGCTAACTGGAAGATGTCTGCACCAGCATTAGTTAAGTGCAGCAAGTGTGGCGAGTTAATGGTTCCACACAGAGTTTGTAAGAACTGCGGTTCATACAACAAGAAAGAGATTATCTCAGTTGCTGAGTAATTTCCAGTTCTCACTCGGTATTTGAGTAGTAGAATAAACAAGACCTTTCTTATTTTTATAATAAGGAAGGTCTTTTTTCGTGCACATATATACATGGTGGTTTGTATATTTGTACTGAAATATTTGACTTTGACAATTCAGAAATATATAATGACCTTGTGCGTTTGCACCTAAAAATAATTATATGGTGGGATATCCCATAATACACGTAAGATAGGAGAGTTTTGATATGGGCGATACAAGAATTGTAGTAGATGCTATGGGCGGAGATTATGCACCGGAGTGGATCATAAGAGGTGCTGTAGAAGCTGTGAACGAAGGGGCAAAGGCTCATATAATTCTCACTGGAAAAGAGGCTGTCATAAAGGGTGAGCTTGCAAAATACACATATGACACCTCCAAGATAGAGATAAAGAACTGTACTGAGGAGATCACATGTCACGATGCACCTGTTCAGGCAATCAGAAGCAAGAAAGACTCATCACTTACAGTTGGAATGAATATGGTAAAAAGTGGAGAGGCTGACGCAATAATCTCAGCCGGAAGCTCAGGAGCCATCCTTGCAGGAGGACAGCTTATCGTCGGAAGATCCAAAGGTGTGAAGAGATCACCTCTGGCACCACTCATCCCTACGACCAAGGGATATTCACTTCTTATTGACTGCGGTGCTAATGTAGATGCGAGACCTGAGCATCTGCTTCAGTTTGCAAAGATGGGTTCCATATATATGGAGAACATCGAGAAGATCGAGAAGCCAAGAGTAGCCATCGTCAATATTGGTGACGAGGAGGAGAAGGGTAACGCCCTCGTAAAGGAGACATACCCACTGCTCAAGGAATGTAAGGACATCAATTTTGTTGGAAGTATAGAAGCTCGTGAGATTCCAAATGGTGCTGCAGATGTCATCGTATGTGAAGCATTTGTGGGAAATGTTATCCTCAAGCTGTACGAGGGACTTGCAAAAATGCTGCTTGGAGAGATCAAGAAAGCGGTCATGTCTTCATTCAAGTCAAAGATCGGCGGTGCACTTATAAAGGATTCCCTCGGAGAGCTCAAGGAGAGATTCAACGCCAAGACAAAGGGTGGAGCACCTCTTCTTGGACTTAAGGGACTCGTAGTAAAGATCCACGGCAACTCACACAACGAAGAAGTTAAGAGTGCAATATTCCAGTGCATCAACTTCAGTGAGACCGGAGTAAACGCCAAGATTGCTGAAAAGCTGAGTGAGGAGCAGGCATAATGAAGAAGGATTATGGTGAGCTTGAAAAAAGAATAGGATACGAATTCAAGGATATAAGACTTCTGATAACGGCTCTGACACACACGTCATTTGCAAATGAGCTTAAGGTTAATAAAACTGAGTCATATGAGAGACTTGAGTTTCTCGGGGATGCCATCCTTGAGTATATTGTGAGTGACTATCTCTTCCGCAAGAAGAGAGAATATGAGGAGGGAAAACTCACAAAGCTGAGGGCAAGTCTTGTATGCGAATTTACTCTTTCACAGATATCCGAGAGTCTTGGATATGGCAAATTTGTCCTTCTTAGCAAGGGTGAAGCCCAGACAGGCGGAAGGACAAGGAAATCCATTCTGTGTGATCTCTTTGAATCCGTTCTCGGTGCGATGTATCTTGATGGCGGAATGGATGTCGCCAAGAAGTTTGTCCATCAGTTCCTGCTGGATGACGTTGAGACAAAATCATTGTTCTACGATGCAAAGTCAACCCTTCAGGAATTCTGCCAGAAGAATGGAAAAGAATTAAAGTATGAGCTCATAGAGGAGAAGGGGCCTGAACATAACAAGATATTTGTATCGGATGCCATGATAGATGGCCAGGCTACAGCCAGAGGTGAGGGTTCAAACAGAAAAAACTCCGAACAGATGGCTGCATACAAAACATTGTTACAATTAAGAAAAAAGCAGGATTAATTTATGTATTTAAAGAGTATAGAGGTAAATGGCTTCAAGTCATTTGCAAACAAGATAGTATTCAAATTCAATCACGGAATAACCTGTATCGTTGGACCTAATGGTTCGGGTAAGAGCAATGTAGCGGATGCAGTGAGATGGGTTCTGGGTGAACAGAGTGCCAAGAGTCTCCGTGGTTCCAAGATGGAGGATGTCATTTTCTCGGGAACACAGCTCAGAAAGCCGCAGGGCTCCGCATATGTTGCCATAACTCTTGACAACAGCGATCACAGCCTTCCTATAGATTATAATGAAGTCACAGTTGCAAGACGAGTATACAGATCAGGAGAGTCTGAATATCTGATTAACGGTACTGTCAGCAGACTGAAGGATGTATATTCTCTCTTCTTTGACACCGGTATCGGTAAGGAGGGTTATTCAATCATCGGACAGGGCCAGATCGAGAAGATCCTCAATGGTAAACCTGAGGAGAGACGAGAGCTTTTTGACGAGGCTGCCGGAATCGTAAAGTTCAAGAAGAACAAGGCTGCTGCGGAGAAATCACTTGAAGCAGAGAGGGACAATCTCAGCCGTGTCAACGACATTCTCAAGGAGCTTGAAAAACAGGTCGGACCACTCAAGGAGCAGTCTGAGACCGCAAGGAAATATCTGGCATTTAAAAATGAATTAAAAAAACTCGATGTGAATGCATTCCTTCTTGAGACAGAGAAACTTAAAACAGCTCTCGAGGAAGATCAGAACAGGCTCACTATCGTAAACGATGATATAGATGAGAGCAAGCAGGCGTATGAACAGACAAAGGAAGAATACGACCAGATAGAGACTGCTATAGAGCAGCTCAATTCCATAATTGAGTCATCTAAAAACGAGATTCATGAGAACAGGCTTGCAAAAGAGCGTGCTGAAGGTGAGATAAATGTTATCAACCAGCAGATAATCACACTCAAAATGAACGATCAGAACATACATGATCAGATAGACCGAATCAACAGCCAGATCGAGTCCGGCGAGAAAGAACTCGCAGATTACACATCCCAGAAAGATGAACTGGATGACTCTATCTCAGAAGTTGAACAGGCACTTAAAACAGCCCAGAAGGAAAGCTCCGACATGACCTCCTACATAGAGGCCTGCCAGCAGGAGATTGAGAGCTGCAAGGCTGACATCATAGAATATATGCATGAGAGCGGTAATCTCCAGGCAAAGGTCGGAAGATATGACGCCATGCTGGAGAATATCAACTTTAGAAAGACACAGCTCAACCAGAGACTTCTGCAGTTTAAGAGCGACGATGCCGGGGACAAGAAGGAATATGAGTCACTGTCATCACAGCTTGCCGAACTTGAGGCGGGAGTAAAGGTCATTCTCGCGGGATTGGACAGTGCAACCGATCAGCTTGCCCAGAATCAGAATAGAAACAAAACTAACCGTGAGCTGATCCACAACACCAACGAGAAGCTTTCGGCCACAGAGTCCAAGATGGAGGCTCTCAGAAATATAACTGAGAGATACGACGGATACGGCAACAGTATCAGACGAGTCATGGAACAGAAGCAGTGGAATCCGGGCATAATAGGCGTTGTTGCGGACATAATCACGGTAAATCAGAAATACGAGGTCGCTGTGGAGACTGCCCTTGGCGGAAGTATACAGAACATTGTCACTGAGGACGATGCCACTGCCAAGAGAATGATCTCATATCTGAAGACCAACAGACTCGGACGTGCAACATTTCTTCCGCTTAACACCATAACAGACCGCGGTTCCGTCAAAAATGATGTGCTCAGGGAAAAAGGAGTCATAGGAGTTGCATCAGATCTTGTTGAGGTTGATTCCAAATTCAATACGCTGGTAAAGAACCTTTTAGGCAGGATCATAGTTGTCGACAATATCGATAATGCCCTAGCGGTAGCGCGTAAGAACAATCAGTCGCTCAGACTTGTCACCATAGAGGGAGAACTGATAAATCCGGGCGGATCAATGACCGGAGGTGCATTCAGGAATTCCAGTAACCTTCTCGGAAGAAAGAGGGAGCTGGATGAACTCAAGGAGCAGATCGATAACCTGAAATCAACAGCGTCAAAGGCTGCGGCTCTCGACGCACAACTTAAGACTTCAAGAGATCAGCTCAGACAGGATATAGAAAAATACAACTCCGAACTGCAGCAGGCATATCTGAAAAAGAATACTCTGACCATGAGTATTGAACAGGTCAAAGAAAAGCTTGCCGAATCTGAAAGAGTATTTGTCGCGATCGAGAAAGAGGTAGCAGAGCTCAATAATCAGATAACGGAGATAAACAACAATAAGAATTCTCTTGCCGACAACAACAAAAAGCATGAAGCCATGAGGCTTGAAGCTGAGGCAAGAGTGGAAGAACTTGAGGGACAGGGACAGGAGAACAAGGATAAGCTCACCGCTGCAAACGCAAGGGTATCTGAGCTTATGATTAAGTTTAATTCCGTCAAGCAGAAAGAGGACTTCATTGTAGAAAATATCCGAAGAATAAATATGGATATCGAAAAATACAAGGAAGAACTTGAGGGCTTTACAAGCCGCGTGGAGTCATCATTCAGTGAGATCACAGAGCTGGAAGACAGGATAGCTGCTATAAAGACAGATATCGCAAGCAGAACCGGAAGTATCGCTGACAACGAGGACAAGGTAAACGAATTCTCAGTCAAGAGAGAGGAATTACAGCAGAGCCACAAGGAATTCTTTGCCAGACGAGAAGAACTTTCCGAAAAGATTGCAGGACTCGAGAAGGACTCATACAAGCTCACATCGATAATCGAGAAGAACACTGAGAAAGCAGACGAACTCAGCAACTATATGTGGGAGGAGTATGAGCTTACATACAGCAGTGCCCAGGAACTCAAGGACGATAATCTTCCTGAACTGCCGGCACTAAAGAAGGAGATCGTTGCAGTAAAGGCCAAGATCAAATCCCTTGGAGATGTCAACGTCAATGCCATAGATGACTACAAGGAAGTCTCTGAGAGATACGAATTTCTCAAGGGACAGCATGACGATATAGTCAGTGCGGAGACCAACCTTGTAAATATCATTGCGGAGCTTGAAAAATCAATGCAGGAGCAGTTTGCCGAGAAGTTCAAGGAGATACAGGTCATGTTCGACAAGGTATTCAAGGAGCTGTTCGGTGGTGGACGTGGTGCACTTGAGCTGGTTGATACCGAGGATCTTCTTGAAACAGGTATCAGGATCATAGCACAGCCACCTGGAAAGAAGCTCCAGAATATGATGCAGTTGTCAGGTGGAGAGAAGTCCCTCACCGCCATAGCACTGTTATTTGCAATTCAGAGTCTGAAGCCATCACCTTTCTGTCTGCTGGACGAGATAGAGGCGGCTCTTGACGACTCGAATGTAAGAAGATTTGCACAGTATCTCAACAGGCTTACAAAGGATACGCAGTTCATAGTTATATCACACAGAAAGGGAACCATGGAGGCTGCTGATATCCTGTACGGTATAACCATGCAGGAGAAGGGTGTATCTACCCTCGTATCAGTCAACCTTATTGAGAACGATCTGGATAAATAACAATAGAAGATATTAAACAGGAGGTATGTCATGGCAGAGGAAAAAGAGAAAAAAGGATTTTTTGCGAGACTTAAGGCTGGTCTTGCAAAGACAAGAGATAATATAGTAGAAAGCTTTACAGATGTATTCGGTGCATCCCATATAGATGATGATTTCTATGAGAATCTTGAAGAGACATTTATCATGGCTGATATGGGATATGAGACGACTGAGAAGGTTATAGAGGGACTTAAGCAGAAGGTTGAGGATTCACACATCAAAGAACCTGCTGCCTGCAAGGAACTTGTGATCAATATAATCAAGAACCAGATGTCTGTGGACGATTCAGCGTACGACTTCGAGAATAAGAAGTCCGTTGTGCTGGTCATCGGGGTAAATGGTGTCGGTAAGACAACGACCATCGGAAAGCTTGC
>ULQI01041424.1_pt1 | contig 13607 bp, 8 predicted proteins | sample 1954261 | NCBI WGS metagenome assembly ULQI01 (sample SAMEA4835650, study PRJEB28245) | human gut metagenome | biome: gut microbiome; material: fecal sample | place: Denmark | collected 2008 | reverse complement strand
CGTATCCTCTTCTTTACTTATTTACTCTCTTCTATAACTACCGGGCGATTTTGCACTTGGCTAACTCGCAGCCGGTGAGCAGGTTTATATGACAGTCGCCGTCATATGTCAACACAAAAAATTAAAAAAATTTGATTTTTTTTCACATTTTTTCTAACTCATTGATTGTATGAAGAAATTTATGTGGAATTTTCGCATGTGGAAATACGCCCCGTTATTTCCATTTTTTTAACCTTATGTGCGATACAATACTTACAATACACGAACTGTAATTTTGATACAAGGTAGCAATTATGTTAAAAAACAACATTTTAGTTATAGCTTTAGTCTTAATACTTTCGGCCTGCGCATCGGAGAAGCCGGTTTTGACCGGGGTTGACGGTTCGGCGATTCCGCCGGCTTTTGCCCATTTTCCGGACGTTCCTTTTCCTGACCAGTCCTATATAGATCTGGAAGAAACAAAGGCTTTGGGCACCGGCGACAACTGGATCGGCAGCCTGGTATTTACGACTCCGTATAACGCAAGCAGCGTTTTTGACTTCTATATGTCGGAGATGCCCAAACTGAAATGGAAAGAAATTGCAACGGTTCGGGCTGATATCAGCCATATGACTTACGTACGGGAGAATCGCGCCGTGCAGATTCTGATTCTTTCCGACGGTTCGGACAAGGCCAAAGTAACGATTACGGCAATTCCGAATCCGAATGCTTCAAGCTATTAATAAAGGGAGCATCAAATGCGGTTTGAATTTTTCACGATGGGCGGCAGCCAGCTTTGGGAAGACGTTTTCTTTTATCAGAAATGGCGAATCCAGCGAAATTACCGCACCAAAGAATACAGGCTTCTTGATCCGTGGGACATTCAGCGTCACAGCGGCGGTTTCGAAAACTGCCGCCGGGCTTTTCTTGACTATATTGAAATCTATGAAATATCGCGACAGCGCGGACATATGGTAATCATGCTGCACGGTCTGGGCGACAGCAAAAACATTTTCAAACCCTTATGGCGCGCCGTATTAAAAGAAGGTATGATGGCAGCGGCAATAAACTATCCGTCGACCCGCAAACGAATCGACTCACACGTCCGGCAGTTGGATTTTCTGTTAAACCATCTTGAAGACGTGCAGGAAGTCTCCTTTGTAACCAAAGGCGTTGGCGGAATTGTGCTGCGTAAACTGATGGCTCTCGAATCGCCTTGGCAGAAAAAGCTCAAAATCCGGCGCATTGTGCAGGTTTGTCCGCCGAATCAAGGCAGCAAGCTCTTTGCCAAACTTGAAAAATACAGTTTTTTCAGATGGTTGCTAGGCCCGATTTTGAAAGAAGTTTCGCCGAACAACATGATTTTCATTCCAAACTTTCCCAAAGGAACCGAGTTTGGCATCATTGCAACGGACTTTCCGGGCAAGAATCTGACCAACATGCTTTCGGAATCGTTAAAAAAATCTCTGCCGACGCCAGGCGAATCCGATTTGGAGGGTGCAAAGGAGGTTATTCATGTCAGCAACGTCAACTACAACGTCTTTAACAACGACAAAGTCGTTAAAGCCTGCGTAAAATTTCTGACCAAAGGGAAATTCAACTAAATCAAAAAAATCAAAAAACTGTAACAAAATATTTTACTTTTATATGCTACAATCTAAATAGCATGGAATAGCTTTAAAATGAGGAACCGATGAGAGCCGTACTGATTAATATAGGAATAATTCTGGCAATTGCCCTTGCTTATTATATTGATTTTTTCGGCTGGTTTACCACAAAGTACGCTTTCTGGGGTTCACTCGTTTTGGTAATTGCGGTTTTGCTGGCTGCTTTTAAGGTACTTGGCAATCCTTGGCATAAGGAAGACGACGATGACAAAATGTAGTTGGAAATATGTATTCGGCCTGTTTATCGGGCTTCTGTTTATGTCAGCTGCAGGCGAGGCTTTTGCGACAGAAGGAGCCAATGCCGCAACCGAGAAAAAAGTCGAAACTTTTGTCGGAGCCACAAAACTTGGCGACAAGAAAGATCAGGACGTTATTGACCAAGTCAAACAAAACTGTGCCGATGCCAAAAAGAAAGTTGAAGACAAAGAAAAAGAAATATCTGACATTGATGTAAAAATAAACAGAACTGTCACGACAAGTGCTGTTGGTACATCAGTTACTGGTTTTGTCATGACCGCAACGACAAAAATTAACGATCCTGAGGCATACAATAAATATACAGAAGAAAAAAGACGTCTGCAAGAAGAATTGAAACAACTCAAAGAAGCAAAAAACAAAGCCTGTGATGAAGCTGATGAAGTTCTAGACGTTGCAGAAGCTGCTATTTATGTATATACCGGTTCTGACGGTTCAAAACTATATTTTCAGTATGATGGAGAAACGGCAAAATCAATCAACGGCGTTACACGCGGCTGTATTCCGCTGCCAATGAAACTGGCTGAAGGCCGGAGTTGTATTTTTTGCCCGCTGTTTCTGAAAATCTTTAATGCGGCGCAGAGAATGACCAGCGGTTCTTATGCCGCATTATCCAAAGCCTTTGCCAACGTGCTTTTGGTTGGATTTGCCTTGTGGGTTGCCTTTTCTTTGCTTGGCAAAGTTTCTTCCTTTACCAAAATGGATGCGCCGAAATACATTACCGAGCTTTTGACACAGGCTTTTAAAGTTTTGGTCGCCTTTTTGCTGTTGAGAGATGCAACTGCCATTTACGGTTATGTATTGGGACCATTATTGAAAGCAGGTATGGAATTTGGCATGACTCTGCTTTCGGCAGGAGAAAACTCTTATCTTCAGGCTTGTGACACTTCGTCAGAATTAAGCGGTCTGAGCAGCGGGCTGTTGCCAGGGTATCTGTATACACAGTTGGAATGTTTCATCAAAGCGGTTCAGGCCGAACTGGCCGTTCCGCAGGCAATCGGTTCCTCGCTGATGTGCGTTGCCCGGAATGCCGGTGCTATTGACATGGGCGCTCTGACGACTGTTACAGGTTTTAAATTCCCTGATCTTTCCATGATTTTTGAAGGTTTAATCATTTGGGTCTTCGCATGGTTGCTGTCGCTGGCTTTTGCCTTTTATCTGGTTGACGCAACCGTACGGTTAGGGATTGTCGGCGCCTTGATGCCGTTTCTGATTGCCAGCTGGCCGTTCAAAGTTACTTCCAAATACACGACGCAAGGCTTTACGATGTTTATGAATACTTTCTTTACTTATGTATTCATGGGGCTCGTCGTCAGCATTAACATTCAATTAATGAGCGAATCAATGTCCGGCGTTTCGGGTGGTATGAAGGCGGTTGTCAATGCATTAAATTCAAATGAAGTTACCACTCTTAAAAATCTGCTGGACATCGGTTTTGCAGGCTTCCTCATTCTGATCGCCAGCTGTATTTTCGGATTTAAGCTGACCAGTCAGGCAACCGAATTGGCCGGAAGCATGGCCGGCGGCGGTGGCGGCAGCTCGATTGCTCCAGAAATCGGCGGCATGGGTTATAACGTTGCCAAAGCGGCAACACTCGGAGCCGGCAAAACGGCATGGCAAGGGACAAAACTGGTCGGCAATGCCACCGGTGTTACGCCGAAGTTACGGCAGGCTCGAGACAAAGCCGTTTCAGCTTTGGGAAAAGTTTTCAGTTTCGGACGGTCAGGCGGCGGCAAGAGCAGTGCTCCCGTATCCCGGCTTCGCGGTTCGGACGCTCCGGCGCCGGCTCCCTCCTCTTCTTCGTCAGGCGGTGCTTCTCCGGTAACGGCCGAGCAGTCCCGTCAGGCCGAAAGAGTCGAAAATGCCGCACCGCGGCCGACAACACCGGCTAAACCGGTAACGGCTGCTAATACGGCCAAACCGAATCAGGCCGGAGCGGAAGGAACTGCGCCGACAAGTCCGGAAGCGGCAAGAGAGCGGCAGATTGACCAGTTCAACCGCAAACAGGCCGCAGGATTGGATCTTGCCAACAATTCCGAAATTTACAAACAAGTGTCCGAGCGGTGCGGACAGGCGACGGCCAACCGTGACGCAGCGGCTCAACGCGCCCGCAATTTTGAAGCTCAGGCAAAAGAGGAAAAAGACAAAGCAACCGCTTTGCGGCAAAAAGCCCAGAGCATGGCTGACGGTGCCGAAAAAGACGCGGTAATGAGACAGGCAGGCTCTTCCGACCAAAAGGCTAACGAATTTACGGCTCAGGCTACCGAAGAAAGAAAAAATGAAAAAGAAAATGACGCAATCGTTCAGGAAAACCTGAAAAAAATGGACGAGATGCAGAAAGAAAGGGAACAGAGCATATCGGACAGAGAAATTGACAACATTATGAAACAGAAATACGGCAATAATTACCGTACGGAACAAAGCGCCAATATTAACGGATGGAACTTTAAATAAGTTTTAGGACTAAGACGATGTTTAAGGACGTGAACATAAAACAGATTTTAAGAGTGATGCTGGTTGTTCTTTTTGCGGCATTCATGCTCACGGCCTGCGATTCTCCTAAAGAGGGCAAAACATCTCTGAATGCAGATAAGCGTGCGGCTTTATCCGTAAAAGACGACAGCGGACAACAAGAACTGGCTAATCAACACAGAGAATGCTGGCAGACCGGAATAATCGACTTGCTTTACGAGAATATGGGCAAAGTCGCCATGGGCATGTATGCCAAAATTACCGACGGCGCATTGCCTTTGATGATGATTGCTTTTGCGCTCTGGACAATTTTTCGCCTGTTAAAGTTTGTCGGTTCGTTTACGGAAGATTCTCCGGCTGAAATATGGAACGAAATTGTCCGAAAGCTGTTTGTCTGTTTGATTTGCGGGTTAATTGCATCTTCGACAACGCAGATTTTGTGGCTGCTGAATACGGTTGTTTTCCCGATTTACTATGCATTTTTGGAACTTGGCGCGGCAATTTTGAACAGTACCGGCGACGGAAGCAACTTCAAGGTCAACAACGGTGTTGTCATCAAGTTCTTTCAGGAACTGATAACGCCGAGCCAGCCGGTAATGTGTACGGCACCGGCTCTTGGCCAAGCATCAATAGAAAGCCTGTCTTTTCCCGATGGACCGAGATCCATGATGAATTGTATGATTTGTGCCGTTAATGAGCGTCTGACACTGGGGTTCTACCTTTCGTTCAAAGTTATGGCCGCACCTGGATTTATGCCGTTAATAACCGGCCTGTTTATCCTACTGTGCTTTACATTCGTCAAGCTCGGATTTGTCTTCTATCTGGTTGACAGCATTTTCCGCTTTACAATGATGGCGGTCATATTGCCGATTCTGGTCATGTCTTACGCTTTTAAGCAGACGTCAAGCTGGGCAAAAAACGGTTTTCTGACCATTATAAATTCGGCGGCGCTAATGATGTTTATGGCGGTTATGATGTCTATGGCACTATTGGCTATGGAGCAGATTATCAGTGACAACTCCGACATTTTCGACAAAAGCGTTACCAAAGATTCTTTTGCCGAGTTCAGTATTCCGTTTATGTGCATCATGCTGATTGCTTTTCTGATAGTTTCCAGCGTCAACATAGCTCAACAGGTAACGGACAGTCTGGTAGGCGGAAATTCCGACTCCGCTTTCCAGAAACGTGCCGGCAAACTGGCTGCTGAGATTTTCTGGGGCGCCTTGAGCATTGTCACGTTCGGCGGTGCCAGAAAGATACGCGACGCATGGAAAATAATCAAAAGCGGCGGCAAGTAGTTAATTTGCCAAGAATTAAGGACCAAAACGATGAAACGGTTAACCGACATATTAAACATCAGCAAACTTATGAAGACAGGCGTTTTCATAATGCTGCTGTGCTTTTTGTTCCCGGCCGCCGTTTTTGCCGGCGAAGCTTGTGGCGCCAATAATCCTGACGGATGTCCGGAAGGGCAGAAATGTTACAAGATAAGATACGATATAACTATTACCCGTGGTGGCATAGCTCCAGACATGACCGTACATGATAACTCTGTTTTTGAATGTCATACGGACAAGGAAATTGAAAAATTAAGAAATCCCGGTCTTTTCTCCAGAGTTAAAGCCCTTTCCATTGAAAAAGTTGAGGGCAGCAAAGGAGAAAAGAACACATATTCGGTTACCAGTATGGCCACCGGCGTCGGAAACCGAAGCACCGTTGATGAAGAAGGAAACATTGAATCCTACCTGACTTTGGCATACGGTTCAATCGAAATTGCCCAGTTTATTGCCAAATGCAATATCGCAAAGATGCAGGAACTCTATCAGGGGAAATGCTATTCCTGCGTGATTATCAAAACTCTGATGGAAACATTTTTAAACGCCTGCAGCAAAGCTTATGACATCACATCTGAAGCGGGCGTAAAACTGCTGGTGCTCGGCGCTTTGGTCTGGATGGCTTTCTTTGTGATGAAAAACGTTTCATCTTTGTCTAATATTGAGCCGGGCGCCATGATGAACACCCTAACCGTCTTTTTGTTTAAGGTTATGGTTGCATATATTCTGATTACTTCCGGACTGGGCGTATTAATCAAATATACGATAAACCCGCTGCTGACTGCCGGCGCTGACTTTGGTATCGCTTTTATGAGCGTAACCAGCGACATTTCCGGAGCTCCCGAACTGAACGCCAACTATGCCGTAACCGTTCCGACCATCTCCGCACCGGACGGCGGAGCCGCAACGGAAATCGTTTCTTCCGACGTAATGAACAGAATCATGTTCTTTGCCCAAAATCTGGATAAAAACGTTTCTACCAATCTGGTTATCGGTCACGCGATGACCTGCTGGTCTATGAATGGCGGCGCTTGGGACTTTTCTCTGTTCAAAATGGTCAACTTATGGCTCTGGTTCTGCGGCGCTTTAATTTGGTTTGTCGGGTTCATGCTGACGCTGGGTATCGGTTATTATCTGCTGGACATCTCTTTTAAGCTTGGTTTTGCCATAATGGCACTGCCGGTCGTTATTGGACTGTGGCCGTTCAATGTTACCAAAGGGAAAGTGACCGCCGTCATCAGCATTATGCTTAAAGCAGCCGGAACTTTCGTGTTTCTTGCGCTGACGACGACATACGCTCTGGCAATGATTAATGTGGCTCTGAGGGACGTTCCGACACTGTTTGCAAAAATTGAAGCCGGTGATGCCATTTGGATTTCAAATACCTTTGATTTAACCGGACCTTATTTTCTGATTATTCTGTTTGTTTACCTGTATTCGATGAAGCTGATTTCATCAACGGTTTCTGATTACGTTGACAAATTCTTCAAAGACAGCGTTTTCGGCGGCGCTGATCCGATGCACGGCAAACTGACCCAAATGACTGATTTTGCAAAACAGCAGGCCATGCGTCCGGTAAAATGGGCCGGCGGCAAAGCCTCCGATGCCGTAAAGAAACAGGCAACAGAAGGAGCTGCCAAAGCCGGAAAATTTGTCCGCGGTCTATTCAAAGGCAAAGCCGGTGGCAAAGGGTTGATGTCCGCAGGCAAGGGATTGTCGGCAACAGGTTTGGGCGCCATTGTCGGCGTACCGATGATGATTGCCGGTGCCGCGGTATATGGCGCGGGCAAAGGTGCCGAAGTGGCGGGCAAAGTAACTCAAAAGGCCGGCAAAGCCATGCAGAAAGGCGGCAAGGCCATGAAGAAAGTCGGCGAGAAAATGGAAAAAGCCGGCGAAAAGATGGAAAAAATGGGCAATAAGCTGAAATTCGGCGATGAAAAGGCTCCTGAACCGGAAAATAAAGACAATTCTTCCGAAGGAGAAAGCTCTAGGCCTGAAGAGCAAAATAAACCCGAGAAACCGGACAACGGCAATAAACCGGAAAACGGCAAGTAACAGGTGACTGAGATGATGAACTGTATTTTGACATATTTGAAAAGAATCACCTTTTGGGCAGCGGTTGGATTGATTCCGTTTCTGTCGGCAATTAACCTCTCGGCAGCAGCAACCGACTGCGGCGCAAACTGCGGTGTCGAATGGCAGAAATGCCCGGAAGGAACTCGTACAGACATTTCTGCCGAATGCCTTAAGCAGCTGAACAGTTCATACAACAATTGCATCAACACAATGCCGGTTGCCGGAAATGTCGACCGCGTTCCTGAAGACCTGTGTCTGCGTAATCGTTCCAATCCCCGTCATAACGGCATGGACTATGCAGCTGTAGGAGGAACCAATGTTACAGCGGCTGCGGATGGCAGGGTTATCGAAACAAACAATTGTTCTAAAGGCTATGGCCGAAAAATTGTTATTGAACACGAACGCAAAGACGGTAAAGGCTCCTCCTATGTTTCTCTGTATGCACACCTGTCAAAAATTTTGGTAAGTCAAGGGCAAACTGTTAAGAAAGGCGACGTTATCGGTCAGGTCGGCGGAACATCTTGCAGCGGCAACCAAGGAGATACACCTTGGAAAGAATACGGTGATCACCTGCACTTTGAATTAAGAACGTCTAACGGGGGAACGGTTATTAATCCGATGTGTGACGAAATTCAATCCCTGTGCGGAAAATGTTACACCGAGTTTAATCCCAATCAGTGCCGGATTGAATGTAAAATGAATCCGGAGGATCCGATGTGCAAATCGTCCGGCAAATCAGACTTCAGTTTTGACTGGAGCACTTACAACGCACCCCAATTTGTACCCGCAAACGACTTCAGCAGCCAAAATGCCGTTGTCGGTTCCTCGGCTTATACATCTTACGGTGATTCTAAAAATGATGCCGAGTGCAACATCGACTCATACAGAAATTCTTTCAACAGCTGTATCTTTTGCGACCTGTTCAGGGTATTGTTCAATACTGCAAGTTCAATTGCCAAGGCTTCTTATACTTCTCTGGCCGGCGCCATGGTTACGCTGGTTATTATCGGAATGGCTTTGTGGCTGGCTATGACGATTCTGAAATTTATTTCGGCTTTTGACGTCAAAGAGCCCCGCATACTGGTCAAAACCATTTTCAATCAGGCTTTTGTCGTCTTTGTGGTCGTGGTCATTCTGCGTTCGGACATTCAGGAATTTATCGACCTGATTGTAACGCCGGTTTTCAATACCGGCATGGCACTGGCGCAACTGGTAACGTCCGGGCAGACGGGACAGACCTGTACCGGTTTTACCCAGGTTATGGAAGACGGCGGCATCCCATCGTCTATCGGCAATAACATTCTCTGTACCATTCAGAGCATTCAAGGCAAAATTCTTGATATTATGACATTAGGCTCAACCTCTCTTTGCGTGGCCTTTTTCAAAGAATCATATTGGAAATTATGGTTTCTGCCTCATGTCGGTTATCTTTTGGTCGGCGTTATTCTGTGGCTTTCGGCTTTTCTGCTGATGGTTATTTATCCTTGGCTGCTGATCGATTCTATTTTGCAATTGAGCGTAGCATCGGCGCTGATTCCGGTAGCCATCGCCGCCTATGCTTTCCCGATTACGCGAAAAAAATACGTTACCAAAGTCTGGGAAACGTTTATGACAGCCATGTTTACATTCCTGTTCCTGTCGATCGTCATATTTATCATTACGACCGGTATTGAACAAATTATGAATGAGGTTATGACACCGAGTTTAAAACATGCCGGAACCCAAAGCGGTTATGAGATTATTTTAGACACAGTCAATGGTTTGGCCTGGTGGACGGTAAAATTCCTTGAACTGGTCTTCTGGATGCTGCTTGGCTGGGCCGTTTTGGATCAGGCCAAAGAATTTGCCAAATCATTCTCCAAAGGCGGTTTCAGCATTAAGCCAATCGGTTCGCCTTTCGGCGGCATGGTTAACAATGTGGCGACACAAGCGGCTCTCGGTACCGGCAAAAAAGTCTGGGGCGGAACCAAATGGGCCGGAAAACAGATGGGACAAGGCCTGCACGACATGGCGCATTCGGCAAAGGTCAACCGAATGGCCAACCGGGCAATGAAAAGCGACGACGCCAAGACCAACGAAGACGGCAGCGTTACGGCAACCGTGCGCAACTGGTACGGCCGCAAAACGACCCGCACGGTTTCGCGCGACGCTTCCGGCAACCTTGCCGTAACCAACCAGCGCTCCAGAATCAAGATGCTCGGCCGTTTCAGCCATGACCGAACGACAACCACCGACAAATATATGACGGTTAAGAACAAATACGGCAAAGACGGCAAGCTTCTGCAGCAGACGATTAAAATCGACTCCGCAGCCTGTCGCAACATGACCAATCGCGACGGTTCGCTGAACATGGTTGCCGTCAACACCCTCCAACAGAACTCGACTTTGGGACAGGACATGGTCAACACGGCTATTTTGCAACAGGCTCTGAAAGAAAGAATGCCCAACTCGGAACTGGCCGATATGGACACTTCCTTTGCGGCTCGCGAAATTGTCCGGGGCGACGACGGTTCTTTCACAATTAAACAGACCAACGCCGACGGCACGACGACCAATTTCAGCATGAATATCAGCAATGGCCGGATAATGACATCGGTTGAAAGAATCAGCAAAAGCGGTTCTGCCGTCAAATACAGTTCCGACGGCATTATCAACAAGCGCTCAACTTATACCTATACGGACGGAAAAATAGACACGGCGACAGTCAAAAACAAATATGCGTTTGCCGATTATTATACAAAATATGACAGCAAGCCGATGGACTCCAACGGCCGCCTGTCTGCATCAATTCCGCAGGACAAAATCATGTTCGGGCAGGACGACCTCGACCTGATGGCTGAGCAGATAGCCGTTTACGGACAGCCAAATTCGATGAAGGAATTTTCCAAGTAATTTCCGGAAACAAACGCTGACATCCGACACAAAAGGAATCCGAAAAACCGGGTTTCTTTTGTGCATATTTGTACACAAATTGTCTTTTTTTGTACTATTTTCTTGATTAATAAGCCGCTTGTATTTATTATTTGCTTAACATTAAATCTTGTTCTTTACAGCAAAAGGATAAACATACTATGGAAGAAATTATTTTCCCGAACCAAATAAGAATGTTTAGAAGACTGCGCGGCCGTTCCATGCAGGAACTGGCAGATCATCTGGGAGTCAGCCTTTCTGCCATCTCCAAAATCGAAAAAGGCTATCGCCGCGTCGATCAGGAACAGCTGGTGCGCGTTGCTGAATTTTTGGACTGCCCGCTGCAGGAACTGTTTGTCAACGAACAAAATTCGCAGCAGGAAATCGTCCAGTCGTGGCGCCGCGAACAGGAAAGAAGAAACAAGATTAACGAGAAAAGCGGCCTGAAAACGCTGGGTGCCGGTCTGCGCCAAATCAGAAACGAAAAAAACCTGACACTGATTGAGGTTGCCGAGAGCGCCGACATGACCCTTTCCGTTTATCATCGTATTGAAATGGGACAGAGGGAAGTTTCGGACAAGGAATTTAAAAACATTGCCAAAGCGCTGGAGATGACTGCCGAGGAGCTGAAAGAAGAAATCAAGAGTCTGGAAGACAAAGGCATGCTTGAAGAAATTATTCAGCGCAACGATGCCAAATACAAATTGCTGTCTACCCCGCGCGGCGCCATTTCCGCCTTTACCAACGCCGTCAACAACAGTCAGGACAACATCAAGATTTCCGTTTACGGAACGGCAGGCAAAGACGGCAACGTGATTATCGACTTTGACGAAGAAACCAAGAAAGTTCAGCGTCCGGTTAAACTTTTCAGCAAAAAAGATGCTTATGCCGTCAATCTTTGCACCAGGCGTCTGGGAACGCTGTTACCGACCCGTTCGATATTGTTTGTCGACCCGCAGGACGTTGTCAGCGTCGGCGACATCGCCCTGTATTTCGTCGATGAAAAAGAAGCTAAAATACTGAGCATCCGCGAAGACGAAAACGGACAGCTTTACGGTCTGCGCTGGAACCCAGACGAAAGAATAGAAATCGGCAACGACGATTTGAGCAAAATTCATAAAGTTGTCGCCATTGAGCTTTAGTTTCAAACTCCGCCTGACCGGCGGAGTTTTTTTTATTCCTGCCGCTTTTGTTAACCTGAAATTTACGACATAGAGCCTAAAATCGGTAATATGGATGAATTTTAAATAAAAGTTAGCAAGAGTCGGACAAAACAGGTGGTTGACACTTATTCAAAAGGCGCGGACAGCCGCAAGCTGTATAAGAAAAATCATGGCGACGGGGAAGACCCCATCATCATAGCTCAGCGCTTTTTAAATATTTTCCGCCAGTTGCATATTTTCAGCACCGAAAGAAAAGAGGCTTTTAACAAAATGATTTTGGAACAGCCTCCGGAAATCAGGGGTATGTTCGGTTCTCTGCCGGGCGGTTCGGTTTTGCAGGAATATGTCGACGAACTTGAGCAAAGCGCCGGCGTTGCACGCGACCATTCAGGCGAGTTTCAAACCGCCTCGGCGACACCCGAACTTAACGACGAAATATCCAGAGCCAAAATTTTGGCAACTGCACTTGCCGAAGCGCAAATTCAGGCAAACGCCAAGTTGCAAAACAGCATTCCTCAGGCACAGCCGCAACCGGCCGCAGCTGCACCGCAACCTGCAGCCCCCACTTATGCAGGACCGGCGAAAATCGTTGCCGACGCATCTTTTGCCAAAGAAATTGCCGCAGCATTTTCTCAGGCACTGAAATTCAGCGAAGAACGAAGCCAGACCGGAAACAAACAACTGGCGGCCGCCGTAATTGCCTCGCAGGAGAAAATGGCCAAAATCTTTGCTGAAAAGAGCAGCAACAGCGAACTGACGTCGGCTCTGATTGCGACACAGGAAAAAATGGCGCAGGCATTGGCGGAAAATGCGGCAGCCATAAAGAACATGCCGGTAAAATCGCTTGGCTCAGGCAAAGAAACTTCGTTCTCTTCACCGGACGGCAGCAGGGAAATTCTGGACGCCATAAGGGAATCGCAGGATCGCATGGCGCAGATGATTATGCAGCATAATACCATGGCAGCCAGCAACAGCAGCAACACCAACGCAAACAACATTCAGATTAATGCAACACCTATGCCGCCGATGGAGGACATCGTCAAAGGCATTGTCAAAGCACAGTCCGAACTGTTTCGAGAAATGTCCGAAACCCAAACCAAAGAGCTTTCGGCGATCATTTCAGTGGCACTGAAAGAAAGCCAGCAGCTTTCGACGCAAACAATTGTCGAAGCCATGGAGCGGATGCAGAAAGAGAATCAAAAGTTCTTTGAACAGCAAACAAAAAATGCTCCGAAAGTTGCGGTACAACCGGTATATATCCAACAGGAAAAGGACAAAACTCCGCGGCCAATTCCGATCAGTCCGGCGGAACAGGAAGACTTTCAGATTCCCGAAGTCAATCCGGGTACAGAAAACGACGAGTTAAACGAGCTTTTTTCGGACGAGAACAATGCGGCGGAAGACGAAGAAGAACTTCCGAAAAAAAAGAAAAAAAAGAAGAAGAAAAAAAATAAAAACAAAGACTCTGGCGCTGAAACCAACGGGTTGGACTTCTCTTTGTTCGACGATGGCGTACAGGCCGCAGCTAAACTTAAAGACGGGATAAAAGACGGGCTGTCGTCGCTGGCTTCTTCATTATTCAAAAAAGACGAGAAAAACGAAAACATCGGTTTGCCTGACATTGACGCAGACATGCCGCTTTCCGAGACGCCGACAGAGTTCCCCAATACAGAAACGCCGGCAGAATCGCCCGCGGAAAGCGCAGAGCCAACCGCTGAGGACGCTGAATGGACATGGGAAGAAGTTCCGGC
>ULQI01002923.1_pt1 | contig 13937 bp, 11 predicted proteins | sample 1954261 | NCBI WGS metagenome assembly ULQI01 (sample SAMEA4835650, study PRJEB28245) | human gut metagenome | biome: gut microbiome; material: fecal sample | place: Denmark | collected 2008 | reverse complement strand
TCTGGCTGCCATAGGCACCGGAAGAAACGCCAAGCGCACGACGATCATTCATCTTTCGTTCAATCTGATCGGAACGGTGGTGTTTACCGTGCTGTGCATGACAACGCCGTTCGTTTCGCTGGTTGCGCAGCTGACGCCGGGACGGCCGGCTGCCCAGATTGCCAACATGCATACGATTTTTAATATCGGAACGACCCTGCTTTTGCTTCCGGCCGGAAATCTGCTGGCAGGGATGGCAGAGCATCTTCTTCCGGATAAGAAGAGCGAATCGCTTGCGGCGGAACAGAGAAAGGCAGCATGCAAAAAAGTGGAGGATGTATGGAATTCATAAAGAATGTCATAAGAGGAATTACGATCGGAATCGCCAATGTAGTTCCAGGAGTGAGCGGCGGTACGATCATGGTGTCGCTGGGGATTTATGATGAACTTCTGCAGGCGGTCACCGAGTTTTTCCGTCATAAAAAGGAAAGCATCTTAAAGCTGTTTCCGTATCTGTTTGGAATGGGGATCGGAATTATCTGCCTTTCCTTTATGATCGGTTATCTTTTTGAGAATTTTCCGTTCCAGACCGCGATGCTTTTTATCGGACTGATTTTCGGCGGCGTGCCGCTCATCTGGCGCAAGGTGTCCAGGGGATATCCGAAGGTGCCGGAGCTGGCGCTGTTTTTGGGATTCTTCTGCCTGATGATTGGAATGCAGTTCCTTGGAAAAGGCAGCGAACAGGTTCTTGCCGCCGGTCCTGGGATGGCAGTGAAGCTTTTTGCGGTGGGGCTGGCTGCTGCGGCTACGATGGTCATTCCGGGGGTGAGCGGTTCGATGCTTTTGATGGCGCTCGGATATTACACGCCGGTCATTGACCATATCAATGCGTTCGTTGTGGCGGTGGCCATGCTGGACGCCGGGACGGCGTGGTACTGTCTTGTCCTATTAGTCCCGTTCGGATGCGGCGTGCTTGGAGGTATTTTTCTTGTCGCAAAGCTGATGGAATATCTGCTCTGCCGGTTTGAGCGGCTGACCTACTGGGCAATTTTCGGGCTGCTGGCGGCGTCCCCGGTTGCCATATTAGGGGAAATCCCGCTGCGCGGGACATCGCCGGCTGTCATCGCCTGGGGCGTGATGCTGTTTAGTGTGGGGGCGGTGGTCACCGGGTTTTTAGCGGGAGAAACATAAAAATTCAGAAAATACATGAAAAAGTGTAGAAAAATCAAACGATTTTTTTGCGCTTTTTTCTTTGAAAAATACAAAAATGTGATACAATAGATAAAGTATTATGATTAACTTGGGGGTTCTACATGCAGGATAAGGATTCTGAGGCACTCCGCAATCAACGCAGGCGGAGAAAGCGGATTGCAAGAATGAAACATACCATAATCGCGATAATTGCCGGGTGGATCATCCTGTCCATGATTCTGATCATTTTTCTGCTTGTCCGGACGAGATCCATGGAGAGAAAGTTAGATGAACTCTGGCAGATGCAGCGGGTGATGAACCAGCAGGTGCCGGATACGGAGGCACTACCCCAGGAAGAGACCGGCGGCATGGATACGGAGACAGTGGCTGTGACGGCATCTGCATCCGGGATCGACGAGACAGACAATCTGGCACAGGATGGAGATGTACATAAAGTTTATCTGACGTTTGATGACGGGCCGTCTGAGAATACGGATGCCATTTTAGATGTGCTGTCGGAGTACGATGTCAAGGCAACCTTTTTTGTGGTCGGAAAAGAGGATGAGGCATCGGCAGCCATTTACCAGAGGATCGTGGATGAGGGGCATACGCTGGGAATGCATTCCTATTCTAATAAGTACAGTCTGATCTATCAGTCGGAGGATGCGTTCGAGGCGGATTTTCATCAGCTGCAGGATTATCTCTATGAGGTGACCGGTGAAAAGAGCCGCTATTACCGGTTCCCGGGCGGGAGCAGCAATCAGATCAGCAATGTGCCGATGAGTTCGCTGATCCGGTTTTTAAACAGTGAGGACGTCGTTTATTACGACTGGAACGTCTCGGCAGGCGATGCGGCAAATGCTGCATATACACCGGAAGAACTGGTCGAGAATGTTGTTTCAGATGTTTCAAAATACAAGACCTCGGTTGTGCTTTTGCACGACTCGGAAGATAAGTCAACAACGGTAGAAGCGGTAGAACCGCTGATCGAGGCATTGCAGGATATGGATGCCGAGATTTTACCGATTGATGAAGATACACAGGTTATCCAGTATGTCAAAGCCGACAGTGCCAGATGACCAGATTATAAATGGAGGTAAGAACATGGGATTTTTCAAGGACTTTAAGGATGATTTCTCACAGGCAGTGAATGAACTTATGCCGGGAGAAGACAATCTCGAAAGCACGGACAAGGATGATGACATGGTCGTGAACACACTGGAAGATGAAGTGGATGTGGCGAGCGAATTGTCGAAGCTGGATGGTCTGTTAGAGCAGGTAACGAAGCAGGAGCCGGCTTTGGAGCGGACACAGGCAGCAACGGTGGAATCACAGAAAACAAGAGAAGAATACACACAGCATGCAATGGCAGCAGCACAGGAGGAGAAGAAAATGGCTGATAATACAGTAACACCAGTACAGGTAGCACAGACAGGAGCACAGGCAGCAGCATCGCAGACCACACCGCAGGAGAAGCCGATTGTATCGGACGAGGTTTCCGTGATTACAGAGGGAACGATTATCAATGGTGATGTGATCTCAAACGGATCTCTCGACATCAGAGGTCAGGTAGACGGAAATGTAAGCTGCAACGGAAAGCTTACCGTGACAGGTGTTGTCAACGGTAACAGCAACACTTCCGAATTCTTTGCGGATTCTGCACAGGTAGAGGGTGAAGTCGTAAGCTCCGGTACGGTTAAGATTGGTCTTGGTTCTGTAATTATAGGTAATGTAACATCCAACTCGGCAGTGATCGCAGGAGCCATCAAGGGTGACATCGATGTGCAGGGACCGGTTGTTGTGGATACTTCCGCAGTGGTTATGGGTAACATCAAGTCCCGTTCTGTTCAGATCAACAACGGCGCTGTTATTGAGGGATTCTGCTCCCAGTGCTATGCAGATGTGGATGTTCAGAGCCTGTTCAATGCCAAGAAAGGAAACTAAGCATCATGAAGAGAGTTCTGTTAAAGTTAAGTGGTGAGGCGCTTGCAGGTGATAAGCACACAGGATTTGACGAACCGACAGTCACAGAGGTTGCAAAACAGGTAAAGCAGATTGTGGATGGTGGTACCGAAGTAGGCATCGTGATCGGCGGCGGCAACTTCTGGAGAGGACGCACCAGCGAGACGATCGACCGCACCAAAGCGGATCAGATCGGCATGCTTGCAACGATCATGAACTGTATCTATGTTTCAGAGATTTTCCGCTCTGTGGGCATGCAGACACAGATTCTGACACCTTTTGAGTGTGGAAGCATGACAAAGCTGTTTTCCAAGGATCGTGCGAATAAGTATTTTGCAAAGGGAATGGTTGTGTTTTTTGCAGGGGGAACGGGTCATCCATACTTTTCGACAGATACGGGAATTGTTCTGCGTGCGATTGAGATGGAGGCGGACGGAATCTACCTCGCAAAAGCGATTGACGGCGTGTATGACAGTGATCCGAAGCTGAATCCGAATGCAGTGAAGTATGATGAAGTCTCTATTCAGGAAGTAATTGACAAGAAGCTTGCGGTGGTGGATCTGACAGCCTCCATTATGTGTATGGAGAACCGGATGCCGATGTATGTATTCGGACTGAATGAAGAGAATAGTATCGTAAAAGCCATGACGGGAGAGTTTAGCGGCACGAAGGTTACGGTTTCTTAGAATTGATAGAAAGGCATGGTATATATATGGATCAGAGATTAGCGGTATTTGATGAAAAGATGGGCAAAACAATGAACAATCTTGCGGAGGAGTTCGGCGGAATCCGCGCGGGACGCGCCAATCCGCATGTGCTTGACAAGTTGAGAGTGGATTACTACGGTACTCCGACAGCAATTCAGCAGGTGGCGAATGTCAGTGTTCCGGAGCCGCGTATGATTCAGATTCAGCCGTGGGAGGCATCCATGGTAAAGGAGATTGAGAAGGCGATCCTTACTTCCGATCTTGGAATCAATCCTACGAATGATGGAAAGACAGTCCGTCTTCTGTTCCCGGAGCTTACCGAGGAGAGACGTAAGGAACTTGCAAAGGATGTAAAGAAAAAGGGCGAAAATGCGAAGGTTGCAATCCGCAATATCCGCCGTGATGCCAATGATTCCTTTAAAAAGCTTGCCAAGGAGGATGTCTCCGAGGATGAGATCAAGCAGCTGGAAGATCAGGCACAGAAGATGACCGATAAGTACATCGCAGATGTGGATCGTGCCGTTGAGGCAAAGACAAAGGAAATCCTTACCGTATAGTTTGGATAGATTTGAAACGAGAGGAGATACAGGTGTTTATGGAGGCATACATCTGTATCTTTTCCGTTATTTTGTATAGTTGATACTTCAGTACAGATACGAGGGAGAAGCACAGGTATGGAGACGGGAAGAAAGATTCCACAGCATATAGCGATCATACTGGATGGAAATGGAAGATGGGCAAAAGCAAAGGGAATGCCCCGGAATTACGGACATACAGCGGGAGCCAGGAATGTCGAGACGGTATGCCAGGCAGCACATGATCTCGGCGTAAAGTATGTTACCATGTACGCATTTTCGACGGAAAACTGGAACCGCCCGGAGGGCGAAGTGGAAGCGCTGATGAAGCTTTTGGAAAGCTATCTGAAGAACTGCATTAAGACAGCAGACAAAAACAATATGCGCGTGCGCGTGATCGGCGATACGACGAGACTCAGTGAGCGCTTTCAGGAGCGCATCCGTGAACTGGAGGCTGCCTCCGCAAAAAATGACGGCTTGAATCTTCAGATTGCCATCAATTACGGCAGCCGCGACGAGATGACACGCGCAATGCGCCGTATGAGCGAAGATGTTGCGGCGGGGAAGAGAAAGCCGGAAGAGATCACAGAAAGTGTGTTTGAGGAGTATCTGGATACCGCAGGCATTCCGGATCCGGATCTTTTAATCCGCACGAGTGGGGAACTTAGATTATCCAATTTCTTACTCTGGCAGCTCGCATACAGTGAATTTTACTTTACCGATGTGCCGTGGCCGGATTTTCACAAAGAGGAATTAGAGCGTGCCATTGAAGCGTATAATAAAAGAGACAGAAGATTTGGCGGTTTGACGGACAATAAGTAGGCTGGACTGCCGGATGGAGGAGATATGTTTAAGACGAGATTATTGAGCGGAATCGTTCTTGTGATTGCCGCATTGGTATTGATTATTACCGGCGGGGATGTGCTGCTGGTGTCCACGTTGCTGATTTCCTGGATCGGGATGTTTGAATTATACCGGATTTTTCATATTGAGAAGTCTGCGCCGGGCATTGTCGGGTATGCAACGGCGGCGGTCTACTATGCGAATCTGCGCTTCGGCTTTCTGCCGGATCTGATGATGCTGGTTTTAGGTCTTCTGATCGTATTGATGTTCGTGTATGTGTTCACTTACCCGAAGTATCAGACGGAGCAGCTGCTCGCCGCATTTTTCGGCGTGTTCTATGTGGCAGTGATGCTGTCTTACGTGTACCAGACCAGAATGCTTAGCGCCGGAACCTACATTGTGTGGCTTATTTTTCTGTGTTCCTGGGGATGCGACACCTGCGCGTACTGTGTCGGCATGCTGATCGGGAAGCATAAGATGACGCCGAAGCTGAGTCCGAAAAAGTCTGTGGAGGGCGCCGTGGGAGGTGTGATCGGAGCTGCGCTTCTCACCGTGATTTACGGCATGGTATTTCGCGGGGCGATGGGAAGTGAAATGTCACATGTCTGGATTATGGCAGCTATCAGTGCGGCGGGCGCACTGGTATCCATGGTGGGAGATCTGACAGCTTCCGCTATCAAGCGCAATTACGGCATCAAGGATTATGGAAAACTCATTCCGGGACACGGCGGTATCCTGGATCGTTTCGACAGCGTCATTTTTACGGCGCCGCTCATCTATTTCCTTGCCGCTAATTTGATTGTATTGTAATTTTGGGAGAGACCTATGATGAAGATAGCTATTTTGGGATCGACAGGCTCCATTGGGACACAGACGTTAGATATTGTGCGGGAGCAGGGCGACATACAGGTGACGGCGATTGCAGCCGGAAGCAACATCAAAAAGCTGGAAGAGCAGATGAGAGAGTTTCATCCGCTGCTGGTATGCGTTTTTCAGGAGGACGCCGCCAAAGAACTGCGCGATCGCACGAAGGATCTGAATATCCGCGTGGTGTCCGGCATGGATGGACTTCTGGAGGTGGCGGTACAGCCGGAGAGCGAGATCCTTGTGACGGCGATTGTCGGGATGCTCGGCATAAGACCGACGATTGCAGCCATTGAAGCGGGGAAAAAGATTGCACTTGCGAACAAGGAGACGCTTGTGACGGCAGGCCATATTATTATGCCGCTGGCAAAAAAATGCGGCGTGCCGATTCTGCCGGTCGACAGCGAGCACAGTGCTATTTTCCAGTCGCTGCAGGGAGAAAACGGGAACCGCATTGCGAAGATTCTTCTCACGGCGTCCGGCGGACCGTTCCGCGGGAAAAAGCCGGAAGATCTGGCATACATTCAGGTGGAGGATGCGCTGCGTCATCCGAACTGGACAATGGGACGCAAGATCACGATCGATTCGTCAACGCTTGTCAATAAAGGCCTGGAAGTCATGGAGGCAAAGTGGCTGTTTGATGTGGAACTGGAGCAGATTGAGGTGGTTGTTCATCCGCAGAGTGTGATTCATTCTGCGGTGCAGTATGAGGACGGCGCAGTCATTGCGCAGCTCGGCACACCGGATATGCGTCTGCCGATCCAGTATGCGCTCTATTATCCGAAGCGCAGACCGCTCTCGGGCGACAGACTGGATCTGTTTGCATTGGGACAGCTGACGTTTGAGAGACCGGACACGGAGACGTTCCGCGGTCTTGCGTTAGCTTATCAGGCGATGCGCCGCGGCGGCAACATTCCGACGGCATTTAATGCTGCGAACGAAAAGGCGGTAGCGCTTTTCCTGGATCGAAAAATTGCCTATCAGCAGATACCGGAGATGATTGAATCGTGTATGGAGGCAGCTGATTTTATCGCCAATCCGACGGTTGATGAGATCCTGGAGACGGAGGCAGCCGCATATGAACACATTGCAGGCAAATGTGGAAAGGTTTTTGCATGAAGATTATTATCGCAATTCTGATATTCAGTCTGATTATTATTTTTCATGAACTGGGGCATTTCCTTCTGGCGAAGGCAAACGGAATCCGGGTGAATGAATTCTGTCTCGGACTGGGACCGAAAGTGTTTGGCATTACAAAGGGAGAGACGACATACTCCCTGCATCTGTTCCCAATCGGTGGAGCGTGCATGATGGAGGGAGAGGATACGGAGAGCGAGGACGGCAGGGCGTTCGGGAAAAAATCAGTCTGGGCGCGCATCAGTGTGGTGGCTGCCGGGCCGGTATTCAATTTCCTGATGGCGTTTGTCTTTGCTTTTATTCTGTTATGCAATATCGGCTATGATCTGCCGGTGCTCGCCGGAGTGACGGAGGGATATCCGGCCGAGGAGGCGGGAATGCAGGCGGGAGATACAATCTTAAAGATTGATCACACCCGGATACATTTTTTCCGGGACATCAGCGCCTATACACAGTTTCATTCCGGGGACGCGGTCACAGTGACCTATGAGCGGGACGGAGAACGCTATCAGACGGTGCTCACGCCCAAATATAACGAAGAATACGGCTATTATATGTACGGCTTTCAGGGAAGCGCGCAAAAGACGAAAGGTTCTGTGCTTTCCAATTTAAAATACAGCGTATATGAGGTGGAATACTGGATCCGGGTGACGATTGACAGCCTGAAGTCTCTGGTGGGCGGAAAGGTGAGCGTCAATGACATGAGCGGTCCGGTCGGGATCGTCAATATGATCGGGGACAGCTATGAGCAGAGCGTGACGTACGGCTATTATATGGTATTTTTGCAGATGCTTTATATTACGATCTTCTTATCGGCGAACCTCGGTGTGATGAATCTGCTGCCGCTTCCGGCGCTGGACGGAGGCAGACTATTGTTTATGATTGTCGAGGTGATCCGCGGAAAGCGCGTCGATCCCGACAAGGAAGGCATGGTGCATTTTATTGGCATGATGCTGTTGTTTGCACTCATGTTCTTTACATTTTTTAACGATATCCGCAAGCTGTTCGGATAGAAAGGCAAAAAGATGACAAAAGTAGTGAAAATTGGCGACCGGGTGATCGGCGGAGGCAATCCGATCCTGATCCAGTCCATGACAAATACAAAGACGGAGGATGTGGCTGCAACCGTGGCACAGATTCAGGCGCTTACCGCTGCCGGATGTGATATTATCCGCTGTGCCGTGCCGACTATGGAGGCGGCGGAGGCATTGACCGAGATCAAAAAGCAGGTGAACATTCCCGTTGTGGCAGATATTCATTTTGATTACCGCCTGGCGCTTGCCGCGATCGAGCATGGTGCGGATAAGATCCGCATCAATCCGGGAAATATCGGAAGTACAGAGCGTGTGCGCGCAGTGGTGGATGCCGCAAAAGAGCGTGGGATTCCGATCCGTGTCGGCGTCAACAGCGGATCTCTGGAAAAAGATCTTGTGGAAAAATATCACGGTGTGACGGCGGAGGGGATTGTCGAGAGTGCCCTCGATAAAGTACATCTGATCGAGGATATGGGGTATGACAATCTGGTCATCAGCATCAAATCCTCCGATGTGATGATGTGCGTGAAGGCGCACGAGCTGATTGCGACACAGACGGATCATCCGCTGCATGTCGGTATCACGGAGTCCGGCACCATCATCAGCGGCAATATCAAATCTTCGATCGGACTGGGACTCATTCTGCATCAGGGAATCGGTGATACAATCCGCGTATCGCTCACGGGAGACCCGTTGGAGGAGATCAAGTCCGCGAAGCTGATTCTGCGTACTTTAGGGCTGCGCAAAGGCGGTGTGGAGGTCGTGTCCTGTCCGACCTGCGGCAGAACCAGAATCGATCTGATCGGGCTTGCCAATCAGGTGGAAAATATGGTGGCAGACATCCCGTTAGACATCAAGGTGGCGGTTATGGGCTGCGTTGTCAACGGACCGGGTGAGGCAAAGGAAGCGGATATCGGTATTGCCGGAGGAATCGGAGAGGGACTCTTGATCAAGAACGGGGAAGTGTATAAAAAGGTGCCGGAGGGCGAACTGCTTGAGGCATTGCGCTATGAGCTGCTGCACTGGAATGAGCAGCAGAAGTAGAACAGACTGAGGAAGAAGTGAGAAAAGGGCATGGCAAAACGGTTTTTTGATGTATTTCCATCACTGCAGGTAGAAGGCGACATGAAAAATCTGCTGACGGAGACGGAAGTAACGAAGGTGGGCATGAATCATGAGCGCGATCATCTGCGCGTCTATTTAAGCAGCACGCGTCTGATTCACAAAAAAGATATCCGCCAGTTGGAATCTGCCATTGCACAACAGATTTTTAAGGGCAGGATGATGCAGGTCAAGGTCATTGAAAAGTATCATCTCTCGGAACAGTATACGCCGGAAAAGCTGCTTGATCTGTACCGTGACAGCATTTTAGAAGAACTGAAAGATTACAGCCTGATGGAATACAATCTTCTTCGGACGGCGAAGATGGAGTTTACGAGCGAAAGCCACATGCTGCTCACGCTGGAGAACACGATTATCGCACAGACACGTTCCCATGAGATCGTGGAGTTTTTAGAGAAGGTGATCTGTGAGCGCTGCGGACTCGATCTGGCGGTGGAGCTTGCCTATGAGGAGCCGAAGGAGAGCAAATATAAGAAAAACAGTGATCTGCAGATTCAGTTTGAGATCAAAAACATCATGAAAAAGGTACATATCCGCAATGACGACGGGGAGAGTGTGCCGGCGGTCGCAGAAGGCGGTGCCGAGGCGGTTTCCGATGGCACAACAACATCTGGTGGTACAGGTGGCAATGCCACCACAAATACCGTTTCTTATGCAAAAAATGCTGCAAAACCTGCGGAACATGCAGGAAAAACTGCAGGAAATGGCGAAAAAGGGAAGAAGGAATTCAAGCGTAGATTCGAGGGCGGCGGCTTTAAAAAGTCGGACAATCCGGATGTGATCTACGGGCGTGATTTTGAGGATGAACCGATCGCGATCGAGAAGATTGTGGGAGAGATGGGAGAGGTGACGATCCGCTGCCAGGTCATGACGTTAGAGACCAGGGAGATCCGGAATGAGAAGACGATCGTGATTATGTCCGTGACGGATTTTACCGATTCGATTGTGTTAAAAATCTTTACCAGAAACGATCAGCTGCAGGAACTGCTTGACGGGGGACTCGCAAAGGGAGCGTTTTTAAAGATCAAGGGTGTGACGACGATCGACAAGTTCGACAGTGAGCTTACGATCGGTTCTGTGGTCGGCATCAAAAAGATTGCGGATTTTACGTCCACACGTGCAGACACCAGCCCGGAGAAGCGCGTGGAGCTGCACTGCCATACGAAGATGAGCGATATGGATGGCGTCTCGGATGTCAAGGATATTGTAAAACGCGCCATGAAGTGGGGACACAAGGCGATCGCCATCACGGACCACGGCGATGTACAGGCTTTCCCTGACGCGAACCATGCGGTTCCGCCGGATTCGGATTTTAAGATCATCTACGGCGTGGAGGCGTATCTGGTGGATGACCTGAAGGATATTATCGTTGACTCAAAAGGACAGAGCTTAAATGACAGCTATGTCGTATTTGACCTAGAGACAACCGGACTTTCGCCGGATAAGAATAAGATCATTGAGATCGGTGCCGTCAAGGTGGTGGACGGAGCTATCACGGAGCGTTTTTCGACCTTCGTCAATCCGGAGGTGCCGATCCCGTATAATATTGAGCAGCTGACGTCCATCAAGGATGACATGGTGCTCGATGCGCCCAGGATTGAGGAGATCCTGCCCGAATTCATGAAGTTCTGCGAGGGAACCGTCATGGTGGCACACAATGCAGAGTTCGATACCGGATTCATCCGCAAGAACTGCGAGCGCATGGGACTGCCGTTTGATTTTACCATCGCAGATACCGTGGCGCTGGCGAGAATCCTGCTGCCGCAGTTAAACCGTTTCAAGCTGGATACCGTGGCAAAGGCGGTCGGTGTATCGCTGGATCACCATCACCGGGCGGTCGATGACGCGGCATGTACGGCGGAGATTTTTGTCAAGTTTATCGAGATGCTTCATGAACGCGGCATGGAGACGTTAGACGATGTGAACCAGATGGGCGCGACGTCGCCGGAACTTGTGAAAAAGTTAAAGAGCCATCACGCGATCATACTGGCGACAAACGATATCGGACGCATCAATCTCTACCGTCTGGTCTCCATGTCACACCTGACCTATTTTCACAAGACACCGCGTGTGCCAAAGAGCGAATTTGTAAAGTACAGAGAGGGACTGCTGCTCGGATCTGCCTGTGAGGCAGGCGAACTCTACCGTGCGATTTTAGACGGCAGACCGGAGGAGGAGATCATCCGTCTTGTGAAGTTTTACGACTATCTGGAGATTCAGCCGATCGGCAACAACAGTTTCATGCTGCGGGATGAGAAGAGCGCCATCAACTCTGTCGAGGAGCTGCAGGATATCAACCGGCGGATTGTAAAGCTGGGCGAGACATTCAACAAGCTGGTGGTCGCCACCTGCGACGTGCATTTCCTTGATCCGGAGGATGAGGTATACCGCCGTATCATCATGGCGGGCAAGGGATTTAAGGATGCCGATGACCAGGCACCGCTGTTCCTTCGGACAACGGAGGAGATGTTAAAGGAGTTCGAGTATCTCGGAAGCACCAAGGCGGAGGAGGTTGTCATCACGAATCCCGGCAAGATTGCCGATATGTGTGAGAAGATCGCACCGGTGCGCCCGGACAAGTGCCCGCCGGTCATTGAGAATTCCGATCAGATGCTGCGTGACATCTGCTACACCAAGGCGCACAGCATGTACGGCGAGGAGCTTCCGTCCATCGTGAAGGAGCGATTGGACCGTGAGCTGAATTCCATCATTTCCAACGGCTATGCCGTAATGTATATCATTGCACAGAAACTGGTGTGGAAGTCCAACGAGGACGGTTATCTGGTAGGCTCCAGAGGTTCGGTCGGATCTTCGTTCGCGGCGACCATGTCCGGTATCACGGAGGTCAATCCGCTGCAGGCACATTACCGCTGTGCCTACTGCAAGTACAGCGACTTTGATTCGCCGGAGGTCAAGGCGTTCTCCGGGCGAAGCGGATGTGATATGCCGGATAAGATCTGTCCGGTCTGTGGCAAGAAGCTGGTAAAAGACGGGTTTGACATTCCGTTTGAGACGTTCCTGGGATTCAAGGGAAACAAGGAGCCGGATATCGACCTGAACTTTTCCGGTGAATATCAGAGTAAAGCGCATGCCTACTGTGAGGTTATTTTCGGATACGGTCAGACATTCCGTGCCGGAACGATCGGTACGCTGGCGGACAAGACGGCGTTCGGATACATCAAGAATTACTACGAGGAGCGCGGTGTCCACAAGCGGAACTGTGAGATTGACCGTATTGTGCAGGGATGCGTCGGCGTCCGCAGGACGACGGGACAGCACCCGGGCGGAATCGTCGTGCTTCCGGTGGGAGAGGAGATCAACACGTTTACGCCGGTACAGCATCCGGCAAATGATATGACGACGGCGACGGTCACGACACATTTTGATTATCACTCGATCGACCACAACCTGTTAAAACTCGATATTCTCGGACACGATGATCCGACGATGATTCGTATGCTGCAGGATCTGACGGGAATTGACCCGACAACGATCCCACTCGACGATGAGTCGGTCATGTCCTTATTTAAAAATACATCGGCACTCGGTGTGACGCCGGATGACATTCATGGAATTCCGCTCGGATGTCTCGGTATTCCGGAGTTTGGAACCGATTTCGCCATGCAGATGGTTATCGATGCCAAGCCGCAGGAGTTCTCGGATCTGATCCGTATCTCCGGTCTGTCCCACGGTACGGATGTATGGCTCGGCAATGCGCAGACACTCATCGAGCAGGGACTGGCAACGATTTCCACAGCGATCTGTACCCGTGACGATATCATGATCTACCTGATCCAGAAGGGACTTGACAGTGAGCAGTCCTTCACGATCATGGAGTCGGTGCGTAAGGGAAAAGGCTTAAAGGAAGAGTGGAAGACGGAGATGCGCGCGCATGATGTGCCGGAGTGGTACATAGATTCGTGTCTGAAGATCAAGTACATGTTCCCGAAGGCACATGCGGCGGCATATGTTATGATGGCATGGCGTATCGCCTACTGTAAGGTATATTATCCTCTTGCCTACTATGCGGCATATTTCTCGATCCGCGCGACGGGATTTAACTATGAGATCATGTGCCAGGGCAAGGAGCGTCTTGAATATTTTTACAAGGATTACACGCGGAGAAAAGATTCGCTCTCCAAAAAGGAGCAGGATACTTACCGCGATATGAAGATCGTGCAGGAGATGTATGCCAGAGGATTTGATTTTACACCGATCGACGTGTACCGCGCAAAGCCGGACCGTTTTCAGGTGATTGACGGCAAACTCATGCCGGCGTTAAACACGATCGATGGTATGGGCGACAATGCTGCGATTGCGGTTGCCGAGGCGGCAAAGGACGGCAAGTTTTTGTCTAAGGACGACTTCAGGCAGCGCACCAAGGCGACCAAGACGGTCATTGATCTTATGGCAGATCTGGGACTGCTCGGCGAACTGCCGGAGTCGAACCAGCTGTCGCTGTTTGATTTTGCATAAATTGATATTAAAAATTCAATCTTCCGAAATTCCTTGATTTTTCAAGG
>ULQI01039760.1_pt1 | contig 14155 bp, 9 predicted proteins | sample 1954261 | NCBI WGS metagenome assembly ULQI01 (sample SAMEA4835650, study PRJEB28245) | human gut metagenome | biome: gut microbiome; material: fecal sample | place: Denmark | collected 2008 | reverse complement strand
TTATATTGAATTTATATTATTATTAATACCTATTTTACTAATTTCTTTTATTATTTTTTCAGCAATGATGTTATGAGGACGTGAATTTTAATGCTTACTGATAAAACAATAAACGAAACTTTAGAATTTTTTTCAGAAGTTGAAAATGTTTATCATCATGAAACAAAAAAATATACAATGCATCAGTTAACAGCTAATATTTTATTAATAAAAAACGAATTATTAGAAATTGAAAAATATGCTGATACAAAAGTAAATACAGCTATTCTTCACGAATATTTGCAAAAATTGCAAAACGAATACTCTGTTATAGAAGAATTAGCAAATCAACTAGATGAAAAATTTTCTTTATTTATTATGGGTAGCGGAAAAAATGGAAAATCAACATTAATAAATGCTTTATTAGGTCAAAAAAAAGCTGCTGTTAATATATTACCGAAAACTTGGAAAATTGATATTTATAGTCAAGCTTTAGATTCTGAAAAAAATCCTAATGTTAAAATAAGATATAGAAACAATCAAATAAGAAATCTTCCAATAAAAGAAGCAGAAGAATTAATTCAAAGTGAAGAAAATAAAAGAAACGAGTCTGAAAAAAGAATAGCTAAAATAATCAATGACTTCAAAGAGCAAAATGCTACAGTCGAACAATTGGAGCAGAAAAAACGACAATTAAATAAATATGAATTATATAAATCAGAAATAACAGAAGTAATTTGGCCTGTAGTAGGAAGTTCTATTTTAAATGATTATAGATTAGTAGATACTCCCGGTTTAAAACAAGAACTAGTTAGTGATATGATAATATCTGATGCAAGTGAATATTATAAGAAAGCAGATGGAGTAATTTGGATACTACCAGCTAATAAAATAGCTGGTAAAACTGATTATAAAGAAATTGATAAAATAATATCCAGTAAGAAATTTAATATTACAAATATAATTGCTGTAATAAATAAAATAGATATGGTAGCAGGTAAGGAAAAAGAAATTTTAGAAGAAGCAAAAAAACTCTATGGCAAATTTTTTAATATTTTTATACCTATATCTGCTTCAATGGCGTTAAAAGCTCAACTTCAACTTAGTAATACAGATAATAATAATGAAAAATATAGCGAGGCAATAAAATTACTTGAAGATAGCGGATTACCTAATTTATTAAATCATTTAAAAAGTACAGTTTTTGCAAATGCTCTAGATGTTCAACTTCAAAGTAAGTTAAATAATATAAATCAAATTTATGAAGCTGTTCAAGAAATCATCAGAAATTATTTTGATGTTTTATACAGTGCTATTAATAAATATGATAATATTGAAAAGCAATGGAATGAAGAACTATTAGATTCAAAAAATGCATTAACAGAAAATTTAGAGAGATTTATTATGCGCGAATCCCAAAGAATATATAGTACAACCAGTTCTATAGAGGATCAATTATGGGAAATGGAAGGAGAAAAACGCAGCGAATATATAAAAAATAATATTATTAGACCAGAATATATAAAAAGAAACTTAGAATCTATTATTATACAACATGGTTCTCAGTTAAAAAATTTACAAACTTCGTATATAGAACATATTCTTTCTACATTTACTGAATTTCCTGATCTTAATACAAAAGAATTGATGATTTTTGGCAATACTAATAATATTACCGCCGCCTATGATAGTATTTTAACTGGAGAAAATGAAGCGCAAATTTTGTTAGGTGGAGCATTGGCGTTAGGTGCAACTGCATTATTAGGACCGGTTGGCGTTATATTAGCAGGAATAGCGGCTACAGATACCGGAAAATCTATAGCAAAATGGTTAACACGTACTTTTGGAGAAAGTATTGCTACTAAAACCAAAAATAACTTTTTAAGTTCTATGTCAAGAGTTAAAGATAATATTTTTGGTGAATATGATAAAGCTATAGAAAATTCTAATATTGTTGTTCGTAATACGATGGATAAAAGCTTCTCTATGCTATATGGTTCATATTATAATCAAAATAAGATTATAGAACAATTTAATAAGATTTCTACATTAAGTTATAATAATATTGATTCTTTATCTGTAGAAGATATACTTTTTAATTAAAAAGGAGGAGACTATGCAAACTTCTGAAGTCATAAATAAATTAAATGATATTAGATTAAAGTTAGAAAATTCACCATTATTACATATGAGTAATATTTCAGATTTAAAAAGCATACAAAATGATTTGGATGTTCTTTTAAGTCATATTAATCAACCTTTAAAAATGGCTATTTTAGGTGAAGTAAAATCAGGAAAGTCGACATTGTTAAATGCATTTGCTGGCGGGCAAATATCACCAACTAATGTAACTGAAACAACTGCTTGCATTATGAAAATCGCTTTTTCGGAGACAAGCAAAGCGTTATTTTTTTATAAGAACGGCAAAAAAATCGAAGGTAGCATTGATGAAATTTATAAGCTATTGAATGATAATCAAAATAATATAGATTTTTTTAGTCAATGCGATCATGTTGAAATTTTTAAACCGTTATCTGGATTAAAACAAATAGAAATAATTGACACTCCTGGTTTAGCTACAATAACAAGTGAAAATGAAGAAATTACAAGAAAATACTTTCAAAATATTGATGTTGTATTATGGGTGTTTAACGTTCATTATTTAGGTCAATCAGATGTAAACGAGGAATTAAGAACAGTAGCAAATATGGGAAAACCTATTATTGGTATTGTAAATAAAATCGATGAAATTGCTGAAGAACCAGAAGAAATTTTAGAATATATTGATAAAACTGTCGGATTATATTTGAAAAAATGTTTCGCCATATCTGCATATCAAGCATATACAGGAATTCAAAATTCAGATATGGACTTGCAAAAAAAATCAGGATTTATTGATTTAAAAACTTATTTATTAGAAAAAATTGAAAGACATTCTAATGATGTTTTATTAGATAGTATCAATTCTTCAGCTATAGCTTTAGATAAAAAACTAAAATATATACATGAAGAAGTACTAGAACAAATTAAACTTAAATTAAAAAGTTTTAATACTATTAATGATGAAATAAATCGTAGAGGTGTGAGACTCAAAGAACATCATCTTAATAATACGGAAACATGGGTATGGCATACTTATTTACAAAGCGAACTTGATAATTTTATCCAAAGAATTGATAGTGGTAGTTATTTTAAAAATGTCAATTTGGAGGAATTAAGAAACGATTTAGTAAATGAGTTAAATCAGGTTTCTAAAATGGAGATTAGACAATATTTGGAAGCATTAACCAGTAAAATAGAGCGTGAGTGGAAAGAAAGTTTAAGTGATATAGATAATTCTCTATTTGCAATATTCAATAAAGCCCATAATGATAGTGTTTTGCGTGGAATGAACATTGTTTCTAATTCCTCAAATAATAGTTTAACTGATTCTATTATTACTGCTGGTGCAATAGGAGGAAGTTTAGCCGTATACTCAGCTGTATTAGGACCTGCTGCAGCTTATGTTTCTATTGGTACAGCAATGGGCGTTTTTATGCCACCAATATTAGCTGCAGGTGTACTTGTTGGTGGATTACAATCAATTATAAAAAATAAAAAAGAGAAAAATAAAGGTAAGGAATTTGTACAAAATATCATAAGTAATGCAAGGCAAAACTTATCTGATAAATTATTACCAGATTTAGAAGTGTTATTAGATGATTTATGTAGAAAAACAAAAGAAAAAGCTTTAGAAGAATACATCTTAAAAAACTTTAATGGGTATACACAAGAAGAAATAAAAAATTTATATGCTAATTTAGAAATTTATTTAAAAAATTATAATTCACAAAATTTAAAGTTTTTAGAATAATTTGTTATTTAGTATACAAATTAAGCAGCCGCCATTATCATTTTGGCAGGCTGCTTTAATTTTTAGAAAAATATCTTATAAACAGTATAAATTGCTGTGATTGTATACAATAATAATTAACTGACAATATGTTATATTTGCTGTATAATAAACAGTGTAATACAATAATTAAAATTTTACGAGGTGAATTATATGCGTTTTAAATTAAGAATGGGCGTTTCAGGACGTCATTGCCATTTAAAAAGAGAAGATATGGATATTTTGTTCGGTAAAGGCAGCGAATTGCACCCGATAAAACCGATTGTGCAGCCCGGTCAGTTTACCTGCGAAGAAAAAATTATTCTGGTAACGGATAAAGGCGAAATGCCGCTGCGCGTTATCGGGCCGCTGCGTCCTTATACGCAAATTGAGCTTGCAAAAACAGATGCCCGTCAGCTTGGGCTGAACCCGCCGATTTGCTTTTCCGGTTATCTTGACGGCTCGCTCGGCGGCAAAATCGTTGGCCCTGAAGGCGAAGTTATTTTAAAAGAGGGCATTATGCTTGTACAGCGTCATATTCATTTGTGTCCGGAAACTGCCGCTAAATATCATTTAAAGAACCATGATATTGTTGCTATGGAAACCACAGGCTCACGTGCACTGCGTTTTGAGCACGTTTATGTAAGAACCGGCCCGGAGCATGCGGACGAAATTCATATTGATACTGACGAAGGCAATGCATGCGGACTTGAAAACGGCGCTTTGGTTGATATTGTAACCAGGCTTTAATTGTTATTGAGGAAGAACAATGCGCAAAATATTGTTTTTTATGCTGTTGTTAGTGCAGCTTACTGCGGCAACGGCGTTTGCGTATACTAATAAAGAGGACGGGTTTAAAACACAAAGTCCGTCCTCTGCTAATTACGTAGAGGCTGTTGGCAAACATTTTTACGGTTTTATTGACGATAACGGTGCTGCGGCAGGGTATACCGAATGTTTAAGCAGTGAACAGGCTTCTAAATTTTTAGGAGTCCCGTTCAACACGGCAGCATTTGATAAAACTTACAGCGATATTTTACTTTTACAGCGTAACGGCATCAGCAACGAACGTATTAATCAGCTTATAGCTGAACCTGTTGTTTCGCCGCTTTTTGCTTTTGCAGAAAATGAAGAACCGGATTACCTGGTTTCTGCGCAAAAATTTGGCTCAAACAAGTATATTGCCGTTACTTTTAACGTGAATCCGGAAACTGAACCGGTAACAATATATTATACTTCTGCTAATGATAAGCTTTATATGCTTATGGCCGAGCAGAAAACGGCTGTTTCCAACGCCATTGAAAACCAGCCGGAAAATACCATTGGCGTTATTGGCGGTGCCGATGGCCCGACAGACATTTACGTTAAAGATAATGTTTTGGTTAAAGAAACCAACAAAACTTTTCTGAAAAAGTTTAAAACCGTTAAGCCGGTTGATAAAAACACCGCGTTTACCTTTAGCGAAAAAACAGCCAACGTAAAAATAACCCTTCCGGATGACTGGTTTTACGTGCAGTTAGCAGACAGCAGATATAATGAGGAAGCTGTCGGTGTAACGGTTGCCATGCCGCAGGAAGCTATGGCGCTGATTCTTAAAGAAGCGCTTGATATTGGCGTTACCGATATAGAATCGGCAGTTATTGCATCGCAGGCCGCGGCGGCTGATAAAGCCATAAACGCTGAATTAACAGATAAAAAAGATGATATAATGGATATTTTCCGTCATGGCATCATAATATTATCTGTTAAAGCCAGCGATAAAAGTTTTTCGGAATTTGTATTTGATAACCCCAATAAAACAGCTTACGGCGTAAATGAAGCGTTGGAAGATATAAAAGCTGCCCTTATTGAGCAGGGAACTGAATTTAAAAGTTTTGCTTATAATACGGATTTTAAAGACGGGCAGGGGAGCTTTAGCCTGCAAGCTGAATTGAAGCCTGCTGAAACTGATTTTTATTACACTTTATTTGCCGAAGGTAAAGTTATTGGCAAAGCTGCTTATCTGGCTTTTGTATTTGACCGTAACGGTGATGATGAAAATACGGCACTTAAATTTTGGAACGGCAAAACACTTTTAAAAGATTAATGTCCACATTCGTACTTAAAGTAAAAGAGGGTACAGATGATGAAAAAATTATATGCTGATATTTTAATGACAGGTTTGCTGTGCAGCGCTGCTCTTACGGCTAATGCCTTTGAATATGTAAGCAGCGAAGCAGGTTTTTCTGTTAACATTCCGGATCAGAATATTATGCTGATAGGCGAAAATATGTTTGCTGCCGAAAACCGTGTCTTTGACCTTGACAAAAAACTTGTAAAAACCAACGGCATGCATTTTGTTACCGGGCTTAACCAGGAACAGCTTAAACAAAATTTTAATACCGTTTTTACAACGGAAAAATTTACTGCTGACCTCGAAAATATTAAACAAGCTTTAAAAAGCGGCACTGCCACTGATGTTTTGCAAAGCAGCAGCTATAAATACCTTACCGAAGCCGCGGCTGGTGCTTATGTAAATTACAGCGGCGAAAGCGAAGACCTTGCCGGTTTATTGGAATTAAACAAACAATTTGCCGGTATGGGGAACATAAAAAAGGCATCCGTTGAAAATATTAAAGGCAAAGATGCTTTAATGATAGAATCGGATATTAAAAATATAACTTTTGAGTTAAAGCTGCCATTAAAAAAATCGGAATTGTTGCCGCAAGAATCAGTTGATGAAGAAAACCTGAAAGACCAGGGCTTTAAATTTGAATTTGCTGATGACGGCTATTTAGTTACTAAAATAGCAAATTTATATAATATTACAGAAAAAACTTATTTGTTATCGGCCAATGACAACCTTTATACGGTAACGAGCCTGTTTGCTTCAACTAACGAATTGCCTGACGATGTCGACAGCCTTTATAAACTTGATAATAAAGGCTTTAATAAATTAAGCAAACAGCTGGTTAACAGTTTAAAATTTACAGAACCTCAGAAAAACGGCAATAAACCGCTTACAATCAATGATAATATCAGCGGACGCAAACTGCAATTGCCGGAAAAATGGCTGTATACAAGAACTGATTTCAGCAGTATTTACGGTATTAATAAAGGCGGCTTTGGGCTTACTGCTTACAGCGCTTTGCCGGAAACTTCACTTGATGCTGCAAATAACGCAATTAAAACCTTTGGTATTAGTTTTGATAACAGCACAAATACCTTGAAAATGGATTTGTCGCAGTTTACAATGCCTGATTTACTGAATTTGTTTGATGAAGGCATTGTTATGGCAAGCGGTAATTTTAATAATGTTGCGCAAATTGAGCCGTATTTCAGCAAGTATGTAAACGAATACAAAACTATTTTCGATAATCCGGAACTAACAAAATTTATCTTCCACAATGGTATGAACCAGCTTTTTAACAGCCTGCGCCCGGAAGATATTGCAGCCATAGAAAAATACCTGAAAGCAGAAAACTTTAACTATACTTTTGACATCAATAATTACAATGCACGCTTTAATTGTGATGCTGACTTAAAGGCTCACATACCAGACATATTTAAAGTGCTGCAGGAAGCAAATGTTATTGCTGGAAATGCCGCTGACGCAGACGAAATGCGCAGCAGTCTGAGTAATGATAAAGTTTTTGCCATGCTGGATACCAATCTGGTACCGTTTAACTGCTATTTTAAAAACCAGCTTTATTTTGACAGAAGCCAGCGCTTTAATAACCTGTTATATTTTACAAAAGGCGATAAGGCAGCTGCCAACCAGCAAATTATGAAGCAGTTTAATACAACCGATTTATATCTTTACTGATTTGTGTTATAATAATAAAGTATCAAGAGGCTTATGCAGAAAATGCCTGAGCCTCTTATATTTTTGTAATTATACTGTAAAAGTCACCCTCATAAATTGGCTGTAACAAATTTTAGAACGCCTTCTCATATAAATTAACGTGTTTATTATAAAAACGCCTTAAAACGCAAATATGAAGACGTGAATAAAAGATGATTACATTTTAGCTAAAATTAATAAGAGTATTAATAAAAAGAAGTAAGATTATTCAAAAATAAATATAGAATTTATCGTCCGGTATAATTTGCTAAGTAAAATGGTGAATGTAAACTCATGCAAAACCATGTCAGATATTTTGGCTGGTTTTGCGTTCGGCTTCCTTTTGCAAATTTTACATAATATATATTATCGGACGTTATTTTTATATATTTATCTTTCCTTTAAATTTCTGTTTCATCTCATCTTTCGATATTAAAATCAAAATTAAACTAATATAGCGAACAGCAAACAAATGTTTTGACTCCTTCTTAATTAACTGTTATAATAGAATTATATAAAATCTATTTCGGGAGGCTTTTCTTAATGGCCAGACATAAACGCTTTTCTAATTTTGAAGGACAAATTACCGAAGAAATGCTTACTGACCGTCAGCGTCAGATTTTAGAATATATTCGCAAATGTGTGAAAGATAAAGGTTATCCTCCGGCTGTGCGCGAAATCGGCAAAGCTGTAGGATTATCTTCAAGCGCCAGTGTTCATAATCACCTGCATAAATTAGAAGAATACGGCTTTTTACAGCGTGACCCTTCCAAGCCGCGCGCACTTGAACTGACCCAGGATGCTGAATGGCGTCAGAAAACAGTTGTGCCTGTACCGCTTGTTGGCCGTGTAACAGCGGGCGTTCCTATTCTAGCTGTTGAAAACATTGAAGAAACATACCCTATTCCGCTTGATTTATTGGGATGCTCTGATGATGTTTTTATGCTTTCCGTGAGCGGCGACAGCATGATTAAAGCCGGTATTTTAGACCATGACTATATTGTTGTGCGCAAGCAAAATTTTGCCAACAACGGTGATATAGTTGTTGCTTTAATTGATGGCGAAGAAACTACTGTAAAACGTTATTTCCGCGAACTCCGCTGCGTACGTTTGCAGCCTGAAAACGATGCTTATCAGCCTATTGTAGGCGGCGATAATATTCAGGTTATCGGCAAAGTAATTGCCGTTTTTAGAATGCTGTGATTTTAAACTTATATTATTATTACGCTAAAACGAATATATACAAGTATTAAAAAGATGTTAAATTGATGTCATAATTTTAGAAAGCAGGTTTATTTTTGGATTATTTTATAAATAATTGGTTGACTCCAACTATTATTGCTCAATTTCTTAATTTAATAATTTTACTTGCACTTTTGTATAAATTTTTTAAATGGTGTTTTTCTGATAATTCATCTTCAAATAAATCTAAAAATAAGAAAAACAATGATGATGACGATTTTATAGACTATATGGATTAGAAATAATAAAAAGAACTGTTATTTTTGTTGGCTTAAATATAATTTTGCTTTACAAAATAACAGTTCTTTTGTATTTTATTTCAAAACTATCGAATATATTGTATTTATTACTATGGCTGCTGCTATAAGCGACACTAAAAATAATATTATAAACTTTATAATTCGCCAAATTTTTCTCATAATAACTAATTACTCCATTACCATTTTTCAGGTATAGTTTCAAACTTCCCTATGACATACATTGTGCCAAGCATTTCCGTAAGCAGCGTACCTTCATTATTAAAGGTTTCTACTTTTATAATAATTATTTTGTGCCCGCGCTGAATTACCGTGCCAACAGCAGTAGCCACATCTCCGGCATGGAGGTTTTTTATAAAGTTTATCGTGTAATTAATAGTTACTACTCTGGCCCCTACACTTGCGCTTGCCATCCCCAGCGCAGTATCTGCAAGTGCTGCCAGAGAACCGCCGTGGGCAACTTCATATAAATTGGTGTGCTTGGCTGCGTCAATAGGCATTGCAAGTGTTACCTTGCCGCATTCAACGTCAACAAGCTCCATGCCGCACAGTTTAACAAAACTATTAATACTATATACATCTTTGATAATTTGCGTATATTCTTCTTTTGCGCTCATTAACTTAACCTCCCTGCCGGTACAATTTATTCTTTGGGGCCTACCATACGAGCTGCGCTCATAATGGCAATACGGCCATGTTCAAAAGTCAGCCCGCCCTGGAAATACACATTATATGGCTCACGGCACGGACCGTCAGCACTTAATTCGATAGAAGCGCCCTGTACGAAGGTTCCTGCTGCCATAATAATTTCATCCTGATAACCTGGAATCATGGCTGGAACAGGCTCTACATGTGCGTCAACCGGCGAATTTGTCTGGATTGCAACACAGAAATTGCATAATTTCTCACGTGTTTCCAAACGTATAGCCTGAATGATATCGCTGCGTACTTCTTCCGGCAGCGGTTTTACAGCATAACCAAGGTTTTTAAAAACAGCCGAAGCAAAAATTGCAGTTTTTACGGCCTGCGTTACAACATGAGGCGCAATAAACAAGCCCTGATAAAATTCGCGTGCCGTATCCCCCAACGTTGCCCCCATTTCGCCGCCTAATCCCGGAGCGGTAAGACGGTATGAAGCAAGTTCTACCAAATCGGCACGTCCGGCTATATAGCCGCCGGTAGGAGCAAAACCGCCGCCCATATTTTTAATAAGAGAACCTGCTATCAAATCTGCGCCGACTTCGGTAGGTTCCTGTTTTTCAATAAATTCGCCGTAGCAGTTATCTACAAAGCAAATAACATCTGGCTTAACCTTTTTTACGGCTGCGCATATCTCGCCTATTTGCGCTACATTAAGCGTTTTACGTACACTGCTGTAACCGCAGGAACGCTGAATATGTATTAAGCGCGTTTTATCTGTAATAGCTCCGCAAATCGCTTCTAAATCCGGCTTGTCGTCCTGCATGGGAATTTCTTTATAAATAACGCCTAAATCTACAAGCGAACCCGGTGTTTTTACGGGGCTGCCGATAATGGTCTGCATGGTATCATACGGAGTTCCTGTTGCAGCTATCATCTCGTCACCTGCGCGCAGTACACCCAAAAGAGCTACTGCCAGCGCATGCGTGCCGCTTACAAACTGCGAACGTACCAACGCTGCTTCCGTATGGAAAATTTCTGCGTAAATTGCATCAAGGTTCTCTCGCCCGACATCGGAATAAGCATAACCGGTTGTAGGTTTTAAGTAATAATCTGAAACCATGTGATTACGGAAAGCCTTCATTACTTTTCCCGTGTTAAATAAGGCGGCTTCTTCATATATTTTAGAATACTTTTCTACATCATTAAGTGCTGTTTTTTCAATTTCTGCAAAGTCTACCATTTAAATTATTCACTCGCTTTTTAAAATATATTCATTGTATGCTTCCAAATCTTCTACCGGCAGAATAACTTTCATTACTGCGCCATTTTCGGTATATTCCTGCTCTAAAACATTGGCTGTTTCATGAAGCTGGGCAGCTTTGGCAGTTTCCACATAAGGAATACATAAAGTAACTTCCACGGCTTTGCTTTTAAGATGTGATTCTATCATCTGCTGCAAAGTTTCAAGGTTTAACTTTTTGGCTGCCGATATGCAAACGGTATCTTCTTCCAGTGCTAATCTGTCAGCCAGTTTGCTGTCCGGAGGCAGTTTATCTATTTTATTATAAACCGTAATAACCGGCTTGGTTTCTGCGCCGATTTCCTTTAAAACTTCGTGTACCGCCGCGGCCTGTTCTTTGTAAAGCTCGTGGCTTACATCGATAACATGCACCAGTAAATCAGCTTCCGTTACAACTTCAAGCGTGGAACGGAATGCGGCAATCAGCTGATGCGGCAGTCGCTGAATAAAACCAACCGTATCGGTTATGATTATTTCCTGCTTATTGGGAAGCGTCAGCTGGCGTGTAGTTGGGTCTAACGTTGCAAAAAGCTGGTCTTTGGCATAAATATCAGAATTTGTAAGTGTATTAAGAAGCGTTGATTTTCCGGCATTGGTATAACCTACAAGGCTCACTTCAAATACATTGTTCTTTTTGCGCTTGCTGCGGTGCAGGGAACGTACTGCTTTAACCTTTTCAATCTGGTCCTTGATAAAAGCAATGCGGTCGCGGATTCTGCGGCGGTCAACTTCAAGTTTAGTTTCACCAGGGCCGCGTGTGCCAATACCGCCGCCGAGCCTTGAAAGCATAAGGCCTTTTCCCATAATACGCGGCAGCGTATATTGCAGTTGTGCCAGTTCAACCTGTAATTTGCCTTCGTTGGTACGGGCACGCTGGGCAAAAATATCAAGAATCAGAGCAGTGCGGTCTAAAATTCTGATGCCCATAACGCTTTCGATATTGCGCTGCTGTGCCGGGGAAAGTTCATCGTCAAAAATACATAAGTCGATATTTTCCTGCTGGGCATATAAAGCAAGCTCCTGCACTTTGCCTCTGCCTATAAAAAATGCCGGGTCCGGCTTGGGGCGTTTTTGTATAAACTTCTTTATTACAGTTGCGCCTGCCGTATCGGCAAGCTGTTTTAATTCTTCGAGTGAGTCGTCAACAGTCCACAGCGAATCGTTTCTCCCCCACTCCATACCAATTAAAATGGCTCTTTCAGACATAACCTGCAAAGATGCAGTTCCGGTCTGCTTATCGAGTATACGCTCTATCGTGCTTACGGTATTAACAAAGTTAATGTTTTCAGCGTCTTCTATACTATACGGGCCGTAACATTCAGCAGTGTAATTTTCATTGCTGTCTATGCCGGTTATCAGCCCGAAAGTCAGTTCAGATTTGGTAAAATCCGGAGAAACAACGCCAATGGCAACCATGGCATCATATTTATTGTTTTTTAAAGCGGAAATATCAACACCGCTTAAATACGGGTTGCCGCCCGGATGCGTATGTATGCATCGTATTCCGCTAAGGCGTCCGGCTCCGCGCCTGCCGCTGAAAGAAGGCAATTCCACAGTAGCATTGTCGCCTACTGCAATTTCTATAATCTGTCCGCTGCGTGTAATATAAACGGAAATTTCTCTGTTTATATACTCTGTAATATCCGCAAGCTTAACAGCAAGCTCCTGCGAAACAAGCTGCGGCGACTGCATATCGTACAGTTTTTGCAGTTCTGCTATAACGCTGTCGCGTATGCCTTTTATATTACCTTTAATTTCACGCATAATTATACCTCAAAGAGCAGACAGTATTTCTGCCTGCTCTCTTTCATAAACAAAATTTTACTGACGGCTGCGTGCCGGCTCAACATTAACTTTATAGCCTTTAATGGTGTTGCGGTGCATTACGCCAAGCACTTTTTCGGCAACATCCTCCGGCACTTCAACAAACGTAAATTTATCGTAAATATTAATTTTGCCAATATCTTTGGCCGGTATATCAGCTTCAATAGCAATGGTACGCACAATATCCTGCACGCTTATTTTCTGGCTGCGGCCGATATTCATAAAGAAACGCACCATGCCTGGGCGTCCGCCGGTATTGGTTAAATCTTTGGACAAGCCTTCTTCTTTCGGAGCTTCAAGCGCTTTGTTGCCTTCCTGCATTAATTTTAAGGCAGCGGCAATAATGTCTTCTGAAGCATAATCCTGCAAAAGTGTTTCCGCAATAGGCATATAATCATGGTAATGGTTAAGTTCCAAAACCGCCTGCATGCGGGAAATAATAATTTCGCGCTGGCGTTCAACAACGTTGGCCGTTGTAGGCAGCTGACGGCGCATGATTTTGGTGTTTGCTGCGCGTTCGATAAGTTTAAGCTGCCTGAATTCACGCGGGGTAATAAAGGTCATGGCAGTACCGGTATTGCCTGCCCTGCCTGTACGCCCAATACGGTGTACATAACTTTCAGGGTCCTGCGGAATATCAAAATTAATAACATGGGTAATATTATCAATATCAATGCCGCGTGCCGCAACGTCGGTTGCAATCAAAATATCTGCCGTGCCTTCGCGGAATTTTTTCATAACACGGTCACGCTGGGTCTGGCTTAAATCGCCGTGCAGGCCTTCTGCCATATAACCGCGGCTGGCAAGTGCGATTGCCAAATCATCAACGCCTTTTTTGGTGCGGCAGAAAATAATAATCTTGCCGTCAATTTCAGCATCGAGCAGACGGCACAGTCCCTCTACCTTGTCTTTGGTTTCAAAATAATACTGCTCAATCAAAGGTACAGTCAGTTCTTCCTTGCTGACGGTAACATTTTTAGGAGCTTTCATGTATTTTTTGGTAAGGCTCAAAATCGGGCGCGGCATGGTTGCGGAAAACAGCAGCGTCTGTTTTTCAGCAGGCAGGTTGCGCATAATTTCTTCCATATCGTCAACAAAGCCCATATCAAGCATTTCATCAGCTTCGTCCAATACCAAAAACTTAATATGGTCAAGTTTGATGGTATTGCGGTTAATATGGTCAATTAAGCGTCCCGGAGTGCCTATTACAATCTGCA
>ULQI01018478.1_pt1 | contig 14214 bp, 10 predicted proteins | sample 1954261 | NCBI WGS metagenome assembly ULQI01 (sample SAMEA4835650, study PRJEB28245) | human gut metagenome | biome: gut microbiome; material: fecal sample | place: Denmark | collected 2008 | reverse complement strand
TATCCGTAATCCTGTTCATCATCACCGCAATTTTAAGTCTTATTGTCTTTAAGGTAACTGGAAACGATAAGAGAAAAGCATGAGTAGAATAGAAAGGTGAGGTGTTATTATGAACGAAAATAAAAATCTGAAAAAAGGACTTGGAATCCATGCAAGAAGATTTATCGCTTATGTAGTCCTGATTCTTGTTACATTTGCCTGCCTGTTCTGGTTCTATGTGCTGTTCATTAATGCGACCAGATCGAACGGTGAACTGCAGGCCGGATTTACACCACTGCCAAGCACACATCTGCTGGAAAACTGGAACAATCTGGTACACGGAACACTTCCGGTATGGCAGGGTATGATAAACAGTCTGATCGTATCTGTACTGTCAGCAGCGTTATGCACCTATTTTTCAACCATGACGGCTTACGCCATTCATGCATATGATTTTAAACTGAAAAAATACATCTATGCATTTATCTTAGCAGTCATGATGATCCCTACACAGGTAACTGCACTTGGATTTGTAAAATTAGTCGGTACATTACATATGGAAGATACATTCATTCCATTGATCGTGCCAACGATCGCTGCTCCGGTAACATTCTTTTACATGAAGCAGTATATGGAAAGTACATTGCCGGTATCTCTGATCGAGGCAGCCAGAATTGATGGTTCCGGTGAGTTCCATACATTTAACAATATTGTACTTCCATTAATGAAACCTGCCATTGCAGTACAGGCAATCTTTACATTTGTAAGCAGCTGGAATAATTATTTTGTACCGGCTTTGATCTTACACAATGACAAGAAAAAGACACTGCCAATCTTAATCGCACAGCTTCGTGCAGCTGACTGGCTGAAGTTTGATATGGGTCAGGTTTATGTGATGATCGCATTTTCTATCTTCCCAGTTATTATCATTTATCTGATCTTATCCAGACACATCGTACAGGGTGTTGCCCTCGGCAGTGTAAAAGGATAAATTAGAATATAGCTACAAATGAAAAAACCTTCCCTGAGAACCGTCGTGATTCCCCATATCACGGCGGTTCTCCTTTGATGTAGCAGAAAAAGATTACAATATTAAAAAACATCAGAAAAATTATCTGAAATAATCAAACATAGGCTCTTTTTTTCCAGTTGCTAATGTGCTATAATAGGCACAGATTTTGGAAAAAAAGAAATGGTTGAGAAGTGAATCTGCACAATCCTTTCAGAACGGAGGAAGACATGACAGAAGGCGGTTTTTTAGTTTTCATGGGAATTTTATTACTTTTGGTTGTCATCGTTGTTGTGATAGCGGTTGTTTCATCTGTGGCAGGTGCGGCAGCAGCAATCGTTGATGATGAAGACAGCGAAGATGAATAGAACAGGGTGAGAACAGAATAGTGGGGCGGTACTTTTGTGCCAGTCCCCTTTTTGCAGGTCTTATGGATACTGCGAAATGTCCCGAGATCGAATCATAAGAAAGGAGACAGAGATTATAATGCAGTTACTTACATTTTTGTTAAATGGAGTGAAGTTTGGTATTCCTGTCAATGATGTGGAATCCATTGAAACAAGAATGAATGTGGTGAATATTCCAAATTCACTGCCACAGGTTCATGGGATCATGAATCTGCACGGAGAAGTTATTGCAGTGTACAGTCTGGCAGAACAGTTTCATTATCCGGAACAGGAAATCAACAATATCATCGTTGCATCCATGAATGGTACAAAGATTGGGCTTGAGGTTGGAAACGTGGATGAGATTATTGATGTCCCGGATGAGAAGGTTATTTCCATGCCAGTCATTATGAAAGCAGTAGAAAATTGTTTTGATGAGGTTGCTTCCTATGCAAAAGAACTGATCGTTCTGATTGAGGTATCAAAGCTGATGCCGGAAGCAGAGCAGCAGGCAATACAGAAATTGGTAGAACAACAGTCATAAACAAAAAAGAGTAAAGCCTCTGTTATTATATATTGGAAAGATACAGTCTCGTGGGATGGAGTACCGATAGGTACTCCATTTTTGCGTAAATAGGAAATTTTGTTCCATTTCTAAAATAATTCTAAATTCTGTCCGATTTTCCTTGCATTTTGATGAGAGAGGAGTAAACTGATTTTTGCCGACCGACCGGTCGGTTTTGGCTTGCGGGAATGCAATAGCCAATCAGACATATAATTTTTCAGGAGGAACGAGAATGATCCCGAAGTATAGTGTAAAACGTCCATACACAGTGTTAGTGGCTGTTGTACTGGTGATCGTTTTAGGAGTTGTTTCGCTGACGAGGATGACAACAGATCTGCTGCCGGCAATGAATCTGCCATATGTGATCGTTGTCACGACGGATGTAGGGGCAAGTCCGGAGGAAGTGGAAAAAGATGTGACATCGCCGATCGAAGCGGCAATGGCGACGACTTCCAATATTAATAATGTAAGTTCCATGTCCTATGATAACTATTCTATGGTTGTTTTGGAGTATGAACAGAGCACAAACATGGATTCTGCCATGATTGAGATCCAGCAGCAGCTGGATCAGTTGACCGGACAATTTCCGGATTCAGTGGGCACACCAATCATTATGCAGATCGATCCAGATATGATGCCGGTTATGATCGCATCCGCAGATGTGGATGGAATGGATCAGGCAGAGGTATCTGATTATGTGGATAATGAATTATTACCACTGCTTGAGAGTATCGAGGGTGTGGCATCTGTGACGGCAACAGGTGTGCTGGATACGGACCTTCAGGTAACCATGAATCAGGAAAAAATAGATGCTTTAAACGAACAGATTTTAAGCAAAATAGATGCCCAGTTTACAGATGCACAGGCAGAGTTAGATAAGGCATCTTCCCAGATCGACAGTGGGAAAAAGAAGCTTTCCGATGGTGAAAAAGAGATGGGAAGCCAGCTTGGAGCAGGTGAAAATGAGATCATTAATAATAAAATCCAACTGTTTAACACCGAAGCAGATCTGACCACACAATTATCAGATCTTCAGAAATCACAGTCGTCCATGGATGGTGCAATCAAGTCGTTACAGTCAGCTTATGATGGAGCAACACAGTTACAGAGCGCGATTGACGGTTTACAGAAAGCAAAAGACGGTGTCAGCCAGGCGAAGAGTGGGGCAAAGCAGTTATATCAGGCGCACGATGGTGTAATGGCAATTTTAACAGCAAAAAATCCAATGACAGGTGCAGACATGACAGTGGAGGAAGCGCTTGCAGCAGCGGTTCAATATGGTCAGATGACACAGGAACAGGCGAATCAGTTGAAAACAGTGATTTCAACTTTACAGGCAGATCCTAAAATGTTAGAAGCATATAAAAATGCGGCCAGCGAATCCGATTTCGTCGCCTACATGGAATCCACAGCCATTGCCCAGATCAATGCACAGGCAGGGACTTCCTATACAAGTGAGAGTGACATTGCAAGCCAGATCGTGACCTTACAGTCAAAACTGGACGACATCAATGTGATGCTGATGAGTCAGGCATCCTCTTTTGCAGATGCAGGTGTGACGCTGACTTCTTACAAAGACATTCCGGCTGCAATCTCAAAATTGAGTGAGAGCAAGACACAGATTGCGGCGGGAATCGCGACAATCGAGTCCGCCCAGACACAGGTGGCAGACGGTAAAACATCTTTAGATGACGCATTAGTGACTTTAAATGAATCCCAGATATCCGGTATCATGGAGATGAGCAAGGGATATGCGGATCTTGCTGTTGCAGCAAATAAGATCGAAGAGGGACAGAGCCAGTTAGATGATGCAAAAGAGCAGGCAAAAGATTCAGCGGATCTGAACACGATCCTTACAATGGATACCTTAAAAAATCTTCTGACAGCACAGAACTTCTCCATGCCGGCAGGTTATGTGACAGAGGGGAACGAGCAGTATCTGGTGCGAGTCGGAGATGAGGTGACATCCAAAGCAGATCTTGAAAATCTCGTTCTGATGGATCTTGGTATGGATGGTATCGAACCGGTCAGACTGTCAGATGTGGCAGATATCGAATACATTGACAATTCCGGAGATTCCTATTCCAAAGTGAATGGAAATCCGGCGGTAATGCTTTCGATTGAAAAGCAGACCGGCTATTCCACCGGAGATGTGACAGACCGGTTATTGGATAAATTTGACAGTTTGGAAAAAGAAAATACAGCGTTACATTTGAGCGTTCTCATGAATCAGGGTATTTACATTGACATGATCGTGAAATCAGTCGTAGAAAACATGATCGTGGGAGCCATCCTTGCAATTATTGTATTGTTATTATTCTTAAAAGATATGAAACCTACACTTGTAATAGCATGTTCCATTCCGCTCAGTGTTGTTTTTGCAGTGGTACTGATGTACTTTACGAATATTACGTTAAACATTATTTCACTGTCGGGTCTGGCGCTCGGAATTGGTATGTTGGTGGATAACTCCATTGTCGTGATCGAGAACATCTATCGATTGCGGGGAGAGGGGTATTCCATCCGGAAAGCAGCCGTGGAAGGCGCTTCACAGGTGACAGGAGCAATCATAGCTTCCACACTTACAACCATCTGTGTATTTGCACCGATTATTTTTACAGAGGGTATCACAAGACAGTTATTTGTTGATATTGCGCTGACAATTGCATTTACGCTTGCAGCCAGCCTGCTCGTGGCATTGACTTTCGTGCCGATGATGGCAGCAGGATTATTAAAAAATACAAAAGAGATCAGGCATAATTTCTTTGACAAAGTAAAAGAGGTTTATGGAAAAATTTTAGCTGTATGCCTGCGTTTCAAGCCAATCGTATTTATCGCGGTGATCGTTTTGCTGGGAACAAGTGTTGTGGCAGCATTCTCCAGAGGATATTCTTTCATGGATATGAATATGGAGACGAACCAGATCAGTGCGACGATTTCAGCAAAAGAGGATGAGACGCTTACTTTTGATGAACTGACAGAAATGGCAGACGAAGTCGTGGAAAAAGCATTGACGATTGATGGTATTGAGACCATTGGTGCCATGGCAGGTGGAAGTGCTCTTTCCATGATGGGAGGAAGTTCTACAGACAGTATTTCCATGTATATGATTCTGGATGAAGAATCTGAAGTGAGCAGTGCAGATGTAATCGAACAGTTGGATGAACTGACAAAAGACATGGACTGCGAAGTTACAACAGACACCTCCGCTTCTGATATGACATCACTTATGGGAAGTGGACTGACGATCAATGTAAAAGGAAATAATCTTGACAAACTGCAGGAACTTGCAGGCGAGGTTGCAAAAGTCGTAGAGAACACCGAGGGAACTGTGGATGTGGATGATGGACTTGCCAATACGACACCGTCTTTCACCATTTCTGTAGACAAGGAAAAAGCTGCGAAATATGGCATGACCGTTGCACAGGTATTCCAGCTTGTTTATGGGGAGATGGCATCGTCAACCTCCGCAACAACGATCTCTACCGATGTAAATGAGTATCAGGTTTACGTACAGAGCGAGGAACAGTCCGATGTTACATTGGCTGATATCAAAAACCTGACCTTCACTTATACAGACAGAGAAGGAAACGAGACAGAAACAGCACTTTCTGATATTGCACAGTTTGAGGAAGGTTACACCTTAGGAACGATCAACCGTGATGCGCAGACCAGATATATCAGTGTGACCGCAGGAGTGGATGATGACCATAATGTCAGTCTGTTAAGTAATGAGATCCAGAAAGAGTTAGATAAGATCGATCTGCCGGAAGGATACTCCATTGAGATGGCAGGTGAGGACGAGATGATCGCAGATGCGATGAATCAGTTGTATCTGATGCTTCTTTTGGCAGTTATCTTCATTTACCTTGTCATGGTAGCACAGTTCCAGTCACTGTTGTCGCCGTTTATCATTATGTTTACAATCCCGCTGGCATTTACAGGCGGTCTGTTCGCACTTTACTTTACCGGCAACGAAGTCAGCGTTGTGGCAATGATCGGATTTGTCATGCTTGCCGGAATTATCGTAAATAACGGTATCGTTATGGTAGACTTTATCAACCAGCTCCGCCGTGGCGGAATGGAGAAAAAAGATGCCATTATCGAATCCGGAAAAACGAGACTCCGTCCGATCCTTATGACCGCACTCACCACGATCCTGTCCATGTCCACGATGGCAGTCGGACTTGGAGAAGGTTCAGAAATGATGCAGCCAATGGCGATCGTAACGGTTGGCGGTTTGTTATATGGTACACTGTTAACCCTGATCGTTGTTCCATGTATTTATGATGCATTCAACCGCAATAAGAGCATGGTCGAGGAGGACTTATAATGGATGAGCAGAAACTGATCCACGATCCATCACAGAAAGTACTTGCCATGTATCAGGCAGTCATTGAGTTCATTAATGAAGGCTGTGATATCAACACTTTAAAAGTAGCTGATATCACAGGCCGGGCAGGCATTGGAAAAGGAACAGCATACGAATATTTTTCTTCAAAGGAAGAGATAATCTCTTCTGCAATTTTATATTATGTGAAAGTGTGCTTTGAAAAACTGCAGGTAATTTCTACAGATAACAGAACGTTTCAACAGAAAATTAACGAGGTCATGGATTTTATTGATGAGCATGTAAAAGAAAAGCAGGGTGTCTTTTTCCTGATAAAAATGGTATTGGAATCATACGAGATACCAAAGAATCTGAAAGATGAGTATGAGCGTATGAAACACCAGTGCTGTGATAAGGAGAAAAACGAGATTATCGACTGCATTGTGGAGGAGGGTGTCCGCGAAGGTCTGATCCGGGAGAAGAATGTTTTCCTGCGAAGAGCCGCGGTCGAAACCCAGCTTTCGGTCTATTTTATGTACCGCATCGCAGCAGAGAAAAAAATGGAGCTTGACCTGGAGGCAGATTCTTTGAGAGAATATATCTATCAGAATATATTGAAATTATTAGGATAGAAAGAAGGAACAAATAAATTAAAATCACATATAAAAAAATCAGTTGACAAATGCCACGTTAGCTTTTATGATGAGAAAAGATATAAAAAGGTGATGAGAAAGAGGAGTACACACAGACACCTGAAAGAGAATGGCATTCACCGGCTGAAAGATGTCACCAGAACATGTTGTGTGGAAGGTAGCTTTTGAACCGTCGCGCAGAACCTGTCTGTTGCAGATAAGTGGCAGAACTTGCAAGTTGATCATGCGGAGAAAATTTTCGTATATCGCCAGAAGCAGTCAGAAGTAAGCAAGAACGAGTTGTCCCCGTTACCGGACAGTGGCTTAGGAATGAGCCGGCAGAGATATGTTGTTTTTACAACATAACAAAGGTGGTACCGCGTTGACACGCCCTTTGCATCCGTATGGATGTGAAGGGTTTCTTTATTTTTACAAAGAAAGGAAAAGACAAATGAAGGAATTAGCAAAGACCTATGACCCGAAGGGCATTGAAGAACGCCTCTATAAAAAATGGGAAGATAACGGTTACTTCCATGCAGAAGCAGACCGCAGCAGGAAACCATTTACCATTGTGATGCCTCCACCAAACATTACAGGACAGCTTCACATGGGACACGCATTAGACAATACCATGCAGGATATTCTGATCCGTTACAAGAGAATGCAGGGATACAATGCATTATGGCAGCCTGGAACAGACCATGCTTCGATTGCAACAGAAGTAAAAGTAATCCAGTCCTTAAAAGAAAAAGGAATCGACAAGGCAGATCTTGGAAGAGAAGGTTTCTTAGAGAAATGCTGGGAGTGGAGAGAGGAATACGGTAACCGTATCATCAACCAGTTAAAGAAACTCGGATCTTCTGCTGACTGGCAGAGAGAACGTTTTACCATGGATAAAGGATGTTCTGATGCCGTACAGGAAGTTTTTATTAAATTATATCAAAAAGGATATATCTACAAGGGTTCCCGTATCGTAAACTGGTGCCCGGTTTGTAAGACATCCATTTCCGATGCGGAGGTAGAGCATGAGGAGCAGGACGGATTCTTCTGGCATATCAATTACCCGGTAGTTGGTGAGGAAGGAAGATTCGTAGAGATCGCAACGACAAGACCGGAGACTTTATTCGGAGATACCGCTGTTGCTGTAAACCCGGATGATGAGAGATACAAAGACATCGTTGGAAAAATGTTAAAACTTCCGATGACAGACCGTGAGATTCCGGTGATCGCTGATCCATATGTAGACAAAGAGTTTGGAACCGGATGTGTGAAGATCACACCAGCCCATGACCCGAACGACTTTGAGGTTGGAAAACGCCACAACCTGGAAGAAATCGTTGTCATCAATGACGATGCAACCATGAACAAGTTAGCAGGAAAATATGAGGGAATGGACCGCTACGAGTGCAGAAAAGCATTAGTAAAAGATTTAGAGGAAGCGGGACTTTTAGTAAAAGTTGTTCCACATTCCCACAACGTAGGTACACATGACCGCTGCGGCACAACCGTTGAACCAATGATCAAACAGCAGTGGTTCGTGAAAATGGACGAGATGATCAAACCGGCAGTTGAAGGCGTAAAAAATGGTGATATCCAGTTACTTCCAAAACGTATGGAGAAGACATACTTCAACTGGACAGACAATATCCGTGACTGGTGTATTTCCAGACAGTTATGGTGGGGACACAGAATCCCGGCATACTACTGTGATGAGTGTGGCGAGATGGTAGTTGCGAAAGAAGCACCTCATAAGTGTCCGAAATGTGGATGCACCCATATGACACAGGACCCGGATACCTTAGATACCTGGTTCTCCTCTGCTTTATGGCCATTCTCAACACTTGGCTGGCCGGAAAAAACAGAAGACTTAGATTACTTTTATCCAAATGATGTTTTAGTAACCGGATATGATATTATCTTCTTCTGGGTAATCCGTATGATCTTCTCCGGTTACGAGCAGATGGGCAAAGCGCCATTCCATACCGTATTATTCCACGGTCTGGTACGTGACTCCCAGGGACGTAAGATGAGTAAGTCTCTTGGAAACGGTATCGATCCGTTAGAGGTTATTGACAAATATGGTGCTGACGCACTTCGTCTGACACTGATCACAGGCAATGCACCTGGTAACGATATGCGTTTCTACTGGGAGAGAGTAGAGTCTTCCAGAAACTTTGCCAATAAAGTATGGAATGCTTCCCGTTTCATCATGATGAACTTAGAGGGCGCAGAGATCAAAACCCCTGCTCTCGATGAATTAAAGGCAGCCGACAAATGGATTTTATCCAGAGTGAACACACTTGCAAAAGATGTGACAGAGAACATGGATAAATTCGAGATGGGTATCGCCGTACAGAAAGTTTATGACTTTATCTGGGATGAATTCTGTGACTGGTACATCGAGATCACAAAAGTTCGTACCTATAACAAAGAGAATGATCCGGCATCTGCAAATGCAGCATTCTGGACCTTAAAGACGGTACTGACAGAGGCATTAAAGCTGTTACATCCATTTATGCCGTTTATCACAGAGGAAATCTTCTGTACGCTTCACCCGGAAGAAGACACCATTATGCTCGCAAAATGGCCGGAATACAAAGCAGAATGGAACTTTGCAGCAGAGGAAGAGATGGTAGAGCACTGCAAAGACCTTGTAAAAGGTGTTCGTAACCTCCGTACTGAAATGGATGTTCCACCATCAAGAAAAGCAAAGATTTTCATTGTATCTGACGATGCGAAAATCAGAGACACGTTTGAATCAAACAAAGAAGTTTATGTAAACCTTGCAGGTGCAAGCGAGATCGCAGTACAGGCAGATAAGACAGGAATCGAGGAGGATGCTGTTTCCGTTGTAATTCCTGGAGCAACACTTTACCTTCCACTGGAAGATTTAGTAGACTTTGAAAAAGAAAAAGAACGTCTGTTAAAAGAACAGGCACGTCTGGAGAAAGAACTCGCGCGTTCTAAGGGAATGCTTTCCAATGAGAAGTTCTTAAGCAAAGCTCCGGAAGCAAAAGTGCAGGAAGAGAAAGACAAGCTTGCAGGCTATGAGCAGATGATGGCTCAGGTCAAAGAGCGTCTTGCACAGATGAAATAGAACAATAACCGTCCAGTCTCCCTAGCCGGTGGCGTGGACGGTTATTTTTATGGCAGGGTGTGTCATTGGTTTGTTCAACATGCACAAATTACAGAGCGAAAATGTGCGAAAAAGCAGAAAACTTGCTTGAAAAAAAGACTGGAAACGAGTATTATATAGTATATATACGATTTTTTGTAGGAAGAAGGGAGTTGGAAGAATGGCATTACCAAGTATTTCTACACCAAAAGTGAAGATTGTGAATAAAGACTTAGAGGCATGGATCAGACTCCCTGCACTGGAAGAAGGAGAACACTATACGATCGAGTATCTGCACGATGTATTACGGGTGAACCAGATTACTTATGGAATTGATGAAGCACAGCTTCAGAAAATCATCGATGAGGAGATATATGAACAGGATGTACTGGTGGCGAGAGGAGTACCGGCAGTAGAGGGACAGGATGGATTTTATGAATATAAGGTGAATATGAACCTTGAGAAAAAACCAAAGATCCTGCCGGACGGATCGGTAGATTACTGGTCCATGTACAGTGTACAGTCGGTTCAGAAGGATCAGGTCATTGCAATATATCATCCGGCTGTACAGGGAACAGACGGAACCGGAGTTTCCGGAAAGCCGATTCCTGCAAAGGTGGCCAGAGAACAGGGAGCACTTCGCGGAACCGGTTTTGGACGAAGTGAGGATTACCTTACCTATTTTTCGCTGATGGATGGGAAGATTGATATTGAGAATGATAAGATCAGGATCCAGCCAATCTATGAGGTGAGCGGAGATGCAAATCTTACTACCGGAAGCATAGATTTTACAGGAGATATTGTGATCCACGGCAGTGTGGAATCCGGAGTTACGATCAAGGCAACCGGAAGTATCACGATTGATGGAAACGTGGAAGCCTGTAATCTGGAAGCCGGTAAGGATATCATTTTAAGAAGTGGAATGGTCGGAGGGAACAAGGCACATGTCAGAACCAAAGGAAATCTGTATGCAAAGTTTATTGAGTATACAGTCATCCAGGTAGAGGGAGATATGGAGGCAGACGTATTGCTCAACTGCACAGTTGCGTGCAGAGGATCTATTCTGATCCAGGGCAGAACAGCGAAGATCATCGGTGGAGATGTCAGCGCAGTCAAGGGAATCAGGGCTACCACGATCGGAAATGAAGCGGAGATGCGGACAGCTGTTTCTGTTGGGGTAGGCACAGATTGCATAGCAAGGCTGAACCTGCTGAAGAAGAAGTTAGAAATCACCAAAATGGAAATTGACAAGATCGAACAGGGACTTGCCAAGTTTGAAGAGATGGAGAAGGAGCGTGGCGTCAGCTATCGGGAAGATCCGCGAAGAGTGGCACTCTTGCGTACCAGAATCCAGAATACGGCTACACTTGCAGGAGATGAGGGCGAAGTGAAGCGGCTTGAGCGCATGATTTCAGATGGGGCGAATGCAACGGTCTGTGTGACAAGAGATGTATTCCCTGGGGTATCCATAGCGATCAGGGATCAGATTTTAAATGTAAAAAACAATGCAAAGTGCGTAGAGTTCTATCATCTGAACGGAAAAATCTGCACGAGAATAGCAGAGGATTAACGGACAGTAACATGCAAAGGATTAAGAAATAAAAAAGAGCAGGATAGCATTTCAGGGGAAACAGGTTACAACCATAATTTTCCTGAAATGCTATTTTTATATTTCATATTATTGACGAAAAACTACTTTATTTTAATGGAAATTTCATAATTTGACATTGAAAGTGAATTCTTCCTATATTATAATCAATCAGTGAGAAAGAAATGATCAGTCAGTACAGGAAAGGTACGGGAATTAAGATGATAAATTTTGAAGAAGAATTGAAAAACTTTAAACCAAGTCTGGAAGTGGAAGAGGCAGAGCAGGCAATCTATAATCATGAGCTGACAGACATGACGGATGTTATGCAGGAAATGCTGCAGGAATTAAAGCAGCAGAACAGATAACAGGTAGATCACATGCACAGTGGCATGACAGATAGAGAGGTTTTTCATGAGATGTTATAATTGCGGTGCAGAGCTTGGCAAGGGAGATAACTGCCAGAACTGCGGAACGAATGTAAAAGTATACAAAAAGATTTTGATGGCATCCAATGCCTATTACAATGATGCATTGGAGAAAGCCGGTGTCAGGGATTTGTCAGGGGCAATTGAGAGCCTGAAAATCAGTCTGCGTTTTAATAAATTAAATATTGATGCAAGAAATTTGCTTGGATTGATCTACTACGAGATGGGAGAAGTGGTGACTGCCCTCACGGAGTGGGTGATCAGTAAGAATTATCAGCCGAAGGATAATCTTGCGAGCAGGTACTTAGATGAAGTGCAGAAGAATCAGGCAAGACTGGATTCTGTCAATCAGACGATCAAGAAATACAATCAGGCATTGCTTTACTGCAAGCAGAACAGCCGTGATCTTGCAATCATTCAGTTGAAAAAAGTATTGTCGCTGAATCCAAAGCTGGTGAGTGGACATCAGCTTCTGGCGCTTTTATATATTCAGGAAGGACGCTATGATCTTGCGAAGAAATCACTGCGGAATGCCGGAAAAATTGATGCCAATAATACTGTGACACTGCGCTATCTGAAAGAAGCCAATGCAGCCTTAAGAGAGCAGAATCCGAGCAAGAAGCAGAAGAATGATGAACTCATTTCCTATCAGAGTGGCAATGAGACAATCATCCAGCCAAAATATCTGAAGGACAATTCTGCAGTCGGTACGATCATTAACATGGTGATCGGAATCGCAATCGGAATTGCAATCACCTGTTTCCTTGTGGTTCCTGGCGTGAGAAGAACCGTGATGAACAATACGAAAGCAGAAGTGCTGGATGCAAATAATACGATTTCTTCCAAGAATCAGACGATCACAAGCCTGCAGAGTCAGGTGGATGACCTTACCAGTCAGATTACGGATGCGAAGAACAGCGAGGAAGAATCTGCCAACAAACTGGAAAGCTATGACAAACTTCTGACTGCATATGAGACATACACCACAGGAGACATTGAGAAGGCAGGAGATGCATTGAGCAGTGTCAATGTGGATGACCTGAGTGCAGATGCAAAGAGTATTTATGATACCATCAATGCACAGGTGAATGCCGAATACATGGCTGCATTATATAAGGAAGGTTATGATGCATATTCCGGCAAAAAGTATGACGATGCCGTGAGTGCACTTTCCAAAGTCGTCGAGATGGATGAAAACTATGAGAATGGAAATGCACTGTACTATCTTGCACAGGCATACCGCAAGAACGAGGATATGGAAAATGCCAAAATCTATTATCAGAAAGTGGTAGAATTGTATCCAAATACAGAGCGCGCTGCAAACTCACAGAACTATCTGGATCAGAGTGAGACAGACACCGCCCGTTAATAAAAAGACAAACTGATATTAAAAAGTACGAAGGAGATCGAACCGGAAATTCCGGGGAGACTCCTTCTTTTTTTATTCATGACAATAAAATGTCTGCGGAGCGAGCATTCTATTGTTGAAAATCATAAGCAGAATGGAAAGAGAGGAACAAGAGCATGAAAAGCCAGTATATTATGGAAAAAGGATGTTTAGTTGTCTATGTGCCGCGTGAGTTAGACCATCATCAGGCAAACCGCATCCGCACGGAGACAGATCTTCTGATCGACACCTACCATGTCAGACATCTTGTGTTTGATTTTACAGAGACAGAGTTTATGGACAGCTCCGGGATTGGGGTGATCATCGGGCGGTGCAAAAACTTAGGCTATTCCGGTGGGGATGTGAGTGCGTGCCATCTGAACGAGCGCGTGGACAAGATATTTACCGTATCCGGGTTGAAAAAAATCATTCAGGTAAAAGAATAGGAGATAGTGGAGGAAGTAAAAATGAGCAGTCAGAACGAGATGAAACTGATATTTGATGCCAGGTCGGTGAATGAAAGTTTCGCCAGGGTGGCGGTGGCGGCATTTATAGCAGAATTAAACCCAACGTTAGACGAGATTGCGGATATCAAGACGGCCGTGTCCGAAGCGGTGACGAATGCGATCATTCATGGTTACCATGAACCGGAACAGAAAGTGGAACTCCTGTATCAGATTTGTGGGGATGAGGTTTCCATCACCGTTTCGGATACAGGAGCAGGCATTGCGGATGTGTCAAAAGCGATGGAACCTTTTTATACGACAAAACCGGAGTTAGAGCGTTCCGGGATGG
>ULQI01035759.1_pt1 | contig 14360 bp, 18 predicted proteins | sample 1954261 | NCBI WGS metagenome assembly ULQI01 (sample SAMEA4835650, study PRJEB28245) | human gut metagenome | biome: gut microbiome; material: fecal sample | place: Denmark | collected 2008 | reverse complement strand
GGCGTGACCAGGATCTCTGTCAATCCACAGACCATGAAGGAGGAGACCCTGAGACTGATCGGCAGACAGCATACGGTAGAACAGGTAAAGGAAGCCTTTTATCTTGCCAGGGAAAAGGGCTTTACCAATATCAATATGGATCTGATCCTCGGACTTCCGGGAGAGGATGAAGAGGACGTCAGGAGAACTATAGAAGAGGTGAAGAAGCTGAACCCGGATTCCCTGACGGTACATTCCCTTGCCATCAAACGGGCATCACGGCTGAATCAGTGGATTGAGGAAAACGGGATCGAGGCACTTCACAATACAGATGAGACAATGAAGATTGCCGAAAACGGAGCCAGGGAAATGGGGATGGTTCCCTATTATCTCTACCGTCAGAAAAATATGTCCGGTAACTTTGAAAATGTGGGATATGCAAGGGAAGGCAGGTTTGGCATCTATAATATCCTGATCATGGAGGAAGTCCAGACGATCATTGCCCTTGGCGCCGGTACGGTGACAAAACGGGTATATGGAAATGGCAGGATCGAACGGTGCGATAATGTGAAGGATGTGGCACTGTATATAGAAAAAATCGACGAGATGATAGAACGGAAGAAACGGTTACTTGAAGAAAAATAGTTGAAATCTCAATGTAATACTATAATGTATCAGCAAAATAAGTACAACAAAATCGCTCAAGTGCAATTAAAGTGCAACAGTTTTTTTGAGAATAATAGGCTATAATGCCTAATATTACGTTTTCACCTGTAAGTGCAACAATTTGTTACTCGTGACAGTAACATCAAACCAAAGGACATTTCTAATTACTTAGGAATGTCCTTTTTTTGCGCATTTGTGGATGGTTTTAGGTGCAACAAAAATATATGAAATAATGAAGTGGAGGTTTTATCTATGAATAACACAGCGTTAGGAGCGAAGAAACAGGAAATTGTATTTATTAGTAAAGCGCATGAAAAATTCTACTATGAAAAATTAAAAGAGGTACGCTATCAGGATGTGTACCACAAGGCACTTTGCTATTGCCTTGGTATCAGTGATGATACGAGAAGAAATATCAATAGCATGCGGAAACTTGACACGTTGGTTGCCAACTTCCCCGATACATATAAGCTAGTGAAGCAGGACGAGGTATCTAAGACCTATTCCTTCCCGAAATCATTCGTCAGCTACCGCAAGCCCAGGGCGGTCAGTATGGAGCAGAGGGAACAAGCAAGAAAAAAATTGGACTAATAAACAGTAAAAAAAGTTATATGTATGTGCAGAAAATGACGATAAAATAAGTGAACGAAACGCAAAGTTGACAAGATGAAACCACAGATTGGTTGTTTTCCTCTATTGCTTAGAAGTAGAATATTTGCAGGAGGTGGATAAAAAATGACATTAGGACAAAAATTAAAAGCACTATTGAAAGACAACAGTATGACGCAGGAGGATTTAGCCGAAAGATTGGAGGTATCCCGACAGGCAGTAGGAAAATGGGTAAATGATAAAGGAATCCCCGAAGTGGGTAAATTAGTACAAATCAGTAACCTATTCGGAGTGTCAATGGACTACCTGCTGAAAGAGGATTACGAAGAAAAAAACGTATCAGAAGAAAAAGCCATATCAAACAGCGGGTATTATGTCAGCCAAGAGATGTTGGATGGTTATTTGTCGTACAGTAGGCAGAATGTAAAGCAGATTACTGGAGGGATAAGCCTTTTTATATTGTCAAATGTCTTTGAGTGTTTTGGTCACCATAGCATGATAATGACTTTTCTTTTTTGGCTTACAATGATAGCAGGGATAATCATTATTATTTGGTATTATTTTCAGACCAAACAATATCAAGAAATCAAAAATGAACACCTTGCATTTGATGATAAGGTATTCAGGGAGTTTAAAAAACAGAGAGAAAGCAGAAGAAAGAAATATGCAGTTATGATTATTGTAGGAGTTGTTATTCTTTTGGCAAGTTCTGAAATAGGACATTTTTTAATGATTTATTTCGGACAGACAGCTTGCAATGTTTTTGAATGGATAGCTGATACGGTATGGTTAGCACTTATAATATGGGCGGGAATGTCTATGCATATTGACAGCATTATCATTAAAAATACAGAACATACTCCTAAAAGTAGTCATATGAAAAGGTATCGTTGGGTATATATGGCATTTCCAGTTACAGTGGTTGCGGTTTTGATTGGAATGATAACAAACGTATGGAGTCCATATGCACCCATCATAATTCTGTTTTGTTGCTTATTGGTCACAACGTGTAAATTACTTATAGAAAGCAGGGGGAAAGATGAATAAGAAAAGCTATATGAAAATCGGTATTCTACTTATGGTTGGACTGTTTATTTGTGCAGGATGTTCCGCACAACAGGGAGGAAAATATACTGTAGAGGATTTAGATAACTTAGCTGAAATTAAAATATATTCAGCGGAGAATAATGAACTTATAAAAACAATAAGTGATGAAGAACAGTTGTATCAATATAACCAATGTTCGCTTTATGATGATTCGGACACAGAAGAACACCAACATAAATTGGAAAAAGACTTAGAGGGAGCAAAAGAGCAATACTATATGATTTCATACAAGTATCCTGTTGCACGCTTTGGTGGAGAAGAATTGGTAGAAAACACTACCATTACATTATATGAGGATAAAAATATTATCAAAATGACAGTGTCGGGAGAAAGCATAAAAGGTTTTTCTGTTCCAGAGGAATTTTTGGTTTTCTATTATGAAGTTTCCGAGGAAGAAATGAATTTTTATCATTCTTTAGTTGAATGATATGTCTATTTATAAAAATTAATATTGCTTACCTATGGTGGCAGTTATCCTAACGGACAACCTGTCACCATTTTTATTTTCAAGAACTATTAACACATCACAGAAAGAATGAGGTATCAGAAATGATTGAAAGCAAGAATGAAGCAAGCAGAAATTTAGAAAAAGCATTACAAGCATTGGAACAGGCAAAACAGCGAGTAGCCAACGAAAAGAAGAAGCAGAACGAGAAAAAGCGGAAAGCGGAGAACCACCACAAGTACATCATGGGCGGTATTATCATGAAGTATTTTCCCGGCTGCTACCAATATGACGAGGACGAGTTAAACCGTATTTTATCAGTTGCATTGCAGACAAGGGAGTGTCAGCAGATTATCGCTAAAATCAAGTCAGAAAGCAGGGAAAGTACTTCAACACAAAGCACAATTTTCAATGCCGAAAATGAAAGCGAGGGCGATACTGAATGACAGGAGCAAAGAAGCTGAAAAGCCGAGGTAACTTATTCACCCCGTTTACGGGGTGCGCACAGATATACCACCAGAGGTGGTATGTGCGCCCTTCGGGGACTCCTGCGGAGAGCATTGTCTGTCTTGCGACAGCCAACAGGGGACGCTACACTTCCCCTGCGGTGCAAAGAACGCACCTACCCTTTTGTGTACTTTGCGTTCAGACAAAAGCCAAAGTGCGGCTTTTATCTGCCCACAAAGTTTATGAGTGCATCCCACTACCCCGTTGGCAGAACGTAGGTGCTTCGTATGGCTAATATCACGAAACAGGCAAGCACACGTTTTTCCATAGTTAAACGGAGCAAAGGGCAGTCGGCAGTGGAAAAGGCTTCCTACATCAGCAGGAGCATTCTTGTAAGTGAATATGACGGACAGACTTATCGACCAAAATACCATGAGGATTTAGTACACAGCGAAATCAGTCTGCCACAAAATGCACCGAGAGAATATGCAGACAGAGCTACCTTGTGGAATGCTGTGGAACTGTCGGAGAAAGGGCAGAAATCACAGCTTGCAAGAATGTTAAAAGCGTCACTTCCCAATGAGTGGAGTTATGAGCTTGCGGAGGAAGTCGTGAGGGATTATGTGCAGAGAAATTTTGTTGATAAGGGAATGTGTGCAGATTGGGCAATCCATGACAGCGAGAACGACAAAGGGCAACGCAATCTTCATATTCATGTGCTGCTTACCATGCGTCCTCTTACGGAAAACGGGGAGTGGGGAGCAAAAACCAAAAAGGTCTATGTCCTTGACGAAAATGGGGAGCGTATTCCTCTCATTGATAAAAAGACAGGAAAACAGAAAGTGGATAAGCGTAACCGTAAACAGTGGAAATGTCAAACCGTAGAAAGTACCGACTGGAACAGCAGGGAAAATGCAATGATGTGGCGCAGGGATTTAGCTGAAACAATCAATGCCACCAATGAGCAGTTGGGAATTGCGGTGCATTGGGAACACCGCTCCTTTAAGGAGCAGGGAATTGATAAAGAACCGACAATCCATATCGGTGCGGTTGCAAATGCTTTAGAACGCAAGGGCATACAGACCGAGAGGGGAAACATTAATCGGGAAATCATCAGGGGCAACGTGCTGTTGGAACAGGCAAAAGAAATGCTTGAACTTGCCAAGCAGGAAGTACGGAGCATACAGTATTCTGGTCTGAAAGAGGTTGCAGTCAATGTGAAGAATGAAGTCATGGAAATGATTGCAAAAGTGGCGAAACGGAAGGGCAGATTGGACTTGCCGATTGTCAGCGGAAAATATCTAAGAAAAATATCCGACAGAACAGCCTTACAGTCAGCCGACAATGCGGAGAAATTCATTGTTTCAAGAAAGATAGACAGCTTTGAGAACCTTGCCAAGTTTACAGCCGACAGGGAACAGAAATACCGACAGCTTGAAACGGTACATTTATCAAAGGGGCAGAAACTAAGCCGATTAAAGGAACTGTTAAAAATGTATGCCCTTTATGCCCCAGTCCAAGCTACTTATAAAGAGAGCCAATCTCTTAAAGGACTTGTAAAAATGAAGTATGACAAGGAGCATAAAGAAAGTCTTGCCAAGTACCCCGAATTAAAGGAGCGTATGCAGAACCTTTTACAGCAGGGCGAGAAGATAACCCCGAAGCAGTGGAAAGCAGAAATGCAGTCTTTGCAAGCCGAGTATGACAGTATCAGCAAAGAGCAGAGCAAAACCGCCACAGAGTTAGCCTATGCCGAGGTAATCAGTTACAACAGGAAGAACCTTGCGAGAGAGCTTCAGAATGAGAGCCGACAGCAAGGGGAACAACAGTACAAGACCAAACATAGGGAGAAAGAATTGTAAATATAATCGCAATAAAATAAGCAACACAGCGTCAGAGCGTATAGAAACACAATCTATGCGCTCTATTTTTATGCAAAGGAGCAGATTTATGAGTAAAAACAGTAAGGCGGGACAACGAGCCTGCCGACAACAGAAACCCACAAAAATTGTTGTGGAAAGACATTATGTAGGCACTGAAAAAATGGAAACGGTATTCAAGAGGATCGCCGAGGAACAGATAACGAAAAAGGTTAAGGATATGGCACAAAGCAACGCCAGTTAGTGGTGGAAATGGAAAAGGGAATATAGTATAATAAGGGTTGAGGAAGTCCCTTTTCATTAAGGAGGACGACATGAAAAGGGCAAAACTAAATAACGACAAAATCACTGCTTTATATTGCAGGCTTTCAAAAGACGACGGTACGAACAACGAGAGCATGAGCATAAGTACACAGAAAACCATGCTGAAAGAGTATGCAAAGCGCAATGGCTTTCTTAACTGTCGCTTCTACGTTGATGACGGTTACAGCGGTACGAATTATGACCGTCCTGCGTTCCGACAGCTTATTGAGGATATACGCAATGGGGAAGTTGCAACAATCATCACAAAAGACCTGTCACGTCTGGGGAGAAATTACCTTGAAACGGGAACATATATCGAGGTATTCTTTCCGAACCACAATGTGCGCTACATTGCAATCAATGACGGAGTGGACTCCATAGACAACACTCAAATGGATATTACCCCGTTCCGTAACATTATCAATGAAATGTACGCAAAGGACACTTCAAGGAAAATCAAGAGTGCACTCCGTACAAGACGGTTACAGGGAAAGTATATGGCAACTACCCCGCCTTTTGGATATCGGAAAGACGAAAACGACCATAACCACCTTGTCATAGATGAAGTGACAGCACCCGTTGTGGAACTGATTTTTTCGATAGCCGAGGAGGGTGTGGGGCTTCATACCATCTGTAACCGATTGCGTCAGGCAAAGGTCTTGAAACCGAGCTTTTACAAGAATGAACTGTTTGAACGGTTCAATGACGAGGAAAAGATGTATGACTGGGACACTGCCTATGTCAGCAAGATTTTACACAATCCTGTCTATGCAGGAAATCTGACTGTAGCAGAAAGACCGACCAAGACCATGCGCTCAAAGAAAAGAGAGTATATCCCATTTGCGGAGCGTGAAATCGTATATGGCACACACGAGCCGATTATTGAACAGAGTAGGTGGGATAATGTGCAGAAAATCATGGCAGAAAGACCACCCATTATCGGTGACAGTACAAACGGATATGACAACATTTTCCGAGGGATTATCAAATGTGCTGATTGTGGAAGTGCCATGCTTGCAAAGGTGGAGAACAAAAGAAAGCGCAATAATGTTTTGGACAAAACCTTTTATTGCTGTACCAAGTACCGCAAGTTTGGGAAAAAAGCCTGTTCAGCACATAACATTGAGGCAAGGACAGTACATGAGGTAGTGCTTGCGGATATTCAAAGACACGCAGGACAGGCATTAGCGGACAGGAAAGCCATGGTAACAGAAATTGCCGAGCGTCTGAATGTCCAACTGTCAGCGGATAGGGAACAGCAGAAAAAGGAACTAAGGCAGTATAAACAGCGAGTGTCGGAAATTGAAAATCTGTATGCCAAGCTGTACGAGGACATGACAAGAAAGCTGATAACGGAGAAGCGTTTTCAGATGTTGTCGGCACGTTATGACAGCGAGCAGGAGGAACTGTCAGCGAAGATAAAGGAACTTGAAAAAAGTGCCACAGCGGACAGGGAACAGTTATCTTCCATTGAGCAGTTTGCGGAGCAAATCAGCGGATATGCAGGGATAACGGAACTCAATTACAAGATAGTACATCAACTCATAGATAAAATTCTAATTTCTGAACCCGTAGAAATAAACGGGGAGAAAATTCAACGACTTACAATCCATTACAAATTCATAGGGGCACTGGAAACCCTTGAATAATGGATATTTCCTAAGTCACCTATTCCAACTAACCAACAGAACATGGATGAAAAGGGGAATGATGCGATTGGCATGGACGAGGAAGGGCAGGAAGCAGAACCGGAAAGAACACTTGCAGACCGACCAGCAGAACGGACTTCATTGAAGGGAAAACTCTCCGAAATGAAGGCAAGGGTGTCCGGGACACCTGCAGGAAGGGATGCAGTGGATAAGACAAGAGGGAAGGAGGAAGTAATATAATTTTCATAATTTTTGTGTTGCAAAGCGGATATTTCCATAATAGAATAAAGGTAGGAAAGAATGCAAATTACATTGAGTAATAGGCAGAAGAACAGCCATACTAATAAAGGAGGTGTTTATATGGCAACTTCAAGTATCACTAAAAATTTTGTTATATCTGGTCAGAAGCAGGTGGAGATGTTTGTCGATGCGATAGAAAGCTCTGCCAATAATCGCCCAGTGCGTGTTCCGGTAGCAGCAAGGGAATTAACAGACACAAATGATATAATAAAATTGATGGAGAAAAGGAAGAAAGCGAATGTTGCAAAAAGATAAATATTCAGTAATTAACATTCGTAAGTATCTCGAAAGTGATGATCCGAGACTCGGAGAGGAAGATTTAATTCAAATTCTCTCCGAGTTTTCATGTGAGAAGAACCCGGATGTTGAAAGGTTTTTGAAAAAGAGTTCCATTGAGTTTACTAAAAAGAATCAATCTATTACATATATTGTGCTGTCCATTGATGATGGTGAATTGCTGGGATATTTTACGATTGCATTGAAACCATTAACCGTTCGTGGAGAAACAGTAAGTAATACAGTTAAAAAGAAATTATTGCGGATCAGTGAGTTAGATGAAGAAACACAGACCTATACGATGTCCGCATACTTAATTGCACAGCTTGGAAAAAATTTTACAAACGGTGCAAATGAGAAGATTACTGGTGCAGAACTTCTTGAAGCAGCGTGGAACAAAGTGGAAGAAATTCAATATCAGGCAGGTGGAGTGGTAACATTTTTGGAAGCAAATGATGATGCTAAATTACTGTCTTTCTATAATGATAATAAATTTGTAAAATTTGATACCAGACAAACCACTTCAAAAGAACAGGAGTCACATGAGCTGGTGCAGTTACTAAGACTGCTTTAATAGTGTAAGGTGCTTGTCTCTTCAAAAAAAGAGAGATTTTGCAAACACGAATTATGATGACATAAAACAGGTATTCTGCATTTGAAGCTGTTGAATATCGTTTAGTTGGAATTACGAATGATATTCCAGAACATGAGTATAATATCCCAATCAGCAGTGAATTTAGAGAGGATGTGAGTGTTATGTGTAATCTGAGTCAGGGAATTGTAGATGATACAAAAGCGGAAATTATTATGAATATGTATAGAAAGGGTTATACGTTGGAACAGATTGCAGATGTAACAGAGAAGAGCATATCTGAGATTGAAGAAATTATAAAGAAAGAGCCAGCAATGGCATAAGTAGCAATTAAATATCAAGGAATCAGGCAGTAGATCAGTAAATGATTTGCTGCTTTTTCTTTTATCAAGGCAGTCCATTGTGGGCTGCCTTTTATCATGCAAAAATGGAGGTAATCTATGACAGATAATCAGACAGAAAAACAAAAAGTACAGGAACTTACAGACAAGGATATGGAGCTTACTATGATGGATGCGCAGAAAGAGATTGATGCATTGCAGGATTCGGAGACAGAAATCAATAAAACACAGAAACAGCAAGAAGCTTCTGATGCACGAAAGGCTGCACAGTTACTTCATGGAAGTATGGATAAATATGGCATTTACCAGTTAAAGAAGAATCCTGAACTGGATAGGTTCCGCTTTGAAGGAACGGAAAGTCTGAAACGTATGGGAATCACCAAGTATAATTTTGATACCATAGTGCCGGAAAATTATGAACAGGTGTATATGGGGGAATTGTTTGAATTCCGGGGAAGAACCCAGGGAGAAACACTGGAAGCCATCTATACGAAGTTCAATATTGACCACCCGGCAGACTACAAGGCACATTCTCTTTCTGTCAGTGATATTGTGGTACTGCATAAAAACAGAGAAAACAGTGCACATTTTGTGGATACGTTCGGATTTACCGGGCTGCCACAATTTCTGCATGAACTGGAAGAGAAAGCAGAAGATCTTACGGTCACATTTACTGTGGCAGAATGTGGAGAATTTCATGGCATCGGAGCATATTATGAGGATATTCCAACCATTGAAGATGCTATCCGGATTTACCGGAAAATGGATCCGGCACGGTTAAATGGAGTTCCGGCAATCGGAGTGAATCTTCATGTAGAGGGAACCGACTGCCTGGAGGATGACCAGGTGGATTTTCTTACCGGAAAGACGATTGATGTAGATTTTCTCAACTATATGCCGGATGTGAGAGATCATCCGAGCGTGCAGGACGCTATTAAAAAGCTGGTAGAAGCATTCCCAGAGAAAGAGGTCAATGACCGGGAAACGAAAGGGCAGAATTATAACATGATTGACAATGTGCTTAACAATGGTGTGGAAAAATTTAATCGTAAAGAAGATAAGCAGAAGCTGCAGCAGGGACGCACATCGTTGAAAGAGCGTCTTTGCACAAAGCAATGTGAAGTTTCTGAAAAGCAAGGAAGAGATCCGCTGGGTCAGAATAAAGTTAAAAAGAATAGCAGGGAGATGTAGACAATTAGTTTGGTTGTAGTATTTTTTATCAGCATGTGTTAGACTGCTGTTATGCAAATCGGTATTTTTCTAACAGGCAAATTCATAATCTTATCAGTCATCTCGATGTTTCTGTCCCCAAAGACAGAAAGCATCTAATACAGGTTCTAAGGATTTTCCTCGTTCAGAAAGGCTATATTCAACTCGTGGCGGAATTTCCCCATAATCTTTGCGTATAATAAGACCGTCTGCTTCTAGTTCTTTTAATGCTTTTGACAATGAACGGAAAGTTGCTGTTTCCATCTTACGCTGAAGTTCATTATACCTTGTTGGACCATCTAATTGCAGACAATAAAGGATAGGAAGTTTGTATTTACCGTCAACCAAAGACTTTGTATAGTAAAAACCAGTATTTTTAATACCATTTATTGCAAAATGACGTTGTTCATGCTTTTGATTATCTGACATAATAATTCTCCTGACACTATATTTAGATATAGTATATGCTGTAAAATATCGTACTTGTTGCTAGTACATCCTTATGATACTATATATTCAGTAACCAATCAAGTGAAATGGAGATGAATGCGATGAAACATAAAGTTAAAGTAACAGTATTAGATAAAAAGCTTTATCCTGAATTACAGCAACGGTATTGTGATAATCCAATTTCAGGTGCCTGTCCTTGTTACAATGTCGGAGATGAATTTATTTTTTACCGGGATGAGGAAAGAGATGATTTCTGGCACATAGGATTGAATACCCTGGTAAAAACCTGTGGTGATGCAGATACCGTTGCCGGAGGTCCGAAAATGCCATTCTGCTCTGAAGCATGGGATGCTATTTCACGTTATATTTATACCGGATTACAAGGCGGTTCCATTATGAAGGGGTGGATGAAGAGAGAAAATGAAATGATTACCTGTTGTTCAGATGGAACAAGACCTGTCATTTTTAAGATTGAAAGAATTGATTATGAGGAGAAAGAATAGCAAATGAACGAAATCATTAAAGCAATGGAAGAACGCAGAAGCATTCGTAAATTTAAATCGGATATGCCGGCAAAAGAAGATCTGGAACAGATTATTGAAGCTGGATTATATGCTACGAATGGCATGGGAAAACAGGCAACCATCACAATTGCGGTAACAAACAAAAAACTTCGAGACAGATTATCAGCAATCAATGCAAAGATAGGCGGCTGGAAAGAAGGATTTGATCCATTTTATGGTGCACCGGCTATTTTGATTGTATTAGCGGATAAAAACTGGGCAAACAGAGTTTATGACGGAAGTCTGGTTATGGGAAATATGATGCTTGCAGCACATTCTCTTAATCTTGGAAGTATTTGGATTCACAGAGCTAAGGAAGAGTTTGAACTTCCAGAATATCAGGAATTATTAAAAGAACTTGGGGTAGACGGAGAGTGGGAAGGAATAGGTCATTGTGCCGTTGGATATGTTGATGGTGAGATTCCTAAGGCTGCAAAAAGGAAAGATAACCGGGTATTTTGGGTAGAATGACAATTTCCAGTTTGTCAATTACAGGTGACATTGATAGAATATCACTACACATAGCAAATGATTTGCTGCTTTTTATTTTTATCAGGGTAGTCCATAGTGGGCTGCCTTTTGTTATACAAAATGGAGACAATCAGGGAATCTGTAAAAAGAGGCATGGGCGGCGCAATTTACGGTATTGCAAGTGTTACTATATTTATTAAATTTTTACAAATTACCCATGTACACAAAAATTTCACTTGTAATCTGGCAGGATATCGGCTACACTTTACGCATTCCAATCTGATATGGAGGATAAGAAAGAGTATGAGAAAGAAATGGATTTTTACCGGAGCGGCATTTGCACTTGCAGTGACCCTGACCGGATGCAGAGATAATGCGGCAGCCAGCATTCCGCAGCCAAGCAGCCAGGAGCAGACGAAGGAGCAGACACAGATGATCCCTATGGAGGAGGCACAGGAAGCGGCGTTAAAAGCAGCGGATATTGAAGCGGCAGATGCAGACATTTCAGCCACGACCTTAAGTGAGGTGGCGGGAGTAGCCTGCTATAAGGTGGAATTTACTTCAGGAGAGTATGCCTACGCCTACACGATCAATGCAGAGACAGGAGCTGTCATGGAAATGAGCAGCCAGGAGCAGAATGCGCAGGCTTCCGGGACACAGACGGAGGCGGCAGACTCCGCTTCCCCTGCTAAGGAACAGACCTCAGCCCCTGCTCCGGCACAGAACGCAACAGGTATCGGAACCGTGGATGAAGCAGAAGCACAGAAGATCGCACTGGAGCATGCCGGAGTGAAAGCGGCGGATGCAACGATCATAAGGTCAAAGCTTGACTATGAAGACGGACGGCAGGTATATGATATTGAATGGTATGCAGGTGGTGCAAAATATGATTATGAGATTGCGGCAGACACCGGTGAGATCATAAGCTCTGCATATGAAGAAAAAACGGTGGGAGCAAATAGCAATAACGTTACGGTCAGTGAGGCAGATGCAAAGAAAACAGCTCTTGACCGTGTAAGTGGTGCAACGGACAAAGATATCTACGAATGGAAGCTTGATTACGATGACGGACGTCCGGAATATGAAGGAAAGATCATCTACGGTGGAACGGAATATGAATTCACGATTGATGCAGCGACCGGATCCGTAATGGAGTGGGATGCTGAGAAGATCCGTTAGATTTGTCTGTGAATAATTCATGAAAGTCTTCATGAAATAACCCTGAAGTGACTGACCACCTGTATGGATTTTTCGTCGTGGCAATGATATAATTTTAATATCTTTTGGAGCAATGAAAATGATATGGGAGGTATTAAAATGAAAAAGAAAATGGGGTATTTGCAGGTAATCCTTATGATCGGCTGTATTCCGATGATTGCAGCGATTGTTGCCCTGACAGTGTATGCATCAGCTAAAATGAAAAATGAGTTGATTGACAGTACCTATCTGCGGCTGAAGGCTTGTTCCACATCGGTGGAACAGTATTTTACATGGGATATCCGTGAGGATATTTTGGAAAAGGATGACATAAGCTATCAGTTCATAGACTCCCTGCAGGAGGAGCACATTGAACAGACACTGTTCATGGGGGATGAGAGGTTTATTACTTCCATTGTGGACGAAGATGGAAAACGGATTGAAGGAACCAAGGCAGATCCTAAGGTATGGGAAACCGTTAAAGCCGGTAATGATTATATGGCAGACGGAGTGAAAATTAACGGAGAAAGGTATTATGTCTATTATATGCCGGTTCGGTCAGACGATGGGGAGATTTTGGGAATGGCTTTCTCCGGAGAACGGGAAAGCGCAGTCCGAAATGCAATATCCGGTATGTTGAGAAGCCTGGTTCTGCTCGCTGGATGTATGATCGTTCTTTTTACTGCAATATTGGTTTATCTGTCGTTCAAGATACGGAAACCATTATTGGCGACAGCAGAATATATTGACTGTGTAGCAAATGGAGATCTGTCCGGCAATCTGGAAGTAAAATCTGTAATTCGTGAAGTGACGACTCTGATCCGGGCATCTGCAGCTCTAAAGGATAAATTGAACAGTATTGTCACAGAGGTGGATGGGCACGCAATGCAGCTGGACAACAATATGGAATCATTAAATGTGCTGGCGTCTGCAAGCAGTAAGGGAGCAAACCAGATCAGACAGGCCATTGATGAGCTGTCTAAAACAGCTGTATCACTCGCAGAAAATGTACAGTCTGTTAATACCAGTATGATGGAAATGGGGAACAATGTGACTGCAATCCATTCCGAGACGGTGACATTGAATGAGAACTCCGATAAAATGGATCACGCAAACCGTAATGCTTCAGAATCCATGAATCTGGTACTGACAAGCTCTCATACATCTTCGGCTATTATTGAAGAGATGATAGTACAGGTAAAGGCGACAAATGAGGCTATTGCGTCCATTAGTAAAGCAGTGGAACTGATTTCCGATATTACCTCACAGACGAATCTGTTGTCATTGAATGCGTCCATTGAAGCTGCAAGAGCTGGGCAGGCAGGCAGAGGCTTCGCTGTGGTTGCTACAGAGATCAAACAGCTCGCAGACCAGAGCAGCCAGGGTGCGGCTGCAATTAAAAATATTGTGGATGACATTCTCGAGAAATCCAATAAATCTGTAGAGCTGACAGAACGGATGCGTACGCTGGCAGAAAAGGAACAGGCAGATATCGGAAGTGCTAAGACCGGTTTTGATACCCTGAGCCAGATTATTGAGGCTAATGTCGCTACTGCGGGAACTATTGCAGAAAAAACAAAGAACCTGGAGGAATTGAAGCAGACTATTATAAATAATATAACTGAACTCAGTGCGATCAGTGAAGAAAATGCTGCAAGCAATGAGGAAGTAACGGCGAATGTGTCAAGTATAGCGGAATCTATTGACAGAATTTCGGAAGATACCGGAATGATTAAAAAGGTATCTGCTGCTTTGGAAGAACAGATGAAGTATTTTAAGAAGTCATAGTATTCTTTTTGAAAATATCATAGATTCAGATGCGGAAAACCCGGATTCAGGGAAAAGGTGAATTGACTATTGGAAAGGGGATATATGT
>ULQI01019181.1_pt1 | contig 14640 bp, 15 predicted proteins | sample 1954261 | NCBI WGS metagenome assembly ULQI01 (sample SAMEA4835650, study PRJEB28245) | human gut metagenome | biome: gut microbiome; material: fecal sample | place: Denmark | collected 2008 | reverse complement strand
GCACCCGCATTGACATGAAAGTCCCAAATGTAAAATTGATGGACGTAGGAAAATTAGGAAGTGCGATCGGACCGGAAGAAGAGACGGTGATCGGTATTTTTCTTGAGGTATCGCATGATATTGATGGAAGCATGATGTTCCTGCTGGATTTAGAATCCGGACATTATCTTGCGGATAAGCTTTTAATGAAGGAAAATGTGGTTCATGAGCAGATGGAAGTTTTTGATGAAATGGAACTTTCAGCATTGAAAGAGGTGGGGAATATTATTACAGCGTCCTACCTTTCAGCACTGGCTTCCATGACAAATTTAACGATTTTGCCATCTGTTCCGTATATCTGTGTCGATATGGCGGCTGCTATTCTGAGTGTTCCGGCCATTGAGTTTGGTCTGGTTGGTGACCGGGCATTATTGATCGAGACAGAAATCTGTGCAGATGTAGCGATCAGAGGCTATTTTATTCTGATGCCGGAACAGGAATCTTATTACAAAATATTATCAGCACTTGGGTTGTCACTGTAAGGAGTTTGTATGGGGAATATCATTAAGGTTGGAATGGCGGATTTGAATGTATGCAAGGCTCCTGACGGACTCACAACACTTGGACTTGGTTCCTGTATCGGACTGACGCTCTATGATCCGGTTACAAAGATTGGCGGCATGGTTCATTATATGCTTCCGGACAGCACAAAAGTGAGCAACAATTCAAATAAGGCAAAATTCGCAGACACAGGAATTGATGAATTATTAAAAAAAGTCATTGCTGCGGGGGCAAGTAAGACAAGGCTTGTTGCCAAGATTGCTGGCGGTGCGAAGATGTTTGAAGTCAGTGGCTTGTCAGATGTCGGAAATATCGGTGCGAGAAATGCAGAAGCAGCAAAGAAGATTTTAAAAGAAAAAGGAATCCGGCTGGTTGCCGAAGACACCGGATTAAACTATGGACGCACGGTCGAGTTACATTGTGACACCGGAGAATTTCTGATAAAATCCGTAGGAAAGCCAATTAAAACTATTTAAAAAATCGTGAAAAACGTTTTTAGTGGAGAGATTATGAAAACAAAAGGCATACCGGCAGTCGTGATGCTGCTTGCAGGGTTTGTCACATGCATCATTGGAATTGTACAGCATATGGAAACGGATGTTTTTATCAAGACATTGCTTGCGGTTTTAATTATTTTTTATGTATTAGGATGCATTGTGAAACTGGTTCTTGATAAAAACTTTAAAGAAATGGATGAACCTGAAGAAAAACAGGAAGAGTCCGAAGAAGAACAGACACAGGAACAGTCAGACTTGGACGGGGAGAAGAAGAGTGAATAACTTGAACCTGGGGGCTTCATATGAAAACGGTAGATAGAGAGAAACTCTGGGAAGAATATCAGAAAAAAAAGACACCGGAGTTAAGAGAAAAACTAATAATAGAATATTCACCGCTTGTCAAGCTTGTTGCCGGAAGATTGAGCATGTATCTCGGATATAATGTGGAATATGATGATCTTGTAAGTTATGGCATCTTTGGTTTGATCGATGCGATCGATAAATTTGATCTCGGAAAAGAAGTTAAGTTTGAAACATACGCGAGTCTGCGAATCCGTGGAACGATATTAGATCAGATTCGCAAAATGGACTGGATTCCAAGAACCGTCAGACAGAAACAGAAAAAAATCGATGAGGCGATCAAACAGGTTGAAATGCGTACCGGAAAAAATGCTTCAGATGAGGAAATCGCGCAGGAATTAGGACTCTCAGAAGACGAACTTACCACATGGCAGTCGCAGCTTAAAGTCACGAATGTCGTCTCCTTAAACGAGTATCTGGAGCAGGGTGCGGAACCGGTCATGGATGCACGGAGAAATTCCCATTTTATCCAGCCGGAAGATAAGGTTGAGGAAGAAGAACTGAAACAGAAACTGGAAGAATCCCTTGAAGTCCTGACAGAGAAGGAACGTAAGGTAATTCTTTTATATTATTATGAAGATCTGACATTAAAGGAGATCAGCAGCATTCTTGAAGTATCGGAATCGAGAATTTCCCAGCTTCATACGAAGGCTCTTTTGAAAATGCGCAAAAAGCTTGGAAATTATCTTGGAATTCTCATAGACAGAGAGTAGAGGTGATCATTATGTCCATCAGACCAGTTGATTTTAACGGAATGATACAACGCACGCAGGACGTGAGTACTTTAAAACAGAATGAAGACAACAGACCTGTGGTGGAACAGCAGACGATTTTTTCACAGGAAATGAAAAAAGTGGAGCAGAATCTCCATCAGGTGGTTCATGCCCGGGAAAAAGAGAATGCCGGTTATCGTTATGATGCCAAAGAAAAGGGAAATGGGCGTTATGAAAAGGAAGAACGGAAGAAAAAAGACAAGAAGCAGCAAAAGGCTGACAATGTTTATTTGAAGGGACAGACTTCCGGATTTGATATCAAGGTATAAGGAGCAGAAACATGACGATGATTGAAATTATCTTACTTCTGGTTGGATGTGTTTTTATGATTGGAAGTTTTTTCATCAGCGAAAAATTATCTTCTTCAGAGTTGAATAAGATCGCAGAATTAAGTGAAGATGAATTAAAAAAGATTATTGAACGTGAAGTGAATAATGCCGGTACACAGATGGATGAAGTGATCGAACAGAAAATCGAAGAAGCGGGTGAACAGGCAGAGCGTGCCATGGAGAAAGAGTCTAATGAACAGATCATGCAGATTCATGAGTACTCTGAAACGGTTATGGAATCCATGAAGAAAACACATGATGAGATTATGTTTCTTTACAGTATGTTAAATGACAAACATACCGAGATGACATCTATGACAGGAGATTTACAGCGTCTGGCTGCAGATATCCGAAATTTGCAAGAAAATCTGTCCGCGAAAGCAGGCACTTCAATCAGGAAACCAGTTGCAGAATCCCATGTTGTGCAACAACCTGTAATGAAGCAGAATGCAGTTGTACAACCGATGACAGAGACGATAGATGTGCAGCCGGAACCTGAAGTTCAGGTGAATCGTTTCCAAGAAATTCAGGAACCTGAACAGAAAACGGAAAAACCGGAAACAGCGGATGCACAGGGCATGTCAAATGATATGATTTTAAAACTTTATGAGCAGGGACTGAGCAAAGTCGAGATTGCAAAACAATTGGGACGTGGCCTTGGCGAAGTGAATTTAGTGATCGAATTGTATAAAGGGGACGAAAATCTGTGAAATTAAAATATTATTTAAGAGGTCTTGGCATTGGAATTATTGTCACAACGATTCTTCTGATGATTGCATTTGCACTGCATAAACCTACAATGTCAGATGCGGATATCATTGCAAGAGCAAAACAGCTTGGAATGGTTATGCCGGAGGATGAAGAACCGTTGCAGGACACTGAGACAACAGAGAGCACGGAAGTGACAGCAGTTCCTGAAACGGAAGCTGCACAAATTGAGGAACAGACGACAGAGGCTGCTGCAAATACAGAAGAACCGGTGACTGCAGATGAAACAGAGAATCCGGAATCAGAGATGACAGATACAGAAGTGGCAACAGAAGTATCATCAGAGGCAAATGAGGAAAACAACACAGCCGTGAATGCAGCGCCGTATATATTGGTTGTAAACAGAGGAGATGTGTGCAGAATTGTCTGTGAAAATCTTCAGGCAAACGGAGTTGTGGACGATGCGGAGGCATTCCGCAAGTTCCTTGGACAGAAGGGCTTTGCATCTTCCATCAGTGTGGGAAGTTACTCCATTCCTTATGGATTAGATTATGAGGAAATCTATCAGATTTTAAAACTTGGTCCTCAATAGAAAAAAATGCTTGCATACAGGAAAAGCCTGTGCTATAATCTACAAGGCTCAACTTGGAAGAAAAGAATCTTCCGGGAAAAATCACATGTGCTGACTTACAGACCGGTGCCAGATTTGGTTGTCTGCAAGAATGATACACATGGAAGAAAACAAAACCATGGAGGTAAAAAAATGAGTGTTATTTCAATGAAACAGTTATTAGAAGCAGGTGTTCATTTCGGACATCAGACAAGAAGATGGAATCCTAAAATGGCTCCATACATCTACACAGAGAGAAATGGTATCTATATCATCGACTTACAGAAATCTGTAGGTAAAGTAGATGAAGCTTACAAAGCTATGTCTGATATCGCTGCTGAAGGTGGTACAATCCTTTTCGTAGGAACAAAGAAACAGGCTCAGGATGCTATCAAATCTGAAGCAGAGCGTTGTGGAATGTTCTATGTAAACGAGAGATGGTTAGGTGGTATGTTAACAAACTTCAAGACTATCCAGAGCCGTATCGCAAGATTAAAAGAGATTGAGACAATGGCAGCTGATGGTACTTTCGAAGTATTACCTAAGAAAGAAGTTATCGCTCTTAAGAAAGAATGGGAGAAATTAGAGAAAAACCTTGGTGGTATCAAGGAAATGAAGAAAATCCCAGATGCTATCTTTATCGTAGATCCTAAGAAAGAGAGAATCTGTGTTCAGGAAGCTCATACATTAGGAATTACACTGATCGGTATTGCTGATACAAACTGCGATCCAGAAGAATTAGATTATGTAATTCCTGGTAACGATGATGCTATCAGAGCCGTAAAATTAATCGTTTCTAAAATGGCAGACGCTGTTATTGAAGCAAATCAGGGTGCAGAAGCTTTAGAAGAAGTAGCTGAAGAAGTTGCTGTTGAGGAAGAAGCAGAAGCATAAGAAGGACCTACAATATGCTGTCTGGTTAACCAGACAGCATATTTTTTAAAAACATTTATTCATATTGGAGGATACGAAAATGGCTATTACAGCGGCTATGGTAAAAGAACTGCGTGAATTAACAGGCGCAGGTATGATGGATTGTAAAAAAGCTTTAGGCGAGACAGACGGAAATATGGACGAGGCTGTTGAGTACTTAAGAAAAAATGGACAGGCAAAAGCTGAGAAGAAAGCAAGCAGAATCGCTGCAGAAGGTCTTTGTACAGTAGTTGTAAAAGATGACAACAAAACAGCAGCTGTTGTTGAAGTTAACTCTGAGACAGACTTCGTTGCTAAAAATGAAACATTCCAGCAGTTCGTAAAAGCTGTTGCAGAGCAGGCTGTTGAGTCTGATGCAGCTGACATGGATGCATTCATGGAAGAGAAATGGAACGAGGATCCATCTAAGACTGTAAAAGATGCTTTAGTTGAGAAAGTTGCAGTGATCGGTGAGAACCTTAAAATCCGAAGATTTGAAAAAGTTGTTGCTGCAAACGGATGTGTTGTATCTTACGTACACGGTGGCGGTAGAATCGGTGTTATCGTTGAAGCTGAAACAGCAGTTGTAAACGATACTGTAAAAGAAGCTTTAACAAACCTTGCAATGCAGATTGCAGCTTTAAATCCAAAATATGTTTCCAGAGATGAGATCAGCGAAGAATATATCGCACATGAGAAAGAGATTCTCTTAGCTCAGATCATGAACGATCCAAAAGAGTCCCAGAAACCGGAGAAAGTGATCAATGGTATGATCGAAGGACGTGTAAGCAAAGAATTAAAAGAAATCTGCTTAGTAGATCAGGTTTATGTAAAAGCTGAAGATGGAAAACAGACTGTTGCTAAATATTTAGACGAAGTTTCCAAAGCAGTTGGTACACCTGTAAGCGTTAAGAGATTTGTTCGTTTCGAGACTGGTGAAGGAATCGAAAAGAAACAGGAAGACTTTGCAGCTGAAGTTGCAGCACAGATGAACGCATAATAAAATCTGATTTTGAAAAGCCCTGAGGACGATTATGTTTTCAGGGCATTTTTTGTCGGTAATTTATAAAAATGGCTGTAAAATATTCTTGAAAAAGCCTTGCTAAATATTGGAAAGTATCTTATCATGGTATTAATAGAAAAGTTAACATAACTATTACAAACGTAGTGCTGATGTTACACTACCAGAAAATAAGAAGGAGTGTTATAGTCATGGAAGCAAAAGAAAAAGTATCATTTATCCACTCCATCACAGCAAAGATCATGTTAATGGTGGTTGTGATGGTGGCTTTATCGCTTATGGCGTGTATTTCTATCGCAAATGTAAGGGCTTCGGCGACAGTCAACAATGTCAACGAGAATTTTATTTTGAGCCTTACGGAATCAGCGGCAAAAACATTGGACAAGATTCCGGCAGAGGTAGATTTTTCCACCCAGTGTGCAGCTGTCATGCAGGATATGCGCATGGAGGGTGTGTCGTCTGCCTATGGATATCTTGTAGATTCTGACGGCACGATGCTTTATCATCCGACTGCAGATAAAATTGGAAAATCTGTGGAAAATGAGGTTGTAAAGGGCGTTGTGAGCCAGCTGCAATCAGGCAATATCCCACAGGATGCGGTTGTAACCTATAATTTTAACGGAACAGTCAAATATGCTGCATATGCACTGACATCTGACCACAAGATTGTTGTGATGTCTGCAGATAAAGGTGAGATCATGGAACCAATCACCAATATGGTAAGGTTAATGCAGATTACTATGGGTGTCTGTCTGATCATCTGCTGTCTGGCTGCATTGGTTTTGACAAACATGATCACAAAACCAATTCACCAGCTGACTTATATTATTACGAGAACAGCTAATTTTGACTTTACCCATAATGCTAACAGCAGAAGATTATACAGCAGAAAAGATGAGATTGGGATTATGGCAGCTGAAATGCATATTATGCGCAAAAATCTGCGTGATATGGTTGCCAGTATCCAGGATGCAGGACAGAAGATCAATGAGAATGTGTCTGAGTTAAATGAGGTTACGGATACGGTGAACCAGATGTGTTCCGATAACTCGGCAACCAGCCAGCAGCTTGCTGCCGGTATGCAGGAGACAGCAGCGACAACTGTCACGATCAATGAGAATGTGTCCCAGATCAAGGGAGAAGCTGAAACTATCAATACCATGGCAGAGGAAGGTGCAAAGAATTCAGAAACTGTTATGGATCGTGCTTTACAGCTTCGTACCAAGACTGTCACCGCAAGCAATAAGACAATGGAGATTTATAATTCTGTCAAGGAGAAAGCTGAAAAAGCAATTGAAGGCTCCAAAGCAGTTGAGAAGATCAATGAACTGACAGGAACTATCATGGAGATTTCTTCCCAGACAGGTCTTCTGGCTTTGAACGCATCCATCGAGGCGGCAAGAGCAGGAGAAGCAGGAAAAGGATTTGCTGTAGTTGCAACTGAAATTGGAAGCCTTGCAGACCAGACTTCCCAGGCAATTGCCAATATCAGTGCGATTGTAAAAGAAGTAAACGAGGCAGTCGGCAATATGTCGGAATGTCTGGAAGAGACAACAGAGTTCCTTGAGAAGAGCGTATCTGCTGATTACAAGGAATTTGAACAGGTAAGCGAACAGTACAAGGATGATGCGAATGTATTTAAGAGCAGCATGGAGGGAATCAAGACATCCATGGCGCAACTTGCAGGTGCGATCGAGCAGATCGCAAGTGCTTTGAGCGGCATCAACGATACGGTGGGTGAATCCTCTGTGGGCGTTACGGATATTGCAGAAAAAACTTCCGGCATGGTAGAGAAGACATCATCCGCAACAGATAAAGTAAAAGAATGTTATCAGTGTGTAGATGAGCTGAGAGATATTGTTACTAAATTTACATTAGAGTAACAGATTTGTAATTGGATGCGGAGGGGCAGAGCTGTTTTGACGGCTTGCCCCTTTTAAAATAGGAAAATTCTGACAATAATTGCAATAATTTGAAAAAATCATACGATTATATGCTGTTTTCTGCTTTGAAAAATCAAAAAATGTGTTACAATAGATAGGAGACAAATGATAAGCTTGGGGGTTATTCCATGCAGGATAAAGATACAGAGGCAATAAATAATCAAAGAAAACGAAGAAAAAGAATCGGACGGATTCGGAATGGTATTATAATGACGATTGCCGGATGGATCATCCTGTCGATGATACTGATCATTGTTTTATTTGTGCAGGTAATAAAGATTCAGCATAAACTGGATAATATTGTGACAGTCAGTTCGAAGGAACAGGTTCAGCAGGAAAATGCGCAGAAACCGGAAAGTGCCGGGGAGTCTGTTTATACCGATGTCACTGAAGCAACAGAGACACCAAAAACCTATGAGTCTGTGACACCGCCGGCTACCGGCATTTCAGAGGAAGAGAATCTTGCCGGGGATGGCGATATACATAAGGTTTACCTGACTTTCGAAGACGGGCCTTCTGATCATACCGGAGAGATTCTGGACATATTGGCTCAATATGATGTGAAGGCAACTTTTTTTGTGGTCGGGAAAGAGGATGAAGAATCCCAGGCACTGTATCAGAGAATCGCAGATGAGGGACATACGCTCGGCATGCATTCTTATTCCAACAAATACAGCCAGATCTATCAGTCAGATGAGGCATTTGAAGAAGATTTTGAACGCTTACGTGATGAATTGTATCAGGTCACAGGAGTGAACAGTATTTACTATCGTTTCCCGGGTGGAAGCAGTAACCAGATCAGTAACGTACCAATGAGTGATTTTATCCATTACCTGAATGAACAGGGAGTTATTTATTATGACTGGAACGTTTCTGCGGGAGATGCAGCATCGAATGCATATTCATCCGAGGAAATAGTTGCGAATGTGATGGATGATGTAGTAAAATATAAAACGTCAGTTGTTTTGTTACATGACGCATCGGATAAGTCAGCAACGGTAGAGGCTTTAGCACCATTGATCGAGGCATTGAATGAAATGGGCGCTGAGATCCTGCCGATTGATGAAGATACATCAGTTATTCAATATGTGAAGGCAGACAGTATTGACTAACTAAATATAAATGGAGGAAGATTATGGGATTTTTTAAAGATTTTAAAGATGATTTTTCACAGGCAGTGAATGAACTGATGCCGGGTGAGGACAATTTAGAAGATGGCGCAGCAAATGAAGATTTAGTTGTGAACACTTTGGAAAATGAAGTTGATGTTGAATCTGAACTTTCCAAATTAGACGGTCTTTTAGAGCAGGTGACTTCACAGACTGCAAAACAGCAGACTTCAGTGCAGAATCAGCCAGTTCCGTCCGCACCGCAGCCAAAGCCAGCAGGTGAAACAAAAATCGAACAGCCGGTGATCCCGGAAAATCATGTGAAAAACACTCAGGAGGAAAGAAAAATGGCAGACAATATAACACCAGTTGTCAATGAAACAAAACCAGTATCAGATGAGGTATCTGTAATTACAGAGGGAACGATCATCAAAGGAGATATCGTATCCAACGGATCTTTAGACATCAGAGGAAACGTTCAGGGAGACATTGGATGTAACGGAAAACTTGTTGTAACAGGTACAGTAACAGGTAACAGCAATTCTTCTGAATTTTTTGCTGATGCAGCTAAGATTGAGGGAGAAGTCGTAAGCACAGGTACTGTTAAGATCGGACTTGGCTCTGTGATCATTGGTAATGTAACATCTTCGTCTGCAGTTATCGCAGGGGCAATCAAAGGAGATATTGATGTCCAGGGTCCTGTTGTTGTCGATACATCCGCTGTTGTTATGGGTAACATCAAATCCCGTTCCGTACAGATCAACAATGGTGCAGTCATCGAAGGTTTCTGCTCCCAGTGCTACTCAGATGTTGATGTTGAGAGTCTTTTTGCTTCCAAGAATAATGAATAATCCAGAAAGGAAACGGATTCATAAATGAAACGAGTTTTTTTGAAATTAAGCGGAGAAGCATTAGCCGGTGAAAAACACACTGGTTTTGATGAACCAACCGTTACAGAAGTTGCAAAACAGGTAAAGCAGATTGCAGATAAAGGAATCCAGATTGGTATTGTGATCGGTGGTGGTAATTTCTGGAGAGGAAGAACTTCCGAGACGATCGACAGACCTAAGGCGGATCAGATCGGTATGTTAGCAACCATTATGAACTGTATCTATGTATCTGAGATTTTCCGTTCTGTTGGAATGGATACAGAGATTTTTACACCATTTTTATGTGGAAGCATGACAAAGCTTTTCTCTAAAGATGAGGCAGATAAATGTTTCCATGAGGGAAAAATTGTTTTCTTTGCAGGTGGAACAGGTCATCCTTATTTTTCTACCGATACGGGAATCGTATTACGCGCAATTGAGATGGAAGCAGAAGGTATTTATCTTGCAAAGGCAATTGATGGTGTCTATGACAGCGATCCGAAGCTGAATCCGGCTGCTAAGAAGTATGATGAGGTATCTATTCAGGAGGTAATTGACCAGAAGCTCGCTGTAGTAGATCTTACCGCATCCATTATGTGCATGGAAAACAAGATGCCGATGTATGTGTTCGGATTAAATGAAGAAAATAGTATTGTAAAGGCCATGAGTGGAGAATTTAATGGCACAAAGGTAACAGTTTAGGAGGCTAAATCCTCTGCTCCTGCATGGGCAGTCGCATTTTGCTTCGCAAAACAAGGAGGATTAATATGGACGAGAGATTAGTTCAGTTCGATGAGAAAATGCAGAAAACAATGAACAATTTATCAGAGGAATTTGGAAGTATCCGTGCCGGACGTGCCAATCCACATGTTCTTGATAAATTGAGAGTTGATTATTACGGAACACCAACACCTATCCAGCAGGTGGCAAACGTAAATGTTCCGGAACCTAGAATGATTCAGATTCAGCCATGGGAAGCTTCTATGGTAAAAGAGATTGAGAAAGTGATCATGACATCTGATCTTGGAATCAATCCTACCAATGATGGAAAGACAATCCGTCTTTTATTCCCAGAACTGACAGAGGAAAGACGTAAAGATCTTGCAAAAGACGTAAAGAAGAAAGGTGAGAGTGCAAAAGTAGCCATTCGTAATATTCGTCGTGATGCAAATGATTCCTTCAAGAAACTTGCAAAAGAGGATGTTTCAGAAGATGAAATCAAAGCATTGGAAGAAAATGCTCAGAAGATGACAGATAAATATATTGCAGCTGTCGATGAAGCAGTAGAAGTTAAAACAAAAGAAATTTTAACTGTATAAATAAATTGACAGAATAAAAGAAAGAGTGGGGGCATGAGAAAATCGTGTCCTCATTTTCGTAACTTATAAAAGAACAATATTTTGCAATGACAGCGGAACAAAAAAAATTACAAGGTTTTGTGCCGTTTGACTGGAACAGAAAGGATATACAATTAGCATGAAGATTCCACAACATGTAGCAATTATATTAGATGGAAATGGAAGATGGGCAAAAAGCAAAGGAATGCCAAGAAATTACGGACATACGGTCGGGGCTAAGAATGTGGAGACAGTCTGTCAGGCAGCCCATGATATGGGAATTAAATATCTGACCTTATATGCTTTTTCTACCGAGAACTGGAACCGGCCGGATAACGAAGTAAATGCATTGATGAAATTACTGGAATCTTATCTGAAAAACTGTATTAAAACTGCGGATAAGAATAATATGCGTGTCCGGGTGATCGGAGATACCACAAAACTCAGTGAGAAGTTTCAAAATCAGATCAAAGAATTGGAGTCTGCATCTGCACACAATGATGGTTTGAATCTGCAGATTGCGATCAATTATGGAAGCCGGGATGAGATGCTCCGGGGCATGCGGAAAATGTATGCAGATCTCCGTGACGGCAAATTGCAGGAAAACGAGATTGATGAGACACATTTTGAAGCTTATCTGGATACGAAAGATATTCCGGATCCGGATCTGTTGATCCGCACCAGTGGGGAACAGCGCTTATCGAATTATCTCTTATGGCAGCTGGCTTACAGTGAATTTTATTTTACGGAAGTTCCATGGCCGGACTTCCATAAAGAAGAATTAGAAAAGGCAGTTGAAGCATATAATAAACGTGACCGCAGGTTTGGCGCACTCTCAGAGGAGGATGGAGAAATATAATGTTTAAGACAAGATTATTAAGTGGAATCGTGTTAGTGATCGCAGCGCTTGCGCTGATCATTACAGGCGGAGATGTCCTGCTGATCTCAACACTGGTTATTTCCTATATTGGAATGTTTGAATTATACCGCATTTTTCACATTGAAAAAGAGGCGGTTGGAATCATTGGTTATCTGGCTGCGACCGTGTATTATTGCAATCTGAAATTTGCATTTTTGCCGGATACAATGGTGTTTGTATTAGGTGTTTTGATTCTTATGATGTTCGCATATGTATTTACATATCCGAAGTATAAGACGGAACAGGTACTTGCAGCATTTTTTGGCGTGTTCTATGTTGCTGTGATGCTGTCGTATGTGTATCAGACACGTATGATTGAGGCAGGTGCCTACATTGTATGGCTTGTTTTTTTGTGCTCCTGGGGATGCGACACCTGTGCATACTGTGTAGGAATGTTGATTGGGAAACATAAAATGTCGCCAAAATTAAGTCCGAAGAAATCAGTGGAGGGTGCTGTCGGCGGTGTTGTAGGTGCAGCGCTTCTTACGATTATTTATGGCATGATCTTTAAAAGTGCCATGCAGATTGATCAGACACATGTCTGGATCATGGCAGGAATCAGTGCGGTTGGAGCTTTAATCTCTATGGTGGGGGATCTGACTGCATCCGCCATCAAGCGTAATTATGAGATCAAAGATTATGGAAAACTGATTCCGGGGCACGGTGGTATTTTAGACCGTTTTGACAGTGTGATCTTTACTGCACCGATCATTTATTTCCTTGCAGTGAACTTTATTAAATTATAAGATAAGGAAAACATAAAATATGAAAAAAATTGCAATTTTAGGTTCTACCGGTTCTATCGGTACACAGACACTCGATATTGTAAGAGAGCAGGGGGATATTCAGGTAGTTGCAATGGCTGCCGGAAGTAATATCAGTTTGTTAGAAGCGCAGATGAGAGAGTTCAAGCCATCACTTGTCAGTGTATGGGATGAAAAAAAGGCGAAAGAACTTCGTACAAACACAAAAGACCTCGGCATAAAAATCGTGTCCGGCATGGAAGGACTTCTTGAAGTATCGGTGATCCCGGAGAGTGAGATTTTAGTGACTGCAATTGTTGGTATGCTTGGAATCAGACCAACGATTGCTGCAATTAAAGCAGGAAAGAAAATTGCTTTGGCAAACAAGGAAACACTTGTCACTGCCGGACATATTATTATTCCGCTTGCAAAGGAATACAAGGTACCGATTCTTCCGGTAGACAGCGAACACAGTGCGATTTTCCAGTCGCTGCAGGGTGCCGGAGATAATAAGATCAGCAGGATTTTACTGACAGCTTCCGGTGGACCGTTCCGTGGAAGAAAAGCAGATGAACTTAAGAATATTCAGGTGGAAGATGCCCTGAAACATCCAAACTGGAGCATGGGAAGAAAAATCACGATAGACTCTTCCACATTGGTAAATAAAGGACTGGAAGTGATGGAAGCAAAATGGCTCTTTGATGTGACTTTAGATCAGATTCAGGTTGTAGTACATCCGCAGAGTGTCATTCATTCTGCTGTAGAGTATCAGGATGGAGCAGTGATCGCACAGCTTGGCACGCCGGATATGAGACTTCCAATCCAGTATGCACTTTATTATCCGGAGCGCCGGAATCTTTCGGGCAGGAGACTGGATCTGTTTGAAATTGCAGATCTTACCTTCGAGAAGCCGGATACCGATACATTTCGCGGGCTTGCACTTGCATATCAGGCAATGGAAAAGGGCGGAAATATTCCGACTGTGTACAATGCTGCCAATGAGAAAGCGGTCAGTCTGTTTTTAGACCGGAAGATTTCTTATCCGGAGATCACAGAGTTGATCGAGGCATGTATGGAAAATGCAGAGTTTATCGATCATCCGGATGTGGATGAAATTTTGGGGACAGAAGCAGCTGCTTATGAGTTTATTGAAAAAAAGATGAGTGCAAAATAAAACGCATTTAAAAATGCAACAAGACAGCAGGAAAGGTTTTTTACATGAAAATTATTATCGCATTACTTATATTCAGCATTATTATTCTGTTTCATGAATTGGGACATTTTTTACTTGCAAAGGCAAACGGGATCCGTGTCAATGAATTTTCACTTGGATTAGGACCTACGCTTTTCGGAATCCAGAAAGGTGAGACAAAATACTCCATCAAACTGCTTCCATTTGGAGGAGCCTGCATGATGGAGGGAGAGGATTCAGAAAGTCAGGATAACAAAGCGTTTAACAACAAATCTGTTTGGGCAAGGATCAGCGTTGTAGCTGCGGGACCAATTTTTAATTTTATCATGGCCTTTATCTTCTCTTTTATCCTTGTCTGCTGCACCGGATATGATCTTCCGGTACTCGCTGATGTGAGTGAGGGTTATGCCGCAGAGGAAGCGGGACTTCAGGCAGGTGATACGATTGTAAAAATGGGAAATAAACATATTCATTTTTACCGTGAGGTGAGTGCATATTCCATGTACCATGCCGGAGAACCGGTGAAAGTAACTTATGAGCGGGATGGAGAACGTTACACAACGGAACTCACTCCAAAATATGATGAGACCACCGGAAGATATTTATATGGATTTATTGGAATGGCAGCCAGAGAGAAGACAACAAACAATGTATTCACGCTGGCAAAATACAGTGCTTACGAGGTGGAGTACTGGATCTATACGACACTTGGAAGCTTAAAGATGCTCTTTACCGGAGGCGTTACCGTCAATGATATGAGTGGTCCGGTAGGAATTGT
>ULQI01009067.1_pt1 | contig 14750 bp, 9 predicted proteins | sample 1954261 | NCBI WGS metagenome assembly ULQI01 (sample SAMEA4835650, study PRJEB28245) | human gut metagenome | biome: gut microbiome; material: fecal sample | place: Denmark | collected 2008 | reverse complement strand
ACCCACCAGTCCAATTCATTCAGTACGATATTGTATAGGATGCCGCCCTGCGGCGTTCCCTTAGTCGGGTAATCGCAGCTCATAGCTGGCTGGTTACCGGCTCTGCCTCTTTGACAACAGTTATATGTAATTTGACAACATTGATTAGAACTTTTACATTTAGGGGAAAATAGCGGAAATTATTCGGAGAGTTTATTTTTTCTTTTATAGCCGTAATCCTTTAATATCTTTAATGCGTGATAAGATCATATTGCAACTGCAGCTGATAATGCCAGGCAGTGTATCAATGACATTGTGCAGGAAGTACTCCATTTCATCACCTGATGAAGCAACGGCATGTACATGAAGCCTGTCTCTTCCTGTGACACGGTAAATCTGTGAGACTGTATCATTTTTGTACAATATATCTGTCACCTGCGCCAGGTACTCCGGTTTTGTTTCAATTTCAAAATAGCATGATACAGCCCCACTGATTTTTTGCGGATTAATAATTGTTGTATATTCTTCGATTACGCCTCTTTTCTCCAAAGCCTGGATACGGGCTTTTACTGCCACTCTGGAAATACCGGTTTCTTCACCGATATCAGAGTAAGAGATACGTGCGTTTTCTATAAGCAGCCGGATAATCTTCTGATCCAGCTCATCTAAACCGTCCAGGTACATAAGTTCCCTCCTGTAAAATAATATAAAATAATATCCATCTGATAGCAGCTTTTTTCAATATCAAATATCATATCATTTATATTACTAAAAGTAAACAGCAGCTTGACTTATTTGCTGTAACTACATATAATTGTTGCGTAACGAAATCTTAAACTTACATTTTGAAAATACAATCGTGATTTCGGATAAAAAGCAGGAATTGATGGAGGAAAATGAGAATGTCAAAAGATGAATATTTAATCACAGATGCCCCTCTTAAAGCACTGACTGTTTTTGCAATGCCTATGATTCTGGGCAGCTTCTTTCAACAAGTATATAATATGGCTGATTCCATTATCGTAGGTCAGTTTGTGGGATCCTCTGCACTTGCGGCAGTTGGAGCCTGTGCCGCTTTGACCAATGTTTTCATCTGTGTGGCTTTGGGAGCCGGTGTAGGAGCAGGTGTACTTGTGAGCCGCTATTTTGGAGCTCAGAATTATAGCAAAATGAAAACAATTGTGTCAACATCGTTGATCAGTTTTCTGATTCTGAGTATACTTCTGGGGGTTTTTGGCTTTGTTTTTTCTCATTTTATGATGAGTTTATTACAAACACCTGCTGACATACTGGATGAAGCGGTACTGTATCTGCGTGTTTATTTTGTGGGATTTCCCTTTCTGTTTATGTACAATATCCTTTCAACGATGTTCAATTCCATCGGTGAATCGAAGATTCCGCTGGGCCTTTTGATATTTTCTTCTGTTTTGAATATTGTTATGGATCTTTGGATGGTGGCAGGTTTAGGGCTGGGTGTGTTCGGTGCCGCCCTTGCAACTCTCATTGCGCAGGGGATTTCCGCAGTGTTTTCGCTTTTGATTTTCTTTAACCGGATGCGTCGATATAAAAGCCGCTTTAACTGGTTTGACAGGCAGGAGTTACATTCCATGCTTCGTATTGCAGTACCATCGGTTCTTCAGCAATCCACAGTGTCAATTGGTATGATGATCGTACAGGCGGTTGTAAATCCCTTCGGTACACAGGCGCTGGCAGGTTATGCGGCAACCATGAGAGTAGAGAATGTTTTTTCACTGATATTTGTATCCATTGGAAATGCGGTTTCGCCCTATGTTTCCCAGAATCTTGGAGCAAAGAAAATTGAACGTATCAAAAAAGGATACCATGCTGCACTGGTGTTGGACCTGTGTTTCGCAGTCCTTGCTTTCATAGTCATTGAAACACTGCACACCCCAATTTCTTCCTTATTCCTTGGAAAAGATGGAACCGCTCTGGCATATCAGGTGTCCGGGGATTATATGAAATGGCTGGGATATTTCTTTATTTTTATGGGTATTAAGATGGCAACAGATGGAGTTCTTCGTGGACTTGGGATTATGCGGCCGTTTCTCATTGCCAATATGGTAAACCTTGCCATTCGGCTGTCAGTTGCCTTGATTTTTGCACCGCGTTATGGAATTGCATTTGTCTGGCTTGCTGTACCGGCCGGATGGCTTGCGAATTTTCTGATCTCCTATGGGGCACTTAGAAAATCAGGGCCGGTTGATGAAGGAGTTTCATTCCGGTAAATTTCTCTTAAGTTTTGATGGGAAGCTGGATTTGTATGTTAAGAGGTATATTTTCGTTACTGTTCACTGGCAATATCCCGCGAAGCGTGTTGCTGTGAACAGTAACATATTTTCTTATAGACATGATATAGTATGAGTGCTATAATAAAAATAATTTTTTATGGCATTTATTGGCAAACCGGTTGAAAAGCCGGGGCGCAAAGCCAGAAGGAGCTAAAGTCAGACTGAAATCTGGCCATGCCAGCCGGTTGCATCATGCCTCAGTAATAAAAAAGGTAAATGTTAAATGGGCATTATGGAAAAAGTTCCTGTAAAATTTTTTACAAGGAACTTTTTTTTGTCTTCAAGCGGATATTCGCAACCTCCGCAGGGGACTTACCTGATTCGGTTAAATTTGAGGGAAAATAGAGAAGAACAGCAGGAATGGAGAAAAGATGAAAGGAAAAAGAGTGATTGCAGGCATTCTGCTTGTGGGAATTTTAGCAACTGCCCTGGCAGGGTGCAAAAATGCAGATGTTACTAAAAAAGAAAGTGAAAAGCCCGTTATCACCCTGGGCAGTGACAGTTATCCGCCATACAATTATCTGAATGAGGATGGGATTCCCACAGGAATTGATGTGGAACTGGCTACAGAAGCTTTCAGAAGAATGGGTTATCAGGTGGATGTTGTCCAGATTAACTGGGAGAAGAAAAAAGAATTGGTAGAAAGCGGAGAGATTGACTGTATTATGGGCTGTTTTTCCATGGAAGGACGCCTTGACGATTACCGCTGGGCAGGGCCTTACATAGCAAGCCGCCAGGTAGTTGCTGTAAATGAGAGCAGTGATATCTATAAACTAAGTGACCTGGAGGGAAAGAACCTTGCCGTCCAGTCCACAACCAAACCGGAAGGTATCTTTCTGAACCGGACGGATGAGAGAATCCCCAAACTGGGAAATCTGATCAGTCTTGGTCACAGGGAACTGATCTATACCTTTCTGGGAAAAGGATATGTGGATGCAGTGGCCGCACATGAGGAATCTATCGTTCAGTATATGAAGGATTATGATGCAAGCTTCCGTATTCTGGAAGATCCGCTGATGATCGTCGGGATAGGTGTTGCTTTTGCAAAAGAGGATGACAGAGGAATCTGTGAGCAGATGGACCAGACGCTGGAAGAAATGCGTCAGGATGGCACATCCCTGAAAATCATTAAAAAATATCTGGATGATCCCCAGAAGTATCTGGAGGTGGATGATCTTGGATATTAGGAGAAGAATAAAAGTAAAACGATTTTGGATATTCGGCATTCTGCTTGGAATCTGTGTGACTGCAGCTTCCCTGTATTACTTTTTTCGGGCAGAGAAAAAGGAAGCAGAGAACAGGATGGTGGAAACTGTAAACTATGTCAAAGTGCAGTGTTCCACCTACACCCATTATAATGAAGCTTCGGAATCTAAAAGTCTCCTCCGCGCCATTGAAAGTGCCAGACAGATGAGTACGAATATCGACATGGAAACAGAAAACGGCGGCCGGCTAAGCCAGGAGTTTCTGAAAGAAAATCTGCAGACCCTCTGGGTGGATGGCATCCTTGTACTGGATGCAGAGGGAAAAACAGTCTGCAAATACAGCATGGATGAGGCTCTGACCAATGAGATCACAGATTATCTGCAAAAAGACATTATCATGGATTTTACCGGATATGAAGAAAGATCTTATTCGGAACGGATTGACCGAGAAGACGGATCACGTATCGACATTGCAGCCTGTGCCAGAAAAGATGCACCAGGTATGGTTGCAATCTATTATTACACATCTTCGGAATTTGTCAGAAACTATACCCTGACAATACAGAATCTCTTAAATGGATATAGTACTCAGAAAGATGGAACGATTATTGTTGCAGACAAGGGAACCATCGTTGCCAGCAACGATGAAAGCCTGCTGGGACAGGATACTGCCGGCAACCAGGTTGTCCAGGCAATGAAAGAGCATACAGACAGTCAGCATATTTTTCATTTAAAAAATGAAGGAACCGGAGGTTACGGAATCATGCTGAAGCAGCGGGATTATTATATTTATACCTATCTTCCGGATACGGAAGTATTCCGTAACCTGCCACTAAGTGTAACAGCTGTCGTTTTTCTTTATTTACTCATATTCGGTATATTCTGCTTCTGGGGTTACAGAGCGGATCTGGCACACCGGAAACAGGAACAGGAAAAAGATGAAAAATATAAAGCAGAACTTCTGAGAGCAGCAAAAAAAGCAGAAGCAGCCAATGAGGCAAAAACCGAGTTTCTACAGCGAATGAGCCATGACATCCGAACACCGATCAATGGAATCTGCGGCATGATCGATGTGGCAGACCATTATGCAGAGGATATGGAGAAACAGACGGAATGCAGGGCAAAGATCAAAGAGGCCTCTCATCTGTTGCTGGAACTGATAAACGAGGTTCTGGACATGAGCAAGCTGGAGTCAGATGAAGTGGTTCTGGAAGAAATCCCATTTAATCTGAACAGTATTTCTGAGGAAATACTGGGTGTGATCGAACATATGGCTGCGGAGCAGAATATCCGGATTATTTGGGAAGAGAAAGAAGTTACACACTGGAATCTTATTGGAAGTCCGGTGCATGTGAAACGGATTCTGATGAATATTTTGTCTAATGCGGTGAAATATAACAAAGAAAACGGATATGTCTATATCAGCTGTCGGGAAATCCCATCGAAACAGACAGCAATGACCACATTGGAATTTGTCTGCAGAGACACCGGAATTGGAATGACAGAGGCATTCCAGAAACGTATTTTTGAACCATTTGCACAGGAACATGCAGGAAGCCGCACAAAATTCGCCGGAACAGGGCTGGGAATGCCAATCACAAAAAAACTGGTGGAGAAAATGGGCGGAACCATTTCCTTTGAAAGTAAAGAAGGCACAGGGACTACATTTGTGATCCGGATTCCATTCCAGATTGATGCAGATATGAAGGTCAGGACTGAAGCTGAAGAAAAAACAGAAACTTCTATCCAGGGGCTCCATGTTCTTCTGGCAGAGGATAATGAGCTGAACATGGAGATTGCAGAATTTGTGCTTCAGAATGAAGGCACTGTAGTGACTAAAGCATGGAACGGACAGGAGGCTGTTGAGATATTCAGAAAAAGCAGACCTGGTGAATTTGATGTTATTCTTATGGATATTATGATGCCTGTCATGAATGGATATGAAGCAGCAAAGATGATCCGCTCTCTGGACAGAGAGGATGCAAAAGTGATACCGATCATTGCCATGACAGCAAACGCGTTCACTGAGGACAAAATGAGAGCAAAGGAGGCAGGAATGGATGAACATATTGCCAAGCCTGTTGATGGGAAATTATTAGTAAAAGTGATCAATGAGTTAGTAAAACACAATCAGAGGGAGAAGTTATAATGAAAAAGAAAAAATGGAACAAGTTAGTTTCTGTACTTTTGGTGATGGTGACAGTCATGTCACTTCTGTCTGGCTGCGGCGGGAAAAGTACGGAAAAAGAAGACGCGGAAACCATCACAGTGTATTTATGGACCACAAATCTGTATGAAAAATACGCATCATACATCCAGGAACAGCTTCCGGATATCAACATTGAATTTGTAGTAGGCAATAATGATCTGGATTTCTATCGTTTTCTGAACGAAAATGGTGGATTGCCGGATATTATAACCTGCTGCCGGTTTTCCCTCCATGATGCAAGTCCTCTGAAAGACAGTCTGATGGATCTTTCTACAACCAATCCGGCAGGTGCTGTCTATGATACATACCTTAACAGTTTCAGAAATCAGGATGGCAGCGTAAACTGGCTTCCTGTGTGTGCAGATGCCCATGGCTTTGTAGTGAACAAAGACCTTTTTGAAAAGTATGACATTCCTCTTCCAACGGATTATGAAAGCTTCGTTTCTGCCTGCCAGGCATTTGATGAGGTGGGTATCCGTGGGTTTACTGCAGACTATTACTATGATTATACCTGTATGGAAACACTGCAGGGTCTGTCTGCATCAGAGCTGTCTTCTGTGGATGGACGTAAGTGGCGTACCATCTACAGTGACCCGGACAATGCAAAGAGAGAAGGTCTGGACAGTATTGTCTGGCCGGAGGCTTTTGAACGTATGGAGCAGTTTATTCAGGATACAGGGCTGAGCCAGGATGATCTGGATATGAATTATGATGATGTGGTTGAGATGTACAAAAGTGGTAAGCTTGCCATGTATTTCGGCAGTTCTGCCGGTGTAAAAATGTTCCAGGATCAGGGCATTAACACAACATTCCTGCCATTCTTTCAGCAGAACGGCGAAAAGTGGCTGATGACTACACCATATTTCCAGATAGCTTTAAACCGTGACCTGACAAAGGATGAAACACGTCGGCAGAAAGCAATGAAGGTACTGAACACAATGCTTTCAGAGGATGCGCAGAACCGGATCATTTATGATGGGCAGGATCTGTTAAGCTATAGCCAGGATGTGGATTTCCGGCTTACGGAATATCTGAAGGATGTGAAACCTGTGATCGAAGAAAACCATATGTATATCCGTATTGCGTCAAATGACTTTTTTTCCATTTCCAGGGATGTGGTGTCTAAGATGATCTCAGGAGAATATAATGCAGAGCAGGCTTATCAGTCATTTAATTCCCAGCTTCTTGAAGAAAAATCCACTTCTGAGGATATTGTGTTGGATTCAAAGAAAACTTATTCCAATCGTTTCCATACCAGCGGAGGCAATGAAGCCTATTCTGTTATGGCAAACACTTTGCGCGGTATTTATGGGACGGATGTGCTGATTGCAACAGGAAACAGCTTTACAGGAAATGTACTGAAGGCCGGTTATACAGAAAAAATGGCAGGCAACATGATTATGCCAAACGAGCTTTCCGCTTACAGCAGTGAGATGAGCGGGGCAGAACTGAAGGAAACGGTCAGAAACTTCGTAGAAGGCTATCAGGGAGGCTTTATCCCCTTTAACCGCGGCTCTCTGCCTGTGTTCAGTGGTATTTCTGTAGAAATCAGGGAAACGGATAATGGTTATACATTGAGTAAAGTTTCAAAGAATGGAAAACAGATTCAGGACAAGGATACTTTTACTGTGACCTGCCTTGCAGCACCACAATATATGGAAGCTTATCCGGCAGAGGAAAATATTGTATTTGATGGAGGGGATACCTCTGTGGAAGATACCTGGACAACATATGTTTCAGATGGTAATGCCATTCTTGCAGAGCCTGAAGACTACATTACTCTGAGGTGAGAAGAATGGATGTTAAGAATCATAATACAAACAGAAAGAAACGGGTTGTGAGAAAACGATGGAATGCAGCAGTTCTTATTGCCCTATTTGTTGGAATCCTTTTGACTGTTTTCCAATATTTGGGGTTTGTATCGAAGACTGTTTATGAGGAAAGTGTTTCTCACCTGACAGAAATTTTTCATCAGTCTGATAATATGCTAAGTGAGCTGACAAATAAGAATCTGACTTATCTCCATATATGGGGGGAATATCTGCAGAACACTTCCGATGAAAGTGAAATTCGTGAGTATATAGAGAAAGCACAGGAAGATGCAGGCTTTTTAGATTTTTATTTCCTGTCAGCGGACGGGAACTATAAGATGGTAACAGGTGAAACCGGGTATCTGGGATTACAGGAAAATATTGAAGATGAGATCCGGCAGGGAAATGATGTGATAACCAATGCAACAGTTCCCGGAAAATCCCAGCTCCTTGTTTTTGCCACTCCCAGGCCTCATGGAAGTTATCAGGGCTTTGAATATGATGCCATTGCCATTGCCTATGAAAACTCTGATATCGTAAATGTGCTGAATATTTCTGCTTTCAATGGAAATGCCCAGAGTTATGTGGTTCATCCGGATGGCCGTGTTGTTGTGGATCATTCTTCTGAGGCATGGGGAGAGGTGTATAATTTCTTTGGGATTCTGAGAGAACATTCTACTCTGTCTGAAAAAGAGATCCTTAAGCTTTCAGAAGAGTTTAAGGAAGGACATACAGATGCAATGCTGATAAATCTGGATGGAGAGGATTACTATCTGGTCTATGAGAAATCCAAACCTCAGGACTGGATCTTTCTGGGACTTGTCCAGGCTGATATCGTCAATGCAAGTATGAATGTTCTGCAGCGTAGCACTGTGCTGCTTGTAAGTGCAGTAGCGGTGTGTATTGCCGGTCTTTTTATTGGAATTATTCTCCGGAAAAACAGGGTAAACCTGAAGAGAAAGGATACGGAGATCCTGTACAGGGACGAATTGTTTCAAAAGCTGTCAATGAATGTAGATGACGTTTTCCTGATGCTGGATGCAAAAACATATCAGGCAGATTACGTCAGTCCCAATGTGGAAAAACTGCTGGGAATTACAGTAGAACAGATTCGTAAAGATATTTGTGTCCTTGGGAAACTGCATCCCGGGGACGTTGAAGATCCGGAGAAGAAGTATCTGGAAGAAATCCAGGTTCATGAGCAGCAGGAATGGGATCTTGAATATGTTCATCAGAAAACAGGAGAACACCGCTGGTTTCATAACGTTGCAATGGGCAGCGAGGTAAACGGAAAAAAGAAATATATCCTGGTTCTGTCAGATCGTACCTCTGATAGAAAAATGAATCAGGCCCTTTCTGAGGCGGTCCGCGCTGCGGAGACTGCAAACAAGGCAAAGAGCACCTTCCTTTCCAATATGTCTCATGATATCCGTACACCAATGAATGCGATTATTGGTTTTACTACACTGGCTGTAAGCAACATTGATGATAAAGAAAGGGTTCGGGATTATCTGGGTAAGATTCTTTCCTCCAGTAATCATCTGCTCTCACTGATCAATGATATCCTGGATATGAGCCGTATTGAGAGCGGGAAAATCCATCTGGAAGAGACGGAAGTCAGTCTGTCAGAGGTTCTTCATGATCTGAAAACCATTATCAGCGGACAGATCCATGCGAAACAGTTAGAGCTTTACATGGATGTCATGGATGTTACCAATGAGGATGTTTATTGCGACAAGACCAGGCTGAATCAGGTACTGCTGAATCTTTTGTCCAATGCGATCAAGTTTACTCCTGCAGGCGGAACCGTTTCTGTTCGGCTGAGAGAGTATCCGGGTACACAGAGAGGCTGTGAACTGTACGAAATCCGGGTAAAGGATAACGGAATCGGCATGAGTCAGAAATTTGTACAGAAGATCTTTTCTCCTTTTGAGAGAGAGCGGACTTCCACTGTAAGCAGGACTCAGGGTACAGGACTGGGCATGGCTATCACCAAGAACATCGTGGATATGATGGGCGGAACCATTGAGGTTCAGACAGAACAGGGCAAAGGTACTGAATTTATTATCCGTCTGCCATTGCGGATTCAGCCTGAGAACCACCGTATAGAGAAAATCGCAGAACTGGAAGATCTGAAGGCATTGGTAGTAGACGATGATTTCAATACCTGTGACAGTGTGACTAAGATGCTTGTAAAGGTTGGAATGCGTTCGGAATGGACACTTTCCGGTAAGGAGGCTGTTCTCCGTGCACGACAGTCTATGGAAATGGGGGATGCATTCCACGCTTATATCATTGACTGGCGTCTGCCTGATATGAATGGCATTGAAGTTACCCGTCAGATCCGCAGTCTTGGTGATGATACGCCAATCATTATCCTGACTGCTTACGACTGGTCAGATATTGAAGTGGAAGCCAGGGCAGCAGGGGTGACTGCGTTCTGTGCCAAACCTATGTTTATGTCAGATATCAGAGAGACTCTGATGGCTGCTATCGGTCAGAAGCAGGCCGGGGCAGAGGATAATATTCTTCCGGCAGCAGATTCAGATTTCAGAGGCAGGCAAATACTGCTTGTGGAAGATAATGAACTGAACAGAGAAATTGCAGTAGCACTCCTTAGTGAATATGGTTTTCAGGTTGATACAGCGGAAGATGGAGCAGAGGCTGTGGAGAAGGTTAAGAATTCAAGACCAGGTGATTATGATCTGGTGCTTATGGATGTGCAGATGCCTGTAATGAACGGATATGAGGCTACTGAGCAGATCCGTTCACTGGATGATCGGGCACTGGCGGGAATTACGATCCTTGCCATGACTGCCAATGCTTTTGACGAAGACAGAAAGAAAGCACTGGCATGTGGTATGGATGGATTTCTATCCAAACCAATTGTTATAGAGGAGTTGATCAGTACATTACAAAACAGTCTGGGGTAAGTTTTCTGTTTGAACTGTGATAATGGGATATGAAAAGTGGTTTGATGAAAGCAAGGAGGAGCAACGAATGATTTGTGGAATGACGTATTTTCAGATATGTCTGTATTTTCTTATTTATTCTTTTGGCGGCTGGGTTGTTGAAGTTATTTTTCATGCAGTAGCGTTGGGAAAAGTTATAAACAGAGGTTTCCTGAATGGACCGGTTTGCCCGGTATATGGATTTGGGGTGCTTTCTGTTTTTGCTTTGCTCAATACAATTCAGGGCAGCGGGCGTCAGATGAGTGATGGAATGATTTTTGTGTTTGGAATTGTTCTGGCAACTGCGGTGGAACTGGTTGCAGGCTGGCTGCTGGATGTGTGTTTCCATGCAAGATGGTGGGATTATTCAGATAAACCCTTCAATTTTCATGGCTACATTTGTCTGGAGTTTTCTCTGATCTGGGGACTGGCTATCGTTATGGTGGTAAAAGTTTTCCAGAAGTATGTAGAGGCACATGCGTTACATACACCTGCAACCTGGGAGTGGATTGTGATAGCAGTTTTGTATGCTGTGTATCTGACAGATTTTATTGTGACGGTAGCAGTGATCCAGGGACTGAATAAAAAGCTTACCAGACTGGATAAAGTTCGTTCAGATTTGAGAATTGTAAGTGATAAACTGAGTGATACTCTGGCTACGACTACGATTGGCACAGCACAGAAAGTGGGAGAAGGAAAGGTTCAGGCAACTCTTGCAGCAGCAGAATTGCGTGATGCAACTGCCGCACAGCGAGAAAAATCTATCGAAATGCTTCGTATAAAAAGAGCGGAGCTTCAGGCTCAGTTTGAGGAACTGTCCAGTTCTATTACCAATCATACCGTTGTCGGTCAGGGGCGTATCATCAAGGCATTTCCGAAGATGCAGCACAGAGACTATTCCGAACTGATTCAGGAGCTGAAAAAGAGATTAAAATAGATTAAAATGCAGAGGGAGGCTTCAGGTGAACAGACAGGCAGTACAAACCTTAAAGACTTATTTTGGATATGATACATTCAGAGAAGGGCAGGAGAGTGTTGTGGAGTCCATTCTGGAACACCGGGATGTGCTTGCAATCATGCCGACAGGAGCTGGAAAATCCATCTGTTATCAGGTACCGGCACTGATGCTGTCAGGAATTACGATTGTAATTTCTCCTCTGATCTCACTGATGCAGGATCAGGTAAAGGCTTTGAATGAAGCGGGAATACATGCCGCATTTATCAATTCTTCACTGTCGGAAAGTCAGATTAGCAAGGCGTTGTACCTGGCAGCAGGAGGAAGATACAAAATTATTTATGTTGCACCGGAACGTCTGGAAAATTATGAGTTTCTGGAATTTGCCAGACAGGTGGAGATTTCCATGGTGACAGTGGATGAGGCACATTGTATTTCACAGTGGGGCCAGGATTTCAGACCAAGCTATGTCAAAATCGTAGACTTTGTAAAAAATCTTCCCGGTCGTCCGATCGTCAGTGCTTTTACCGCAACTGCAACAGAGGAAGTAAAGAACGACATTCTCTGTACTTTAAATCTGGAAGATCCGAAAGTAGTGATTACCGGGTTTGATAGAAAGAATTTATATTACAGCGTGGAAAATATCCGGCGAAAAGACGATTTTGTGATGGATTACATAGACAGACATCCAACAGAGAGCGGGATTATTTACTGCTCTACAAGAAAAAATGTGGACAATCTTTTTGAACTGCTTTTCCAAAAAGGAGTTGCTGTTACCAGATATCATGCAGGACTGAATAATGAAACCAGAAAAAAGAATCAGGATGATTTCATTTACGACAGAACCCCCGTTATTATTGCAACAAATGCATTTGGAATGGGGATTGATAAATCCAATGTGAGATATGTGATCCATTACAATATGCCGCAGAGTATGGAGAATTATTATCAGGAGGCAGGACGTGCAGGGCGTGACGGAGAGAATTCCCAGTGCGTTTTATTGTTTTCTGCACAGGATGTTATGATCGACCGAATGCTTCTGGATAACAAAGATTTTTCCGATGTGGATGAAGAGGATGAATTTCTCATTCGTCAGCGGGATATACGAAGGCTTCAGATCATGGAAGGATATTGTAAAACAACAGGATGTCTGCGAAATTATATTCTGGAGTATTTCGGTGAAAAGACCTTCGGTCCCTGTGATAATTGTGGAAATTGTCACAGAGAATACCATGAGACAGATATGACCAGAGAGGCGAAGTGGGTAGTGAACTGTGTAGCTGAGACGAGAGGAAGGTATGGACTGACAATTGTGCTTGGCACTCTGCTGGGGGCTAAGAGAGCCCGGTTGAGGGAGCTTGGAGCAGATAAGTATAAATCTTATGGAGCATTGAATGATCACAGTGAGGCAGAACTCAGGGCACTGATCAGCCAGATGACTGAGATGGGATATCTCTATCAGACACAGGAACGTTACAGTGTGCTGAAACTGGGCGATATTTCTCCGCTAAGAGATGAAAATACTCACGTGATCATGCGTACTTACGAGGAAAAAGAACCGGATAAAAAGAAAAAGCCCCAGAAATCTGTCAGAAAACGCAGCACAGATGCGCTTACGGCAGCAGGTTACGATTTATTCGAAGCCCTGCGGAAACTTCGTCTGGAAATTGCAAAAGAGGAAGCCATGCCTCCATATATCGTGTTCAGTGATAAGACGCTGATAGATATGTGCATCAAATGTCCATCAAATGAAGAAGAAATGCTGGAGGTTTCCGGTGTGGGCGAGAATAAGCTAAAAAAATACGGTCAGAGATTTCTGGAAGAGATACAGAAGTTCTGCCTGGAACGTCCGAATGCGGTTTTGAGTATGTCGGAAGATGAAAATGGTAATCCCTGAGAACAAAGGTTGGAAAACAGATGAATATAGAAAAATATACGGAAGAATTAATCACATTGAGACATTACTTTCATCAATATCCGGAGCTGGCACTTCAGGAAGTGGAGACGTCTGCATATATCCGGAAATATCTGGAGAAACTGGGATATGAGATTGTGCCGATAGAACCTACAGGATTGATCGCGGAACTTCCATCTCTGAGAAACAGGGAGAAACTGGTTGTACTCAGGGCGGAGATGGATGCATTGCCCATACAGGAGCAGACAAATCTACCATATGCATCAGTAAATCAGGGATGTATGCATGCCTGCGGTCACGATATGATCCTGGCAGCAGCACTGATCCTTGCAAAAATTGTGGCAGAAGAGCAAAGAATGCAGGAAAGTTTTCCGGTCAGACTCCGGTTCCTTTTTGAACCTGCAGAGGAGATTGGTGAAGGTGCAAAAAGAATGCTTCAGGCCGGAGCATTAGAGAATCCGAAAGCAGATGCATTTCTGATGTTTCATTACGCAGCGGACATGACATTTGGAATGGCAGTGCATCAGGGACAGGCATCTTCAATGATCAACAGTATGCAGATTCATGTTCATGGAAAATCCAGTCACTGGTGTGAAGCGGATAAGGGGATTGATGCAATTTATGCAGCTGCTCAAGTGATAAGTGCCATTCATGATCTGAATGAAAGTTTTGGAAAACAGCATCCGGATGCAGGAAAATATATTGTGGGTACGGGTACGATTCATGGCGGTGAATATACGAATATTATTGCAGACCATGTGGTATTAAACGGAAATATACGCGCAGTTCATGAAGAAACTTACATGGCACTTGAGCACGAGCTGGAGAGAAATCTGCAGGAAATTGAAAAGCAGACTGGCACACAGATCCGTATGGAATTTCCAAAAGATCCGGTATATGCGTTTGCCAATGATGAGGAACTTACAGAGACAGCAAAGGTAGTGGGGGCAGAAGTATTCGGAGATAAATTTGTTCTGGAAGGAGAAGATGAGTTGTTTCTTTCCGGTGACAACGCATACAGATATTTTAGAGAAACCAGAGGACTTTTCACAGTATTTCTTGCGGGAATACCAGGAGAAAATCATCCTCTGCATCATCCGAAATTTCAATTAGATGAGAGGATACTGCCGTACAGCGTGGAAGCATTGTATAAGATTATAACTACATTATGAGTATTGCAATTTTGGAAAATAATGAATTGTGATGTGGTTCAGCAGAGCGTGAAATTCTACTGAACTGGATTAATATATTATTTACGCAGATTGCTATGGAAGGAACGTCAGCAGGATGGATAATTTGTATCTGTTCTGCTGTTTTTTGAGTATACTCGTAATAATTTCAGAGAATACTGTAAATTAACCAAATTAAGTAAGCCCTGCTTCAATTGAGGATATCCACCTGACTCTATGAAAAATC
>ULQI01045551.1_pt1 | contig 14790 bp, 11 predicted proteins | sample 1954261 | NCBI WGS metagenome assembly ULQI01 (sample SAMEA4835650, study PRJEB28245) | human gut metagenome | biome: gut microbiome; material: fecal sample | place: Denmark | collected 2008 | reverse complement strand
AAGCCATACCACAGCATAGCCCACTCCCCACAGCATACCAAATACCACTTCCTTTTTTATCTTTTCCTTTACTTTTTCCTTAGAAAGAAGAAGATAAACGATCAGGGGAATGGCAAAACCTATCATGGGAAATGACAGCTCATTAAAATATACAAACAAAATTCCATTGATCAGGAAATAAAGATAATAATTATATCCCTTCTGCAACTCCTCATGAAAATATAACAGAATAGCTGTCATAAGCAGCATCAGGACATATTCTACGGAAAAGCACCAGCCAAATATCATTGTCACCGGGTTCAGGGTGATGATCGCGCCAAAGAAGCCCGTCAGCTCCTTATACAGCTGCCGCCTGCAGAAGCCCATGATCACTACGAACAGCAATCCCATCTGTATGATCATGGATATCATCCTGATATCTCCAAGATCAAACAGCAATAGTAACGGCTTCAGCAAAATCAGGCTGCCATGCCAGTACCGTCCATAGCGTACCTCATGGGTTTCCCCGGTATCACCATTTGCCAGCAGCACTACTGACACCTCATTGTTATCATCACCATACAGAAGCCTTGGCGCATTCATTGCATCCCTGACTGCACTTCCTGAGCCAGGATACATCGCATTCAGCAGAAGCGAAGCGTCTGTATAGGTATCGGTCTGGGCATTTTTATATCCTTTGGCCCACTGGTAATACTGTCCTTCTGTATTAATCTGCTCCGCCGTCACTGCTACATTCTGGCGCATTCTTTCTGTTGGCAGCATATATGCCAGAACCAATAGCACGAACCCAAGCAGGATTGCTCCGACAAGTATTCCTGTCAGCTGTATTATAAACTTATAAACATTCTGTCTGTTGTTTTTATTTTCTTCGCACATAATTATAAGAATTATACCATACCTTTACCGCCTGCGCAAACAGCCGGTTTTGTGCCAAAAGAGCCAGATAAAAGAACCAGGCTGATATAAAACAGCGGCATGTTATAGATCATGTATCTTGTCTGGCAAAAGATCGTTGCCGACACCACAGCTACATTGATCATGACAGCGAGTAGTGTATACACCGCCAGAATTGCCCTACCATCCAGCCCATTTCTTTTTATATGAGTTATCAGCAGCACTATATACAATATGTACACCACCACGCTGTACCATACCAGAACCGGCGTTTTCTTCGCCACTGTCGTGACCATTCCATTCAGCACATTATCTATGAAAACCCTCATAAGCCTCGGAAATACTTTTGGCATTAATGTCCCGATGATCTGTGCATTATAATCATCTACAATCCTTTCCAGACTGGCATTATCTCCTTCATAATGCTCTCTGACATACTGTTCCAGTGCCGGCCAGAGAGTATCAATCTGGATACAGTCATAATAATCCCCAAAATGCGCTGATCTTTCATACCATCCCTGACCGGCACTGTGCATCAGATAGCCGCCTTCATCACAGATTTCATAGATGCTTTCAAACAGTTCTCTGGTATCATCTCTTTTGATCGCCTCCCCATCCTCCTTTTCAGATGCATAAATAACCACTGTACTCAAAAAGCGGTTATCATTCGTATGTCCCGAAAAAGAGCCTCTGACACAGTAGTTATAACTACAATCCAGGAGATAGCTTCCTGTCCCTATACCCAGAACACAGACCGCCAAAATAAGGAGTCCTTTTTTCACCGTTTTTTCTCTTATACTTCTCCATACAATAGCCGATATCAGGAGCAGTATCGTTATAACCATCTGTTTTCTCGTGGAAATAAGTAAAAAGGAAATAAATGCTGCTGTAAAGAGTGCCTTCTTTTTTCCTTTTATGCAGTAATCAATTAAATACCTGGAAAATAAAAGAAACAATGAAGCAGCAATTCCTTCTGTCAGAATACTGTTAGAATACATGGAGGCACGCTTTGCTGCGAATCTGCACAGCAGGGAGGTCAGCAGTGGGATCATCAACACCACAAGGCTGACTGCTTTGCCGAGTTTTAACTCCTTTCTCAGGAAACAGGTTAGTGAAAGAGCCGCACAGGCTGCCAGTATGCTTTGAAAAATAGCAACTCCCTGAAGATATCCCTCACCGGCTGATGAAAACACCTGTCTGAAAAGCAAAAGCAGCATAGGATATAAAGGCTCTCTGGATATCTCCATATTAATATAGCTTGGAGAATCCACGCAGATCACTGCTCCATCATAAAACGCAAAAAACAGATAAAATCCCATACTGATCAAAAACAATAACGCACCGAAAACTGCATCTGACCCTTTTTTCATAAGTTCCGTTTCCCTTTTGCACAATTTTTTGCTTATTATAACAACATTTCTATATTTGTGCAATTTGAACACTTGAGTTTCCGCAGAATGTACTTTTAAAATGAACACAGCTTCCCAAAGCACCAATCTGCCGAATTTTTGAAGCGTTGAGAATAGCAGTTTTACGAATAGAGGTACTTTAATAACCCCCACCGGAGCCGGGCTTTGGGAGAAATATACTTTTATCTATTTAAGTGGTCAGTTTAAGGCAGAGTTGACGGTATGCCGGAGATACCTTTAGCTAACCGGTAATAGCTGAACTGAACTTTTTTCTTTTAGTGGGTCTGCTTTCTGTATGATTGCAGCCTTCAGGGCATGCGTTTCTGATTTCAGGGACATATGTGCCAGAAATGCCATGCACAGGGTAATATAAAAATTCAGGGCATTGATTGCAGCGAGCTTCCTCACACGGAAGTTTTCAAACTGGAACATCTGCTTTTTACAGCGGAAATATTCCTCAATGCGCCATCTGGAAAAGTAAGTCAGGTCGATATTTACCACGTCTTCTTTGGATTTGATTTTCTTATTAGTTGCAAGCATCATGGGATGTTCCGTAATGCCGTAAACCAGTACGAGATAAATATCTTTCTTTGAAGCGGTAATCTGCACTTTCACATGAGAAAGATAGGCATCGTGCTTTTGCCCCTTGTATGTCAGGGCAGTTTTGATCTTACCCTTTCTCTGATTACGAAGCTGTGTGGCAGGAACCCATTTTCCATGGAAGAAGAGTTTTCTTTTGGCAGTAAGACGGATGACATAGTCCTGTTGCAGTTCATCAAATTTCAGAAACATCTTGTTGTCATCGTAGCCTCTGTCCATGGCAAAGGTTGCTTTGCCAAAGAGAGCTGCACCACGTTCCATTGCAGAAAAGGTTACATCATTATTGGACGTAAAGTTCTTTTCCTTTGAGGAATGAATTTTCGAGAAGATACTGACAGGATGATTATTTTTAGTGAGAACACAGGCTTCTGTTACATGATATCCTTTTTCATAAACTGTTTTGGAAGCAGTACTTTTAGAGCCATCCCTGACAAGTCCGAGAGCTTCAAATTTGTAACCATCAGGCTTTACAATGTCGCTGTCATCGATGTGTATGACAGGTTCCTGCGGAGCCCATTTACGGATGGTGGTAAGATAAGATTTAAGTGCGGTGGAGGAAGTACCTTTGTTTAAATGTCTGGTCAGCCGTTCAACAGAATTGACCTTTTTAGTATCTTCATGAAGCTGATCCACAACATCGGTTAAAAGACAGCTTCCGGCAGCAAGCATACCATAAGTCATATCGGCAGAAAACTTCTTGTCCGGCTTGGACAGGTGTTTTGAAATTTTATTTGAAAAAGATAAAATTTCCCGTTTCATTTGATAAGTATTTGATGTAAAATTGACCATGAGGAATCCTCCTTCTTTTTGTTTAGTAGATTTTTGTTTTGTCACTTAAATTTTACATCAAAAGGAATGAAGATTCCTTATATTTTGGGCATTTTTTGAAAGTTGTTTATAGCAGAACCTGTGAAGGCAGGGAAGTGTGGATAAAAGTACGGAAACTCAAGGAAAATCAAAAGTGGCATTCATCTAGCAAATATGATAGTATAGGTTCTGTATTACTTTTTATAACCTTTATATTAAAATCGTTTCGTCCAGCTTGACGAATGAGGTATTTTATGAAAAAAATATATAAAACAGTGCTTTTTGTTGCTGTTTCCCTGTTGTTGCTTGGCATTTATCTCTATGCAGATTCCAACCATGGTAGCTTACATAATCAAATACTCTCTACTGATATATTGTCCTACGAACAGATAGAGCAGCTTTCTGTAGGAAAGGAAGATACTTTCATAGATCCGGAAATAGCTTTTAATGGCAATTCTATAGCCTATGATTCTGAACAGAATATGCTGTTGATTCCTCAGGATCTTTCGAAAAACAGGTATGATGGCAAGCTATCCATCCCTGATGGTAATCTGTATTTTCTGGAGGATGAAGAGGGGTTTTCCGATAAATTAGGAGCCATCAGTCAGAATCGTGTTTTCCGGCTCTTCTGGATCCGTGATACACAGATGTGGATGTATAATGTTTACTTTACCGGTATGCCCGTCATGTGTCTTTCATCTGATGCTGCCATATACCGTGAAGAAACAACAAACGAGGAGGAAGATAACAATAATGACATTCTCAAATGGGAAGGCAATGTCTGGATATATGACCAATATCACAGCAGTACCGATTTTCAGGCCGTAGATTGTAACTGGCACAAAAGAGGTGCCACAACTATGAACTATGAAAAAGCAGGCTATAAGCTCAACCTAGATCACAAGAAATCCTTTCTTGGCATGAGAAAAGATGATGACTGGATTCTGAATGCCCTTTACGATGATGCAGGTCTGATCCATAATAAATTGTCCTATCAGGTATGGCAGAAAATTGCATCGTCAAATAGTGTTGCAAATGATGAGGGCATTTCCATGGAATATGTAGAATTATTTGTAGATCAGGAATATCGTGGCGTATATGGTCTTTCTGAACGAATTGATAAGAAATCAGCTTCTCTGAGCTCCCATGATATTTTGTACAAATACCGTTCCCAGGAATTTGCATCAGAAGCTGATTTCTACCCCTGCGGTCAGGAACCAGAATCACCAATCGTGACAATTGAATATCCAAAGGACTTTGATGACTCTGACTGGAATCCTATGCGTACCTGGATCTCTATGTTTAACACAGAGCAGACACCTGATTATGAAAAAGCGAAATCTCTTCTCAATATGGAAAACGCCATTGACTATAATTTATTCAACCAACTGATCTATGGTATGGATAATATTATGAAAAATGTATATTTTAAAGCTGAATATCACTCAAATGGAAGTTATCAGTTCATAAAGATTCCCTGGGATCTGAATATGACCTGGGGTAATTCCTGGGTAGATGATTATAACTGTGGTTTTAACAGATATAAGGAAGAAAATATCACCTCACCCGATGGCTTCAGCGAAGATATGATCTCTCTTTATCAGGTAAACCCGCCCGAAATATCTGAGCAGCTTCTGACACGCTGGCAGGAACTCCGTCAGGAAATCATCACTCCTGAAAGCATAATCCAAATGCTGGATCAGGAGCTCGCCTACCTGCATGGCTCTGGTGCTTATGCAAGAAATCTTCAGAAATGGCCACCAACCTGTGATCACTGGCAGGAATCCCAGCTTTATGAATACATTTATGGCCGAATTGCTTTTCTTGACAGTTATTATAATGATTTATATAAAAACAGCCTTAATTATTAAACAATCTGTATATTTATCTTTTGCTGAAAGGATCTATTATGGATTATCGACACGAATTAAAATTCATAGTTTCTGATGTGGAACTGAAAATAATAGAATATCGCCTGAAGCCACTGATGCATACGGATGTCCATCAAGAGGGAAACAGCTATGCTATTCGCAGTCTCTATTTCGATGACAGGTACAATTCCTGTCTAAAAGAAAATGAATCTGGATCGAATAATCGTTCTAAATACCGTATTCGAATATACAATGCCAGTTCTCAATTGATCAAATTAGAAAAGAAGCAAAAATGTAATGGCATGACTCGAAAAAAAGTCTCCACTATTTCTTTAACTGATTGCATTACTTATATGGCAGGCAATATACCTCCTCTGTATATACAGTCTACTGATCTGCAGAAAGAGTTTTATACTGTTATAAGAGGAAATGGATTTCTCCCTGTCACCATTGTAGAATATATCCGTACTGCCTTTACAGACACTCGCGGAAATGTAAGGATCACTTTTGACAAAAACATCAGCAGCAGTAATAAAATCAGTTCTTTTCTTGATCAGAGAATCGATTCTGTTCCATTACTGCCAAACGGCATTCATATTTTGGAAGTAAAATATGATGAGTTTCTTCCCGAATATATTACTGATGTACTGGCACTTGGCACTTTACAACAAAGTGCTTTTTCCAAATATGCCTATGCAAGAAATTATAACCAATACTAACGAATGTGAGGAATTTACTATGAATTTCAATGATGCTATCAAAAAATCTGTATTAGAGGGATTTTCTTATGCAGATATGTCAAATGCCAAAATCTTTACTACCCTGATCATCACCTTTTTGATCGCTGTATACATTTTCATTGTATATAAGAAAGTAACGAAAAGTGCCTTCTACTTTAAGAATTTTAATATTTCCATGGCTATTATTTCTGTGGTTACAGCCGGTATTATCCTCGCCATGCAGTCCAGTATCGTCATTTCACTTGGTATGGTCGGTGCTCTTTCCATCGTAAGATTCCGTACTGCCATCAAGGATCCTATGGATCTGCTGTTCCTGTTCTGGTCTATCGGCACCGGTATTATCTGTGGTGCAGGACTGTATAAGATTGCTGTAATCCTGGCAGTACTTGTAACAATTGGTCTTCTCATCCTGGATCTTTTTCCTGTACGTATCAGTCCTTACCTTTTGATCATCAATGCTGATTCTGCAGACCGGGAAGATGACATTCTTGCTCTGATCCAGCAGAATGCTGGATACTATAAACTAAAATCCAAAAATATTTCTTCCGGAAGCATGGATCTTATTTATGAAACCCGATCCAAAAACGAAAAGGAACTGGTAAACAGTCTTTCTCGCCTTGACGGTATTCTCTCTGTTTCACTTCTTAGTCATGATGGAGAAGTAAAACAGTAAACAATTATTGATTATACCCTTATAATCCCAGCGGAGGTTAGTCAACATGAAAAAAAGTAAAAAAATCATTCTCACGATATGTATTCTCGAAGCATTGATCATATTATGCGCTTTCATTTATCAGCTAATGGAAAGCAAAAATAAATCCGTCATCGAGCTGGATCCATCCAGCTATACATTTGCTCAAAACGAAGAAGGTTCTCTTGTCATGCTTAATAATGTCAATACCATAGACAGTAATTATTCCGGCACTGACAGAAGGCTTATTTCCCCCACTATTGAACTTAATTCCGGCATTTACCAGACGGATGTTATCTTTCAATCCTCCACTCCCTGTACAAGCACTGTGGGAACTCATATCTCTGCATCCAGCCAAGATGCAGAATGGATCAGCTCTGAATCTGTAATGCTTACAAATCAAAGTCAGCATATAGGCTTTCGTTTTTATATAAAAAAGGGCAATACTCCTGTCGATGTAAGAGCTATTATGGATGATAATATTAATGACACTGTAACTATCAGTCAGATTACCATTACACCTCTCAACAAAAAGACTATTGCATCTACAATTATCCGCTTATTTGTTCTGTTCCTTTTTATTGATACCTGCATTTTCTTTTTCTTCAGTCATTCCTATGGTATTTACCAGCTGTCCAAACAACAGAGATGTGTGTTATTAGGACTTTTCGGGCTGTTATTTATAATTGAGCTGCCCATGACTATGAATTATATCCCCAAGGGTTATGATCTTCGTTTTCATTATTATCGAATTTATTCTATTGCCACCGGTTTACAGGATGGTATATTTCCAGTAAAGATACAGCCGGAATGGTTAGCCGGTTACGGATATGCTACTGGTGTATTTTATGGTGATGTTTTTCTTTATTTTCCTGCTATTTTGTATGTTTTAGGTTTTTCTCTCAGCAGTGCATACAAAACCTATGTCCTTTTTATAAATATACTGACAATACTGAATTCATATTATTGTTTCAGGAAAATCAGCCGCTCTCCATACCTGGGTCTTGCCGGTACTGCAATATATACCATGTCCCTACATCGTCTGGTAGCCACATATACCAGAGCTGCTGTTGGCGCATTCTCTGGCATGGCTTTTCTTCCATTCGTAATCCTCGGTCTTTGGAACATGTTTTCCTGTGGTGATGAGGCTGAGGACGCAAAGGCTGATAATTCAAAAACCAGTTGGATTTTTCTTGGTATCGGAATAACCGGTCTTCTTCAGACCCATATTTTAGGCACAATTATGACCTGCCTTTTTATCATTATATTTTTAATTATAAATTTCAAAAAGACCTTTTGCCCAAAAGTTCTGTTATGCCTTGGAAAAACCGCACTGTTTACATTATGTCTTAACTTATCATTTATAGTACCCTTTTTAGATCTATACATTGCAACTCCATTACAGATCCAGACAGAGTACAGACCCATTTACCAATATAGTGCCTATATTTCTCAATTGTTTACTAACACCTTTAACGCAGTTGGTGATGTACGCGAGGACTTAACCGGTATGTATCATGATATGCCGATGTCTCTTGGTCCAGCAGCTTTAGTTTTATTGCTTTTTTGTCTGGGATTCATTCTGATTTACAATACCGGGAAAAGTAAAGGATTGTTATCAAAGCCTCTGTTTTGTTGTTTATCAGCCATCTATATAGCTACCAATCTTTTCCCTTATAAATGGCTGGAGGCATACTGCCCATTTTTATTCTACTTTTTTATGAAATTTGAGTTTGCCTGGAGATTCCTGGCCATAGCAGCAGCTCTTTTACCACTCCTGTTTATTTTATTATATCATGCATTCATGAAACAGCTGCCCCAACAGAAAAAATGGATTAACTCCATTTCTGTTTTACTTATTCTCTGTTTTGTCTGGCAGGGAAGCGAATATATCTTCCAGTACAATGATTCCATGATCCCCTTTGAGCACGAAAATGATTTCCGGGATTTAAGCATTGGCGCTGTTTACAATGGCCAATATCTATTTGACGGTTTCAATACGGCTGATATAAGTCCTGAAATCACTATATCCAATCCTGATCAAACCACCTTCGAGGTTGTCGAGGCCAAACATTTAGACTATAGTATACGTATTGACAATGCTTCCTCACAGGAAGAATACCTTGAGCTTCCGCTGATCCCATACAAGGGTTATCATGCCTCTTTCGATAAAGGAGAACTAAATATCACAACAGGGGAGAACCAGCGGATGTGTATTCTCATTCCTGCCGGCTTCAGCAATACTATCCGCATATATTACTCCGAGCCTGTATTATGGAGAATTTCTGAGATCCTATCTCTCCTGACGCTATGCCTGTTTATAGCATATATGCTATACAAGAAATACTTTAAAAAGGGACTTTCTAGCCATGCTGTTTAACTCCTATATTTTCATATTTTTATTTTTGCCTATAGTATTGCTTGGCTATTATCTTCTTGGCTCAAGAGGTCATTCCAGGGCGGCCGTATATTTCCTTACCGCCATGTCCCTTGGCTTTTATAGCTACAACAGTATTTCCGCCCTGCTGATCCTGTTTGTCAGCATTGTGGTCAATTATGCCCTTGTCTGTCTCATGCAGAAGACAGGACGGACAGCGAAACGCAGGATATATCTGATCATCCTGCTCATATGGAACATCGGCCTGCTTTTTGTTTATAAATATTCCAGCTTCTTTCTGGAAAATATAAATCTGGCCTTTGATACCGATTTTTCACCGCTGCAGCTTCTTATGCCGCTCGGTATCAGCTTTTATACCTTCCAGCAGATTTCCTATGGTGTAGACTGTTATCGGAAAGAATGTAAGGGATATCAGTTTTCTGATTATCTGGCTTATATTACCTTTTTCCCAAGCATCTCCTCAGGTCCTATCGTATACCACAGTGAGCTGATCCCCCAGCTTCAGGATCCGGAACGTAAAAAGGTACTGTTTACCCACCTTGGGCAGGGGCTGTATGCTTTTTCCCTTGGTCTTGCGAAAAAGGTACTGATCGCTGACACTCTTGCCAAGGTTGTTTCTGTAGGCTATGCCAATATTCCGGAGCTGAATACCTTCAGTACGATCCTCGTGATGCTGAGCTATTCCCTGCAGATCTATTTCGACTTTTCGGGCTACTGTGATATGGCGCTTGGTATCTCCAGGATGCTGAACCTGGATCTGCCGGTCAACTTCAATTCGCCCTACAAGGCTGTTTCCATCACAGACTTCTGGGACAGATGGCACATGACCCTGACACGGTTCTTCACAAAATATGTCTATATTCCTCTCGGCGGAAGCCGCAGGGGACTGCCAAGGACTCTGTTAAACGTCATGATCGTATTTCTGGTCAGCGGATTATGGCATGGTGCAAACTGGACCTTTATCCTGTGGGGTGCGCTTCACGGACTTTTGAATGTGCTGGAAAAGGCACTGCGGATCAAGGATCGGAAAATACCCGTCCTTCTCCGGAGAGGGTTTACCTTTAGCTTCGTGACACTGGCCTGGAGTATTTTCCGCGCACCTTCCCTTTCTGATTCCATGGCGCTGTTTGGCAGACTGTTTTCCGGTGGCTTTTCTCTCTATCAGCCTATCCGTGACAAATTTATGGATGTCATCGAGATCAGTTTTCTCTACCGGGCAGGTCTCGGCGGTCTTATGGAATCAAGGCCATGGCTGATGCTGACCCTGTTTATCGTGGTTCTTATGGCCGCATGCTTTACCATGAAGAATACGCAGGAGAAAATGGCTCTGTTCGCCTTCAGTCCCGAAAAGGGAAGCCGCCGGAAACTGCTGTGGAAATGCCTGGTAACAGCAGGGCTTTTGTTCTGGAGTATCCTGTCCCTTGCAGAAATCAGCGAATTCCTGTATTTTACTTTTTAAGAGCGTACACAAATATGGAAAATCAAAAGCATTCAGAAAATTTAAATAACAGCAGAAATGATCAGTCTGAAGCAGCCGCCAGGAAATGGTTCTGTAGATGTCTCAGTATCCTTGCCAGTCTGTTGATCCTGACCGGTCTTGTCGTGGTGGTCGTAGATCCCTATTTCCATTATCATAAGCCCTTTTCCTTTTTATCCTACAGGCTGTATGAGGAGCGCTATACCAATGACGGGATCTCCCGGCATTTTGACTTTGACGCCATGATCACCGGTACTTCCATGGCGCAGAACTTTAAGCCCAGTGAAATGGACGAGTTGTTTGGAACCAATGCGGTTAAAGAAACCTTCTCCGGTGCAGGCTATCAGGAGCTTTCCGAGAATCTTAAGCGTGCCCTGAAGCGCAATCCGGAGCTGAAAACAGTGCTCTGGGTCGTTGATTACAATGGATTTCTCAGGGATTATGACTGGAAGCAGTATGAAGATTACCCAACCTATCTTTATGATGACAATCCATGGAATGATACCGCTTATTTATTTAATAAATCCATTCTTTATCATGGTGTTTTTTCCAACGTGCGCATGACGCTGTCGCACATACCGAGCACTACTATGGATGAATATTCTTCCTGGGAAAGGGACTGTGGACTAGACTATATTCTGCAGTCCTATGACAGAGAAAATGTGACCATTCCGGCGGATACCGGCTTTGGTCCTGAAGAAAAGGCGAAGGTAGAGCAGACGATCAATACAAACGTGGTTGATCTTGTCAGCCAGTACCCGGATGTGACTTTTTATATCATGTACCCGCCTTACAGCATCTGTTACTTCGACGCTCTTATGCTGAAGGGAACCCTGGACAGACAGCTTCAGGCTGAGCAGACCGCTACCGAGCTTCTGCTTGACTGCCCGAATGTAAGGCTCTATAACTTCTTTGATCAGTATGATATCATCTGCAATACCGATTACTACTGTGACGACGGTCACTACAATGGAGAAGTAAATTCCATGCTGCTTCAGATGATTGCAGAGGATAAATGCCTTGTTACCCGTGAAAACTATCTGGAAAAGCTGGCTGCTGAAAGGGAGTTCTTCAGCAGCTATGATTATGATGCGATCTATGAACAGGCTGGCACTGATTAATCCTTCAGTGCCAGTACCACATACTCTCTGTCATCCTCTGACTTCTGCAGGCCCTCAGCCAGCCAGTCACTTACATGCTCCTCATATTCCCCGGATTCCAGCATTGTCTCTGCAAATGTCTTACGAATACACAGGTAATCAGAGCCGTAATAGGTTTCCTTAAGGCTTTCCAATGTATCCTGCGGTGTGATCATGCCGTCCACCACATCTGCCCTGTACCATGTGGAGCGATAATCAATATCATCAAAGATCACTACCGATCTTTCCGGGATCTCCGCATAAGCCTCCTCCCACTGCCTTGCTACCGCATTATAATAGCAGTCTAAAGCATTAAACTCCCCATTTGCCTGCAGGGAAAGGACGGAGAGCACGGTGATCACTGTCACTACCATGCCAAAGAACCTAAACGGCTTCCTGCCCTTCACATAAGGCAGCAGTAAGCCGGCCAGCCCTATACAGATCAGGAATGTACCCGGTTCGAAAAAGCGGAAATAAAAGCTGTCCATGGACGACACATAGCGGATGCCTATAAAAATCACATCATACAGAATTCCCATCGTGATCAGCACCGATTCTCTGGTAAAATGTCTGCAGCTCCTGAAAATAAAAGCTACAAGTCCGGCAAGGATCAGCACAATCAGAAATACCTTCAGGTTATAAGGATAATTTTCCAGTCTCTCCGGTATTGCCAGGGAAAAGATATTGAAAAATTCTGTCAGCAGGCTTTCGATCAGATCATTGGTGAGTGCCTGGTAATCATCCCACCACATAGTTCTGCTCACTCCCGATGCCATTCCATTCATAATCTTGTTCATGGCCAGGTAAGCAACACTCAAAAGTCCCGATACCAGTGCTGTCAGTGTCAGCTTCCCTGCCCGTATCAGATAAGCCTTATCCTTTTTCCTTTGAAACAGGAAAAACAGGATCAGAATATAAACCCCTGTTACGATCCACACATAAATACCATAATACCGGGTCAGGAAGCAGGAAAGTCCCATGACGCCAAGGAGCACATACCATTTCGCATCTGTTTTTTCATCCTGCAATATCCTGGCCAGTATCAGGCCAAAGCAGAGCATGAATAAAATAAAGGGGATCTCGCTCCAGGTATAATAGCACAGTGTCAGAAAGCCTGTATTGGTCAGGCAGAGCGCATACAACCATGCCTCCCTTTTAAAGCAGAGCCGCAGTACCACGAGCAGTAAAAAAACTGTGACTATAGCCACTATTTTCGATGCCAGATAGGCATTTGCTCCCGTGATCAGCATAATCCCTGCGATCATCACCGGATACAGGATCGGCCAGTTGGCAAACCAGGAACGGTATCCGGCAATGCCATCATACTGAAAGCCATTTCCCTGTACCAGGTTTTCTGCCTCCCGCATATATCCGGCAGAATCAGCCGAAATATAAATCCCATTCAGATATGCCCTTGCATAGATACTGATACAGATCGCAGCGAATAGAAGAAGCAGAAAGCAGTCACTTCCATAGCTGTCAATCCATTTTTCAAAAGGAATCTTCTGAAATGCAGCACAGATCTGTTCTCTGCCGATCCATACCAGGGAAAGCCATGCGATAAGGAGCAGGATACAGACCGGAACAGAATAATAAAAAATATCTCCGTATGTAACATGTGTCTGCTCCGTCTGCAGAATACCAAGGGAAATGCCATAGGGTAACACTTCCTGGTCCTGCCATACAGCTTCTTCAAAAGGCAGCTCCCTGCCCCACCCTTCCGGAACCTGCATGAAATAGGGCTCTGCTCCCTCCGCCCGGATCGTCAGCTGATAGCTTTCTCCCTCTATAAAAGAAGCATTTCCCGGAAAGGTTCCCCACTTGCCTGCTGTAAAATCGGTAACAGGGCAGGATTCATTCAGAAGCACATCCTCTTCCTCATTCTTAAGTGTCAGCCTGAGCGTTCCACTGTCCTTTTCAGAGATATTAACAAGCAGCAGCTGAAAGCCACTGATGGAAAAGTCCTGCGCTGCCTTTAGTGTTATTGTCAGTGGTTCTCCATCCTCACAGACCACATAAACCGGATCAGGATCGATCGTTGGAAGTATTTCCGTACTGGCAATGCTGTTCTGTGCCGTATGGGTAAGTATCAGCATTGCTCCCAGAAACACTATGATCCCGGCCATGCTCAAAGCTATCCTCTTAATCCATTTTTGATTCTTCATACATCTTCTCCGCAAGCTTTAATGCCAGTTCTACCACCAGATCAGAATTATAATGGCAGTGTTCTCCCCATCTTCCCAGGCCATATACCCCTTTTGTCCTGCAATAGCCAAGGAGTCTGTCCATGATCTCCGGCTTCCCTACTGTGTTCAGTGGATAAGCATATTCGTTCATATAGGTAAATTCTGCCTCCTCCCGGTAAAGAGAAACCCGCTCCTTTCGTGTCTCCAGCCAGTATCCCCTGCTGCCCTGGCAGAAATTGTGTCTTACCAGAATACGATGATAGGGCTTTTTCTCATCCGGAATATATAACCACTGGGCTTTTGTATCCAGCATTTCCCCGATGTATCTCGTTTCTATTGCACTGGATTTCAGCTTCTTTACAGAAGATACGATTTCCTGTGGCATTCCCTCTATCGTTTCAAAGCTTCTCCAGGGAATCGTCATGATAATATATTCCGCTTCCCATATACGTCCATCTGCAGCAGTCACAGTCTTTTTCTCCAGATCAATTCCTGTTACATCCACCTGATACAGTATATTTGATGCTATTTCCGCGGCCATACGGAGCCACAGCTCTCCATAGCCGTATTTTTCAGGA
>ULQI01053209.1_pt1 | contig 15388 bp, 8 predicted proteins | sample 1954261 | NCBI WGS metagenome assembly ULQI01 (sample SAMEA4835650, study PRJEB28245) | human gut metagenome | biome: gut microbiome; material: fecal sample | place: Denmark | collected 2008 | reverse complement strand
TACGGCTACTTCTACGCATTCCTGCAAATGCTGTATATCAGTATCCTGCTTTCTGCGAACCTTGGTGTCATGAACCTTCTGCCACTCCCGGCACTCGACGGTGGAAGAATTGTATTTTTGCTGGTCGAGGCAATCCGTGGCAAAAAAGTTGACCCGGAAAAAGAGGGCATGGTACATTTTGCCGGTATCATGATATTGTTTGCACTCATGATACTGATCATGTTTAACGACATTCGTAAGTTGTTCATATAGATTAGAAAAAGTTTCGCAATTATCCAGTAAGAATTTATACGAAAGGGAGAAGAACTATGACAAAAACAGTGAAGATCGGCAACCGCATCATTGGCGGCGGCAACCCGATTTTGATCCAGTCTATGACCAATACAAAAACCGAGAATGTGGAGGCAACTGCCGCACAGATCAATCAGCTTACAGCTGCCGGATGTGATATCATCCGCTGTGCAGTGCCTACGATGGATGCAGCGAAGGCATTAAAGGAGATAAAAAAACAGGTGCAGATTCCGGTCGTTGCAGACATTCATTTTGACTATCGTCTTGCAATTGCAGCAATGGAGAATGGAGCAGACAAGATCCGCATCAATCCGGGAAATATCGGAAGCACAGAGCGTGTGAAGGCTGTGGTGGATGTCGCAAAAGAGCGCAACATTCCAATCCGTGTAGGGGTAAACAGTGGTTCCTTAGAAAAAAATCTGGTGGAGAAATACCATGGAGTGACGGCTGAGGGACTGGTAGAAAGTGCTTTGGATAAAGTGAAACTGATTGAAGATATGGGATATGATAATCTTGTCATCAGTATTAAATCTTCGGATGTTATGATGTGTGTGAAAGCACATGAACTGATCACAAGCCAGACCGATCATCCGCTGCATGTCGGGATCACGGAAGCCGGTACGATCATCAGCGGTAATATCAAGTCAGCCATCGGACTTGGATTGATCTTACATCAGGGAATCGGTGACACGATCCGGGTTTCCCTGACAGGAGATCCATTAGAGGAGATCAAATCTGCCAAATTAATTTTAAAAACACTTGGACTCCGCAAAGGCGGTGTGGAAGTAGTATCCTGTCCTACCTGTGGACGAACACAGATCAATCTGATCCAGCTGGCCAATCAGGTAGAAAATATGGTTGCCGACATTCCTCTTGACATTAAAGTTGCCGTTATGGGATGCGTTGTTAATGGTCCGGGAGAAGCAAAAGAGGCAGATATCGGAATCGCCGGAGGAATCGGAGAAGGACTTATTATCAAACATGGCGAGGTATTCAAAAAAGTGCCGGAGTCAGAACTTTTAGAGGCACTCCGCTATGAACTGTTACATTGGAATGAATAATTATGGCAAAACTATTTTTTGATGTCTTTCCGACACTGGATGTGTCCGGGGATATGAAGAAAATTTTATCTGAGATGGAAGTTACCAAGGTAGGGATGAATCATGAGAGAGATCATATCCGTGTCTATCTTTTGGGCAGTCATCTTATACATAAAAATAACATTACGCAGTTAGAAAAATCCATTGAGGAGCAGATATTTAAGGGAAAACGGATGAATGTCCGTATTATCGAAAAGTATCAGCTCTCCGAGCAGTATACCGCCCGCACGCTGATGGATATGTATAAGGACAGTATTTTAGAAGAGTTAAAAGCCTACAGTCTGATGGAATACAATCTGCTGCGTGCTTCCAAAATGGAATTTACGGATGACAGTCATCTGCATCTTGTACTGGAAAATACGATCATTGCACAGACACGCTCCCATGAAATTGTGGAATTTTTAGAGAAAATCGTGTGTGAGCGCTGTGGCATGAACCTGATTGTTGACCTTGACTTTGAGGAACCAAAAGAGAGCAGGTACAAGAAAAACAGTGATCTTCAGATTCAGTTTGAAATCAAAAATATATTAAAAAATATCAATTTGAAGGATGAGGACGGAGAGACAGTTGCAGTTGCTTCAGATGCCAATGAAAAAAGTGCAGTTTCCGGTCAGACTACAACATCTGGAGACAGTGGTTCTACAGGTGGTGGAAACGCCGTAAAACCTGCAAAAAACGATGCAAAATCTGCAAATGGTGCAGGAAATACTGCAAAAAAACCATACGACGGACCGCGGAAAGAGTTTAAAAAACGTTATGATGGTGGTGGCTTTGGCGGAGGTAAAAAATCCGATAATCCGGATGTAATTTACGGTCGTGATATTGAGGATGGAGAAACCATCCCATTGGAGAAAATCGTGGGTGAGATGGGTGAAGTTACCATCCGCTGTCAGGTCATGACGGTTGAGACGAGGGAGATCCGTAACGAAAAGACAATCATTATCATGTCGGTCACAGATTTTACGGATTCCATTGTCCTGAAAATATTTACAAGAAATGAAGACAGGGATGAGCTTCTTGGCAATCTGAAAAAAGGGGCATTCTTAAAAATCAAAGGTGTCACGACAATCGATAAGTTTGACAGTGAATTAACAATCGGTTCGATCGTTGGAATTAAGAAGATTGCAGACTTTACGACCACCCGTATGGACACCAGTCCGGAGAAGCGTGTGGAATTGCACTGTCATACAAAGATGAGTGATATGGATGGTGTGTCCGAGTGTAAAGACATCGTAAAGCGTGCCATGAAATGGGGACATAAGGCGATTGCGATCACCGACCACGGCGATGTACAGGCATTCCCGGATGCAAACCATGCACTGAGTCCGGATGACGATTTTAAGGTTATCTACGGTGTGGAAGCGTATCTGGTGGACGACTTGAAGGATATTATCACAGATTCGAAAGGACAGAGCCTCGATGAAACCTTTGTGGTGTTCGACTTGGAGACGACCGGTTTCAGCCCAGATAAGAATAAGATTATTGAGATCGGTGCAGTGAAAGTAGTCGGTGGTGTCATTACAGACCGCTTTTCGACATTTGTAAACCCGGAAGTGCCAATTCCATTCCGAATCGAGGAATTGACCTCAATTAAGGATGATATGGTCATTGATGCACCGAAGATTGAGGAGATTCTGCCGGAATTTATGAAGTTCTGCGATGGTGCGATCATGGTTGCCCACAATGCGGAATTTGATATGAGTTTTATTAAGAAAAACTGCAAGGATCAGGGGATAGAGAGAGAGTTTACGATCATAGATACAGTGGCTCTTGCCAGAATTCTGCTGCCGAACCTGAATCGTTTTAAACTCGATACCGTTGCAAAGGCATTGAATGTCTCACTGGAAAACCATCATCGTGCAGTTGACGATGCTGCCTGTACAGCAGAAATTTTTGTGAAATTTATTGAGATGTTAAAAGAACGCGGTATGGAAAATCTCGATGATGTGAACCATATGGTTTCCACCTCCCCGGAAACGGTCATGAAAATGCCGACCTACCATGCAATTATTCTGGCGACAAATGACATCGGACGTATCAATCTGTATCGTCTGGTTTCACTTTCACACCTCACGTATTATAATAAGAGACCACGTGTGCCAAAAAGTGAATTTGTCAAATACAGAGAGGGACTTCTTTTAGGCTCTGCCTGTGAAGCTGGAGAATTATACCGTGCGATTGTGGGCGGAAGACCGCAGGAAGAGATCATAAGACTTGTAAAGTTCTATGATTATCTGGAGATACAGCCGCTTGGAAACAATGAGTTCATGTTGCGCAGTGACAAGGAGCCGGTGAATACGATGGAAGAGCTGCAGGATATCAACCGCAGGATCTGCAGACTGGGGGAGGAATTTAACAAGCTTGTGGTGGCTACCTGCGATGTGCATTTCCTTGACCCGGAAGATGAAATCTACCGCCGTATTATTATGGCCGGAAAGGGATTTAAGGATGCTGACGAGCAGGCACCGTTATATCTTCGAACAACCGAAGAAATGCTAAAGGAATTCGAATATCTTGGAAGTGCCAAGGCAGAAGAGGTCGTCATTACAAATCCAAACAAAATTGCGGATATGTGTGAGAAGATTGCACCGGTAAGACCGGATAAGTGTCCGCCGTTTATCGAGAATTCGGATCAGATGCTCCGTGATATCTGCTATAACAAGGCGCACAGCATGTATGGTGAAGAACTGCCTCCGATCGTAAAGGAGCGGCTTGACCGAGAATTAAATTCGATTATTTCCAATGGATATGCGGTAATGTATATTATCGCACAGAAGCTTGTATGGAAGTCGAACGAGGATGGTTACCTTGTAGGTTCCCGTGGTTCGGTAGGTTCCTCTTTTGCAGCGACCATGTCCGGTATCACGGAGGTAAATCCATTGCAGGCGCATTACCGTTGCGAATATTGCAAATACAGCGATTTTGATTCACCGGAAGTCAAGGCATTTTCCGGAAGAAGTGGTTGTGATATGCCGGATAAGATTTGTCCGGTGTGTGGCAAAAAGCTGGTAAAAGATGGATTTGATATTCCATTTGAGACCTTCCTTGGATTCAAGGGAAATAAAGAGCCGGATATCGACTTAAACTTTTCCGGTGAGTATCAGAGTAAAGCCCATGCTTACTGTGAGGTTATTTTCGGTTACGGACAGACATTCCGTGCCGGAACGATTGGTACACTTGCGGATAAGACTGCATTTGGATATATCAAAAATTATTATGAAGAGCGTGGAATTCACAAGAGAAACTGTGAGATTGACCGTATTGTACAGGGATGTGTCGGCGTCCGGAGAACGACCGGACAGCATCCGGGAGGTATCGTTGTTCTTCCGGTGGGCGAGGAGATTAATACGTTTACTCCGGTACAGCATCCGGCAAACGATATGACGACTGCAACGGTTACGACTCATTTTGATTACCATTCCATCGACCATAACTTATTAAAACTGGACATTCTCGGACACGATGATCCGACCATGATCCGTATGTTACAGGACTTGACAGGACTTGATCCACAGACGATCCCTTTGGACGATCAGACAGTCATGTCGCTGTTTATGAATACCTCTGCATTGGGAGTAGAACCGGAAGACATCAACGGTATTCCCCTGGGATGTTTAGGAATCCCGGAGTTTGGAACAGATTTTGCGATGCAGATGGTTATTGATGCGAAACCGACCGAATTTTCGGATCTGATCCGAATTTCAGGACTTTCGCATGGTACGGATGTGTGGTTGGGAAATGCACAGACTTTAATTGAGCAGGGGATTGCAACGATTTCTACTGCAATCTGTACCCGTGATGATATTATGATTTATCTGATCAGTATGGGACTTGACAGTGAGCAGTCCTTTACCATTATGGAGTCTGTTCGAAAAGGTAAGGGATTAAAGGAAGAATGGAAGGAAGAGATGCGGGCACATAATGTACCGGAATGGTATATTGATTCGTGTTTAAAGATCAAGTATATGTTCCCGAAAGCACATGCGGCTGCCTACGTTATGATGGCGTGGCGTATTGCATACTGTAAAGTTTTTTATCCACTCGCCTATTATGCAGCATATTTTTCCATTCGTGCGACCGGTTTCAACTATGAGATCATGTGTCAGGGAAAAGAGCGTCTGGAATATTTCTATAAGGATTATACCAGAAGAAAAGATTCGCTTTCGAAAAAAGAGCAGGATGTCTACCGTGATATGCGAATTGTGCAGGAGATGTATGCGAGAGGCTTTGATTTCACGCCAATTGATATTTACCGTGCACTGCCGGATCGTTTCCAGATCATCGATGGAAAGCTTATGCCGGCGTTAAATACCATTGAAGGTATGGGTGACAATGCTGCAATTGCGGTTGCGGAGGCAGCAAAAGACGGAAAATTCTTATCCAAAGATGATTTCCGCCAGAGAACCAAGGTGACGAAATCTACCATTGATCTTATGGCAGATCTTGGACTGCTAGGCGATATGCCGGAGTCCAATCAGTTGTCGTTATTTGATTTTGCATAAATATTTGTTTTGCGGGATAAAGAAACGCCAGGAAAAAATGAAGTTTCCTGACGTTTCTTGTTTTTATGTGTAAAATTGCATTGTGACAGCGCCTGCTTACGGATTGAAAATCTGTATATTGCCCGGGGCAGCAACAGATGTATAATAAGGGGTTTTGGTCGTAAAATCTTTAAAATAGACATATGTGGAAGTTACATTAATGGCAGTGTAGTTTCCCTTTTTTAATTCCTGATAATTGCTTCCGTCTGTATTGATACAGCAGATGGCCGGATCTGTCTTATCATTTTTCTGGAAGAAAATCTTATCTCCGGCAATGTTGTAGCAGTCGACACGGCAGTCCGTGACCAGCGTTTTTTCACCATTTGTCAGATCGACTTTGGCAATGCGGTAATCGTTTTCACAGTCCATAAAATAAAGATTGTTTCCATCTTTCACCGGCATCCAGCAGTTCCCCTCATAGATGACTTTTGCATGGTCATTGGAAGTGTCCATCTCATAAATATTATGATTGTCTGTCAGTCCGTTATAATAAATATATTGTCCATCGGTACTTGCGGTAAAGTAGGACTGTTTTTCTACCTGCTCTTTTTCCTTGCCATCAATTTTGACTTTGTACAGCGTGGTTGCATCAGTGGTATCATAATGCAGATAGTACAGATAATTTCCAACCAGGGAAGCATACATACACGGATCATCATCTAAAATTTCAGGCTTTCCTTTTCCGTCAATATCCAGCCGGCATAAACTGTTGGTATTGACCGGGAGGAAGGAAAATGAATCAGCGCTTTTTCCCTTAAGTTTACAGTAATAAATGTAGTGGTCATCCACGTTGATGTAGCTGACACTCTGATCCTCTAACTTTTTGATGTTTGTGCCGTCCGGGTTCATGGAGTACAGACAGTAGTTGTCGGCAGGGTTGGCAAAGTAGACTATACCATCTTTTTCACAGAAATATCCTTCGTTATACAGATTTCCCGCAGTGTTGCCGTTGACATAACCGTCATTATACCGAATGCGGTTTATGTACCGGTAGAGGAAAACACACCCGGCAGCAAGAAGGATCACCAACACAAAAAGCAGCCATTTCCAGATTTTTTTCATAAGTAAATCACCTCTTTGATTTATAATCTTTATCTATAAAAAGTATAGCATTTCTGTATGCCATGACGCAAGTGTTCTCTTGCAAGCAAACTGTGAATGTAATATATTATAAATAATAAATGGAAAGGCTTGGATTTTTTATGAGAGATTTATTGGAACTAAGAGATGAGATTGATCAGATCGACAGTCAGATCGTGGATCTGTATGAACGCAGAATGGCAATTTCAGAGGAAGTTGCTGAATATAAAATTGCTGTGGGAAAGAAAGTATTTGACAAGCAGCGTGAGGTTTCCAAGTTGGAAACATTGAGCAGAAAAGGAACTACGCCATTTTTAAAACATGGTATCCGTGAACTGTTCGAGCAGATCATGTCCATGAGCCGGAAGCGTCAGTATCAGCTACTGACAGAACATGGTCAGACGGAAAAAACCGATTTTAAAGAAGTAGATCATCTGAATTACAAAAATGCTAAAATCGTATTTCAGGGAACGGAAGGCGCATATTCACAGCTTGCGCTGAATGAGTATTTCGGGGAGAATGCAGACAGTTATCATGTGGATACGTGGCGGGATGCGATGGAAGCCATCCAAAACGGAGAGGCCGATTACGCTGTATTCCCAATTGAGAATTCATCTGCCGGAATCGTTTCCGAGAACTATGATCTTATGGTGGAATACAATAATTATATCGTGGGCGAGCAGATCATCCGTATCGACCATGCACTTTTGGGCCTGCCGGAAGCAGACATGGACGATATCACCGACATTTATTCCCACCCACAGGCGCTGATGCAGTGCTCGAAATACCTTGAGAGCCACAGAGACTGGGAAAAGCACAGTCTGAAAAATACTGCGATGTCCGCCCAGAAGATCAAAGAAGATGGAAAAAAGAACAAGGCAGCGATCGCAAGCACCCTGACTGCGGATATTTACGGTTTGAAAGTGCTGGATGAGGCAATCCAGAACAATAAAAATAATTATACAAAGTTTATCATTGTGGCAAACAAGAAGATTTTTGAATCGAGAGCCAATAAGATCAGTATCTCTTTTGAAGTTCCGCATGAGAGCGGTTCGCTGTACCATAAGCTGTCCCATTTTATCTACAACGGAATCAACATGAATAAGATCGAGTCCAGACCGGTGCAGGGAAAAGCGTGGGAGTACCGCTTCTTTGTTGACATTGAGGGAAACCTCAATGATGCAGCCGTACAGAATGCGCTGCGGGGGCTGACAGAGGAGACGATCCGTTTGAAAATACTTGGCAATTATGTGAGTGCAGAAGGGAATGAATAAACTGATGAAAAGTCCAAAGAATTTAATTTTATATAAAGATTTTGAAAATGGAAAATTATTTTATAACATGACCTGGATCATGGAGAATTATGAAAATGAATATTATAATAAAGAGGATGTGGAGTCTCTATTGTATGAGAGTTTGAACCAGTTAATGGAACTGGCAGTGAGTCATGGCTTTGAGGGGAATCTGTGGCACAGTTTTCTGGCATTTCTTCTTGTAAATAATGAGAATGCTTACAGCAAAACTTGTGAGATCCGCGGAAAAGTGGAGGGCTCTGTCAATCAGATCGTATTGCATGACTTTGAGATCATCAAATCGCTGTTTGATTTTGATTTTGGAAAACTTGCCTCTTATTTTGAGATGGACTGTATGGATGCCATCACTGATTATCAGAGCATGACAGGGAGCGGAAAGATTTTTAATAAGAGGATCAAGGAGCGCATCAATGAGTTGAAGTTAAAGCTGGAAGCTTCCACAGATGTGTCCGGATTTAAAGATGCAGTGACGGCATTTTATAAAGATTTTGGCGTTGGTAAACTCGGACTTCACAAGGCATTCCGCATTCAGCACAGGGAAAAGGGAGATGTGGAGATCGTGCCGATCACAAATATTGCCCATGTGAAATTAGACGATCTGGTCGGCTATGAGCTTGCAAAACAGAAACTCATCGACAATACGGAAGCATTTGTCAACGGAAAGCAGGCAAATAACTGTCTGTTATATGGAGATGCCGGAACCGGAAAATCCACCAGTATCAAAGCCATTGCAAACCAGTACTATGATAGAGGCTTACGTCTGATCGAAGTGTACAAGCACCAGTTCTGTGATCTGAATGATGTCATCGCACAGATCAAAAACCGCAATTACAAGTTCATTATTTATATGGACGATCTCTCTTTTGAAGAGTTTGAGATTGAATATAAATATCTGAAGGCAGTGATCGAGGGCGGTCTTGAGAAAAAACCGGACAACGTACTGATCTATGCGACCTCCAACAGACGCCACCTGATCCGTGAAACATTTTCGGATAAAGAGGAAGTGCGTGAGGATATGCATACTTCCGATACTGTACAGGAAAAACTATCCCTGTATGCAAGATTTGGTGTTTCCATCTATTTTGGCGCACCGAACAAGAAGGAATTCCAGAATATTGTCAAAGTACTTGCAGAAAAATATCAGGTTTCCATGGATGAGGACACTTTGCTTGCTGAGGCCAATAAATGGGAGCTTTCCCACGGTGGATTATCCGGCAGGACGGCACAGCAATTTATCAACTATTTACTTGGAAAAGAATAAAAAATTGGTATAATAGAGTTATACAAAAGAAATGAGGAGGCAGACGTCTGGTGATCCATACATTCGCAGCAATTTATATCGGTTCTTATGAAGTAAGTATTAAAATATTTGAGATTTCAGGAAAGAAGAAAATCCGTGACATCGATTATATCCGGAGCAGGATCGAGCTCGGAAGAGATGCATATTCCAAGGGAAGTATCGGATATGAACTTGTGGAGGCGCTATGTGATACGCTTGCCGAGTACAAAAAGATCATGGACGGCTACTGGGTGGACAGTTACGAAGCGTATGCAGCCGCAGCCTTGAGAAACGCTGAAAATGAACTTTTTATCTTAGACCAGATCCGCATCCGGACAGGACTTCTCGTAAAAGTTTTAAGTAACTCTGAGCATCGCTTTATCAGTTATAAATCGGTTGCCATGCGGGAAGATTTTGAGCGTATGATCCAGAAAGGTGCAGCAGTTGTGGATGCCGGAGGCGGCGGTATGCAGATCACGGTATTCTCAAAGGGAAAAGTAGTCACAACACAGCATCTGGCACTCGGCACCATGCGTATGCGGGAGCAGCTTGCAAGAAAAAGTAATAATCTGGCACAGTATGAACTTCAGGTAGAAGAACTTGTTGACAAGGAACTTGAAGTTTTTAAAGCTATGTATCTTCAGGAGACGAAGATCAAATACCTGATCATCATCGGTGATTATATATCAGAGATCAGCAGAAAAGTAGAAAAAAACAAGGAAGACAATACCATAGAGGCAGCAAAGTTCTTAAAGTACATCAGAAAGCTGGATGAGAAGACATTAGAGGAAATCTCAGAGGAATTGAACCTTTCGAATGAGAGTGATGCGCTTGTCATTCCATATATGATGATTTTTAAATGCATGGCAGAGAGCATCGGCGCAGAGAGTCTCTGGGCACCGGGAACGAATGTCAGCGATGGTATCGCATTCCACTATGCACAGAAGAATAATATGATCCGGGTGGAACATGATTTTGAGGCGGATGTCTTATCTGCCGCAAGAAATCTTTCCGAGCGTTACATGAGTTACACCCCACATATTGATGCACTGACGCAGATGGCAACCCTTATTTTTGATACGATGAAAAAAGTACATGGACTTGGCAGAAGAGAACGGCTGCTTTTGCAGGTGGCTGCCATTTTACATGACTGCGGAAAATATATCAGTTTTGCCAACGGTCCGTCCTGCTCCTATGACATTATTATGGCTTCCGAGATTATCGGACTGACACACAAAGAGCGTGAGATCATTGCAAACACAGTATTATATAATACATGGCCGCTTCCTGACTATGAAGATCTCGCAGATAAATTGGATCATGACAGTTATCTGACCGTTGCAAAACTTTCTGCAATCCTTCGTGTATCCAATGCAATGGACCGGAGCCACAAGCAGAAGTTTAAGAATGTGAAGGCGGCGGTCAAGGGAAGAGAGCTTGTGATCACAATTGAGACAATGGATGATATTGCTTTGGAAAAAGCACTGTTTGATGCCAAAACGTCATATTTTGAAAATATATTCAGCATAAAGCCGGTGATCAAAGAAAAGAGAGTCTACGGCTGACAGACAACCAATGGAAAGGCTAGGTTTATCTTATGGAGAAAGAACAGGATTTTAAAAAACCGGAATATTATGAAAACAGGGAATTGAGCTGGCTGAAATTTAATCACCGTGTATTAAACGAGGCGAGAGATAAATCCATTCCGCTTCTGGAACGATTAAAGTTTGTCAGTATCACTTCGTCAAATCTGGACGAATTTTTCATGGTGCGTGTCGCATCCCTGAAGGATATGGTACACGCCAATTATAAGAAAAAAGACATTGCCGGAATGTCAGCATCAGAACAGTTAGAGAAGATCAATGAGCGCACAAGAGAGCTTGTCACACTTCAGTACAATACCTATAACCGTTCTCTTGTACCGCTTATGCACCAGCATGGGATCGTTGTGATAGATGCGTTTGAAGATCTGAGTGAGTCACAGGCTGCGTTTGTGGACCGCTATTTTGAAGACAATGTATATCCGGTACTCACCCCGATGGCGGTGGATGCCTCAAGACCATTTCCACTGATCCGGAACAAGACATTGAACATTGCAGCACTTCTTTCCAAGAAAAAAGGAAAAGCAGAAAAAGAGGAAATTGAATTTGCAACCGTCCAGGTTCCAAGCGTGTTGCCACGCCTGGTACATATCCCTTCGGAAGATGGAAATGAAAAGACCTTCATTTTATTGGAGCAGGTCATTGAGCGGAATATTGATAAACTGTTTTTAAACTACGATGTACTCTGCGCATATCCTTACCGTGTTATGCGAAATGCCGATCTGTCGATTGATGAGGATGAAGCGGCGGACCTGCTAAAAGAGATTCAGAAACAGTTAAAAATGCGTCAGTGGGGCGAGGTTATCCGTCTGGAAGTAGAAGATGGCATTGACAAAAAGCTGTTAAACTTCTTAAAAGATGAATTAAAAGTGGCAGAACAGGATATTTTTCAGATCAACGGACCAATTGATTTCACATTTCTGATGAAAATGTATGGATTAGAAGGCTGTGACGATCTGCGGAATGAGCCTTACACGCCACAGCGCGTGCCGGAGATCGTACCGGGGGAAAATATTTTTGATGAGATCCGAAAAGGAGATATCCTTTTGCATCATCCATACCAGACGTTTGATCCGGTGGTTGATTTTATACGTCAGGCATCTGTGGATCCGGATGTACTTGCCATCAAACAGACGCTTTACCGTGTCAGCGGCAATTCACCAATTATTGCTTCATTGGCACAGGCGGCTGAAAACGGCAAGCAGGTTTCTGTTTTAGTGGAGTTAAAAGCCCGGTTTGATGAGGAAAACAACATTGTCTGGGCAAAAAAATTAGAGCAGGCAGGCTGCCATGTTATCTATGGACTGGTTGGACTGAAAACCCACAGTAAAATAGCGCTGGTTGTCCGGAGAGAGGAAGATGGTATCCGGCGTTATGTGCATCTTGGAACTGGTAATTACAACGACTCCACTGCAAAGTTATATACAGACTGTGGTATTTTTACCTGTGACGGTGCGATCGGAGAGGATGCAACTGCCGTATTCAATATGTTGTCCGGCTACTCCGAACCATTGTCGTGGAATGAACTTGCGGTTGCACCGATCTGGCTTCGCACGAAGTTCACAAAGCTGATCCGTCGTGAGACGAAGCATGCAAAAGAGGGAAAACCTGCAAAGATCATTGCAAAAATGAATTCGCTCTGTGATCCGGGAATCATTGAATCCCTTTATGAAGCGTCTGCAGCAGGTGTTAAGATCCAGCTGATCGTCCGTGGAATCTGCTGCTTAAAAGTCGGGATCCCAGGGGTGAGCGAGAATATTGAAGTCCGTTCGATCGTTGGAAATTTCTTAGAGCACAGCCGGATCTTCTATTTCTTCAATGATGGAGAAGAAGAACTTTACATGGGAAGTGCCGACTGGATGCCGCGTAACTTAGACAGACGAGTGGAGATTTTATTCCCGGTATTAGATGATGAACTGAAAAAACGTGTCAGACATATTCTGGATGTGGAACTGGCAGACACTTTAAAGGCACATGTGCTGCATGCTGACGGCAATTACGAGAAGGTAGACAGACGCGGAAAGATTGCGTTGTCATCTCAGGATGTTTTCTGCAGGGAGGCAATGGAAAATGTTTCAAAACCATCTCATGGATATCAGGGAAGAGTGTTTATCCCGGCAGAACCTGTAGAATAAATAGCAGTACGGAAAGAGCAGTTATTGTGTGAGGGAGGATGGCTATGAATAATAAAATTTTATTTGCAGATCTGGATCATACATTATTGTGTGATGATAAGTCGATTTCTGAAAAGAACCGGGCTGCAATACAGAAAATGTTAGAGCGTGGACACTATTTTGTTCTTGCAACCGGAAGACCGGTAGAGTCGGGCAGGATTGTTGCAAAGGATCTTGGACTGACCAGTCCGGGATGCTATATGATCGCCTTTAACGGGGCAGTGGTCTATGACTGCGCAGCGGACAGGGTGCTTCATAAAAGTTCACTTCCGATCGAGGTTGCGCAGGAGATTTTTGACCGGGCGCATAAAGCCGGCATCTATGTACAGACATACAATACCGTGGACATAGTGACAAAACGGCACACAAAGGAACTGGATTACTATGTGGAGCGCTCCCATATGACCTACAAACTCACAAGAAGAATTTCGGATTGTCTGGATTCGGAACCGCAGAAGGTTATTCTGATCCATCTGGAGGATGATGGAAAATTAAAACGTTTCCAGAAAGCCAATGCCGCCTGGGCAAAAGGAAAATGCAACTCCTTTTTCTCCTGTAAAGAGTATCTGGAGTATTGTCCGGTCGACACGGACAAAGGAACCGGCGCACAGTATCTGGTGAAATTGTTAAATATTCCACATACCAGCACGGTTGCGATCGGAGATGAGCAGAACGACATTCCGATGATCCAATCCGCACATATTGGTATCGCTATGAAGAACGGAATCGATGATATCAAGAAAGCCGCTGATTATGTTACGGAAAATGATAATAATCATGATGCGATCGCGGAAGTGATCGAGAAGTTTATTTTATAAAAAAAGAGAAGCTTACCGTTGATATGTAAGCTTCCTTTTTTTATCTGCCGGCTTTTATCGTTTCTAAAACAGAGTAAGGAATATACAGATGTCCCCGTCCTCTGCCAAGAGCGATATCCGGTTTGTTTGAGCCGTGGAAATCAGAGCCGCCGCTGATAAGCAGTCCGTTTTCCCTTGCAAGACGTTTCATCTGCTGTTCTTCTCCGGTGGTGTAGGTGGAGTAGATTGCTTCTAACCCGTCAAGTCCCACCGGTTTCAGCTCGTCGATCATTTTCTGGAGATTGGTGTTACTCAGACCGTAGAGCAGAGGGTGAGCTAAAATGGCAGTACCTCCGGCTTCTTTGATGAGACGCACGGCATCGGTGGAAGCGACTTTCAACCTGCCGACATAGCATTTGCAGTGGTCGCCGATATAGCGGTCGAAGGCTTCGCGGACACTCTTGATCTGACCATGTTCATACAGGAAACGTGCAATGTTAGCGCGTGTAATAACGCAGTCCGGATTTTCAGCCACCAGTTCTTCCATCGTAATGGAAAGCCCTTCCTTCCGGAGTGCCTCCACCATAAGTGCATTGCGCTCACTGCGGCATTTCCGGTATTCGGCTGTCTTTTTCAGAAGCTGCTCATTTTCGATATCAATATATAACCCCACGATATGGACTTCTTTTCCGTGATAATCTGTGGAGAGTTCGATGCCCGGTATCAGTTCAATCCCGGCAGAAGCTGCGCAGGGCATTGCTTTGCCCACACCCTGGCAGGTGTCATGGTCTGTCAGTGCAAATGCCGCCAGCCCGACTTTCTTTGCCTCAGCCACCAGATCTTCGGGTGTGAGAGTTCCGTCTGATTCGGTGGAATGTACGTGTAAGTCGACAATTCTGTGATCCATAGTTTATGCCTTTCTTCTTTATAATCAGGCACTTGCCAAACTGCTCATAAATTTACGTTTTTATAAGCTTGGCAATACCTTTCATGGTGCTTGTAATTTAGAAAAAAATTTTTTATAATGTATATAAGAAGAGTGTACTAAATGGCAACACAAAATGCAAATACTGATGCTAAATTTATAAAATTTCATTCAAGAAAATTTATAAAATGCAAAAAATATACTTGACGAAATGAGTGTGTGTATGTTATAGTATCAGAGTTGTTGAAAACAAAGTAGAGTATCCACTCTCACCGGAGCACCAGCAT
>ULQI01008734.1_pt1 | contig 15630 bp, 16 predicted proteins | sample 1954261 | NCBI WGS metagenome assembly ULQI01 (sample SAMEA4835650, study PRJEB28245) | human gut metagenome | biome: gut microbiome; material: fecal sample | place: Denmark | collected 2008 | reverse complement strand
TAATAAATGTTTGTATAATTATTATCATTTAAATTTAAAGTCTTTGTCTATGCAAGCAACAAATCGATCATTTATAAGTAATCTAGAAAAATTAAAAGAAGAAAGAATGTTCTTAGATAACCAAAATATTAAAGGAAAAGAATGGTGTTTTGTTGACAGTGTTTTTGATGTTATATGGAAGTATGCTGTTATTGAAGATATAAATGATAATTATCTTCAGTTTAAATATAGAACACTTGAAGTAAATAAATTATTATATGGAAGTAAATTTTTTAATAATAAAAAGCAAAATATTATGTTAAAACTATTAGAACGAAATATTATTTTTCCTGTATATTTATGGTATATTTTATCTTATTTAAAGAGGAAGATGTTTGTTGAATAAACGTATTTTTTTAGTTATTTTTCTTTTTTTATCTTTGTTTTTAATTTTTAATAATATTTCAGCCATTTTTCAAATAAATTTAATTTCAGGTTTATTACAAACAAAATTAGTTTTTTATCCAATATTTATAGGTTTAATTTATACGGTTTATTGTCAATACAAATATAGTAACATTTTGGTAAACTTTGATAAATTTTTGAAATTTATTATTTTGTATCTGGGGGGTATTTGTGTTTCTTTAATAATCGGATTGTATACATATCCATATTATGATTTAGTAATGAATGGACCTATTACACAAATTGAAAGACTGTCCAAAGTTATTAATATTTTAAATAATTTTGAAATTTATATAGATGAAAAAATATTGACAATTCTCTGGATGATACAAAGTAGAATCAAAGGTGCTTTGCTTGAAGTATTATATACTTTTGGTGGAGCTTATATGATTTATTGCTGGTATCATAACAATTGGCGAACAGCTTTTAAAATTTTAATAAAAGCTGTTTTAGCTTCATTAGTTATAATATTTGGATATTGCTTTATTGAATTATTATATTTATCAGGAAATGAAACAGCAAAAAGTATTTTAATTACAATTACTCCATATTTTCATGTTATAAAATCAGACGGAACATGGTGGCCTCCGTTGTTATTACCTGGACAACTGCGTTCAATATTTGCAGAACCTTCTTATTACGGTATATATTTTGCTTTTGCAATGCCTCTATTGTGGTTTGTCTTTGTAAGTTTAAGTAAGCACTATTATAAAATATTTTCAATTTTGGCTATTGTATTTTTTACATTTTGTTTATTTTTAACACAAGCAAGAACAGCAGTAGCTTTATTTTGCGGTGAAGTTTTTATATTATTTGTTTTTACAGTCTATCTTAGAAATAAATTTATTTTTAAACAAGTTGGCAAAATATTTGTTGCCAGTATTACAGCATTTCTTTTATCAGGTTTATTTATAAATAATTTATTAGTAGATAATAGATACAATATTGATAGTGTGGAAAGCTATGTCGAGAGTAATTTAACTTCTCTTACAAGTACTTCACAACGCAGCAATGGCGCAAGATATTCAATTATGATTGCTGATTTTAAAATTGGTTTAGACCATCCATTAATAGGTGTAGGAACTGGTTTGAGAAACGCATATATCCCTGATTATTTACCTGAAATGGCAAAAGATAACGCTGAAGTAAATATGTGGATAAAGAAGCAACAAGAAAAAGGAATTTTGCGTTCCGGTTTTCCTAAATTGGGAGAATATACATCCCGTTTTGCCGAAACAGGTATTATAGGGTTAGTATTATTTTTAGTACCACCCTTTATTTTATTACGCAAATTATATTTTAAAATAACAGACAAAGTGTTAAATGTCGATGATAAGTTACCTTATGTATTTTTTACAATATCGTTAATAGGTATAATGGCTTCTGGGTTAGGCGATAGTATTAATATTACCTACTGTTACTGGGTACTTCTCGGTGTAGGCTATGCAATGTGTTTCGGAAAGGAAAATGATGTAAAAGATAATGGCGATACAGGCAGTAGGCAGGAACATTAAATATTCCGCGGTAAATTACATAGCCGTTAATTTGCTTAAGTTTATTGTGCGCATGGTGTTTGTTAAAACACTGCCGATAGAATATTTGGGCGTTAACGGTTTGTTTACAAATGTTTTAGCAATGCTTTCGCTTGCAGAACTTGGCATCGGCCCTGCTATCGTATATAGCCTGTATAAGCCGCTCGCCTATGGCGATAAAGAAACTGTAAAAAGCATTATGTGCCTTTTTAAAAAGGTATATATTGCTGTTGGTGTTGTCATTTTAGTTTTGGGATTAGCGCTGTTTCCATTTTTAGGTAATTTTATTAAAGACGGGAAAAGCGTGCCGCATGTGCATTACTTTTATTTAGTGTTTTTGCTTAATACGGTAGTTAGTTATTTTTGGACGTATAAACGAAGCCTTTTAATCGCTGATCAAAAGCAGTATGTGGTAAATATCTATCAGGCAGCTGTACAGGTTTTAGTTGCTGTGCTGCAAATGATTTTTCTTTTAATTTTTTCAGATTACTGGTGCTTCGTCATTTTAATGCTGCTGGGAACTGTGCTTGAAAACTTCAGCATCGCGCGCAAGGCTGATAAGGAATATCCGTATTTAAACGAATCGGCAGAGATTTTAGATTTAGATATAAAACATCAGATAGTAAAAAACACTAAAGCCATGATATGCCATAAAATTGGAGGCATGGTAGTGTTTAGCAGCAGCAACCTTGTATTAAGTAAATTTGCCGGGCTTGCTGCGGTAGGCTTATACAGCAACTATTATATGGTAATAGCTGCGCTTAATGCTTTTGCCGCAAAGTTTTTTGAAAGTATTACTGCTAGCATTGGCAACTTAATGGTGCTGGAAGAAAGCAGCAAAAAAATAAAAGCCTTTAAAATTACGGAATTTATAACGGCTTTACAGGCAGCAATTTGTTTTTGCGGGCTTTTTGTTTTGTTTAATCCGTTTGTAGAATTGTGGGTTGGTAAGGCTTATTTATTTAGTGAAGCAGTTGTTGCGGCAATGGCGTTATCGTTTTATTTAACGTATATGCGCAAGGCTGTACTGATGTTCCGCGATGCCTGCGGTTTATACTGGAATGACCGTTATAAGCCGTTGGCGGAATCTGTAATAAATTTAGTGGCTTCTATTTATTTAACTATTCATTACGGTGTTATCGGCGTAGTGCTTGGTGGTATTATCAGCACGCTTTTAACTTGTTTTTGGGTAGAACCGTATGTTCTTTTTAATAATGGAATAGACATTAAGTTAAAAGATTATTTTGCGGATTATTTAAAGTTTACTGCCGCTGCGTTTTTATCTGCCTTGGCAAGTAAGTTTATTTACACCAGTTTGTTTGTTAAAGTTACTTTGGTTAATTTTATAGCAGGCATTTTAATCTGCGTAAGCGTTACGCTTGTTTTGTGGTATGCAGTGTTTAAAAGCGGGGAAGAAACGCAGTATTTGATGAAGTTAGTGAAAAGTAAGTTTGTGAAATAAAAAATGCCAATCTTTATAATTAGAAGATTGGCATGGCTAAATTTTGTTTTCATAATATCGCCGCTACGGCATTTTTTAAAGCTTTTTCGACAAAGCTGTTAAGGCTGATTTGTTTGCTGGCGGCGCAGATTACGGCTTCTTTGTGAAGCTCCGGAGAGATACGCACATTAAAACTGCCTTTATATGCTTTTTCCGGTTCTGTGTTGTTTTCTTTGCATATAGTAAGGTAATCGTCAACGGCACCGTGAAAATCAGCAATCAGTTCTTTGGCGGTTGTGCCTTCGTAGGAAATTAAGCTGCGGATGCCTAAGACTTTGCCGTAAAAAACTTCATTTTCTTCTGAAAATTCGACGCTGCCGATGTAGCCCTTGTATTGCATAATGTTGTTCACAGTAATCCCTCCTGACTTAAAACTTCAATCAATTGTTTTACTTGGTAGGCAAACAGTTCTTTGCGCGGGTGCGGTTTGTGCAGTAATATGGAAGCCCTATTTTGTTGGTAAAGATTGACGCGCGAGCCGCTTGTTCTGCCTTTATCTGAACGGATGTAATCAAAATAATTTAGTAATGTTTCTGCTTCTTCGAAAGTAAAATCTTTTGGTTTTGATTTTAACCGTTTAATCAATTTTTCTTTTTGACCCAAATTAAAACTCCTTTCGTTAGTTTTAGTTTAGCATAGTTAATGTATTTTAGCAACTAAAAATAGTTGCGCAAATTTGACTTTTGAAGGTTTCTATGTACATCACACGCAATATTGAACAAACAATCAACAGAATATCTAGTCAGTTTAAGGTGCTGCTGTTGACCGGTGCGCGGCAGGTGGGCAAGACGACGCTGCTTAAACATTTGGCGCAGGGCAGCGGGCGTACTTACGTTACGCTGGATGATTTAGCCGTGCGCAGTTTGGCACTTAGCGACCCGGCGCTGTTTTTGCAGCGTTATACGCCGCCATTATTAATTGATGAAATTCAGTACTCGCCGCAGCTGTTAAGCTACATTAAAATTTATGCCGATAACGGAGCAAAAAATGGCGATATTTGGCTTACAGGCTCGCAGCGTTTGCCTTTAATGCAGGGCGTTACGGAAAGCCTTGCAGGCAGAGTCGGTATTATTGACTTGCAGGGGTTAAGCGCTAATGAAATTAACGGTACGGATAACACAGACCCCTTCCTGCCGGAAGTAGAGATACTTTTTAACCGCATAAACCGCGCCAAAAAGCAAAGCCTGAAAGAAATTTACAAACTTATCTGGCTGGGCAGCATGCCCGCTATGTACAACGGCGGAGAGCAGGACTGGCAAAGCTATTACGCCAGCTACGTACAAACCTTTTTGCAGCGCGATGTAATGAAACTGTTGCAAATAAATGATGAAATGGTATTCTTCCGCTTTTTATGTGCCGCTGCGGGGCAGACGGGTAAAATGATAAACTATGCAGAACTTGCCAAAGCGGCGGAAATATCCGCACCGACGGCAAAGCAATGGATAAAAACTTTAGAGGCGGCAGGAATAATTTACTTGCTTCAGCCTTTTATGCCGCCGGGAGCAAAATACATAGTAAAAGCGCTGAAGCTGTACTTTTTTGATACCGGTCTTGCGGCATATTTAACACGCTGGCTTAATGCCGATGCGTTAGAGGCAGGTGCGGCAAGCAGCGAATTTTTTGAAACTTGGGTTGTAACGGAAATCTATAAAAGCTATGCCAACAAAGGCATAGTGCCGCCGCTGTATTATCTGCGCAATTTCAACGGCAAAGAGATAGAACTCATAATCTGGCAGAACGGTACGGCATATCCAATAGCCATTAAAAAGAGTGCGTACCCCAATAAAGCCGTTAAAACGTTTGCGATACTGGAACCTGTGAGCGCTGACGCTAAAATACAAATCGGCGCAGGCGGTATAGTGTGCTTAATTGATGATTTATTACCGGCGTCGGATAGGTTGTATTATATTCCCGCGTGGGTGTTATAATTTTATTTTAAAAATTAGCATTGCGACACCAAAAAACTTATAAAACTGTAATTTTAACTGAAGCGTAAATATAATAAAGAGCTGCATAGCAGTCAACATTCAAAAATTGCAATATTTAATAAAAATAACAGTTCAAAACACTTTTTGAACGCAGTGAATAAGTGCTTTGAACTGTTATGATACTAAATTTATTGCGGAAAATTTTTGCGTTGGCAGTCAGGCAGCTCTTTTTATTTGTATTGATAAATTAAAAATAACCGGATGGCAGATATAATTTGTTGCCTGATAAATAAATGTTTTGACTGTCAGTTTGAATGATTATTAATTTGATGTTTTAGTTATATTATGCAGTGTAATTCTAAACTTTCATTCCTTCGGCAGCATATAATTTTCAACGGCAGCAATAAAATCATTGTCATCTGCGTGGGCGGCGCGCAGTGCTTTTAAAGCAGCAAAATCTTTCAGTTCCTTGCCCCACATAAAAGCGTCACGGTCATCGTAGCAGGCGGCAACTACTGGCGCTTTGGCGTCAACCGGTGTTTTGCCGTCAAGGTCGGTAAAAATAATATAGCAGTTATCAAAATCAAGCCCGTAAACGCTGATGTGTTCTTCTTCGGTAGGTGCGCTCCAACAGCCAAGCGCTTCAAATTCTTTTTGCAGTGACATAGTGTAACCACCTTTTAAACTTTATTTAATAATAGCATATAAAATTTTACGTTGTTTGTCCATAAAACTTGCAACAAAATCTGCAAAAAATTCTGCGATAGTGTATAATAGATAGGTAAGGCCGCAAAGGAGTTGACGGAGTATGAAAAAATATCAGCCCGGAGCAAATATGCAGGTGCTTTTTATTTGCCCCAAATGCGGCAGGCAGCTTGCATGGGCTTTGCCTGCGGCAGAAATGCAGTGCCCCAAATGCGGCACCTGGGTAAATAATAAAAACCGCAAGGGCAGGGGGCATGATGTTTTTTTACCTCCCGGAAGCGACCAGACGGTACTGTTTTAAGTGAGTCGCCATTTAGTGACGGGCTGAAAGCGAAGCCCATAAATGTGCCAGCTAAGCTACGCAGATTTTGCGCTTGAATAATGAGCAAAATCTACGTTCATTAATTGGCGTTTAAACCGGCGATTCATATTAATAAATTTATTAACAAAAATTACAATATGAAAGAGGTATGAATTGTGAAAATTTTTATGGATACCGCCAATGTAGCGGAAATTGCAGAAATGGCAGCGCTGGGCGTTGTATACGGCGTTACTACTAATCCCAGCTTAATTGCCAAAAGCGGCAGAACTCAGGCCGAAGTTATTCCCGAAATTTGCAGCCTTGTTGACGGTCCTGTAAGTGCCGAAGTTATCAGCACCGACTGCGAAGGCATGGTTGCCGAAGCGCGCAGGCTGATGAAAATTTCCGACAAGGTTGTTGTAAAAATTCCGTGCATTGCCGAAGGCTTAAAAGCCGTTAAAATTCTTGCCAAAGAAGGCATTAAAACCAATGTAACTCTGGTGTTCAGCCTGCCGCAGGCACTTATGGCAGCGCGTGCCGGTGCAACCTATGTAAGCCCGTTTATCGGCCGTTTGGATGACATTGGCGAAAACGGCGTGGCACTGGTAGAAAACATGGTTAAGGTTTTCCGTCAGTACAATCTCGATACGCAGATTATTGCCGCCAGCATCCGCAATATGGAGCACGTTGAAAAAGTTATGCTCGCCGGTGCGGATATTGCAACAATTCCTACCAAAGTTTTAAAAGAGATGCTTCTGCATCCGCTTACCGATAAAGGCCTTGCCCAGTTCCTTGAGGATTATAAAAACAGCCTTAAATAAATTTATAAAGCGTTTAAACGGCGGCTTAACGGCTGCCGTTAATTTTTTATCTGCATAAGCAGGATTTTTTTGAAATGCATAGAATATAATTTAACGGAAAAAATCAACAGGTGAGGCGGTTAACCCCGCAATCTTAATAGGGAAGCCGGTGAGAATCCGGCGCAGTCCCGCTACTGTAATGGCGAGCTGTCTGCAAAATGTCACTGAAGCAATGCTTTGGGAAGGCGCAGCACGGCGATGAACCTGAGCCAGGAGACCTGCCTGTTACGAGTATCACAGCCTACGGGGGATAGGCGGGTATTTGCATATCGTTTTTGAAGTATATCCTCTTTGTTATAAAGGGGATTTTTTGTTTATAGAAAGGAGTTTTTGTATGCCGGCTAAAATTGTTTTGGTAACCGGCGGGGCACGTAGCGGCAAAAGCGAATTTGCCGAAAAATATGTGCTGCATTACGGCGCAAAATGCGCTTACATTGCTACCGCCGAAATTCTGGACGAAGAAATGGCTGAACGTGTACGTTTACATAAAGCGCGCCGCCCCCAGACGCGCTGGATAAATTTTGAAGCCCCCTATAATGCACACGAGATTTTGTGCGAAGCTGCGCAGGAAGCTGATGCAGTACTGTTTGACTGCCTTACGCTTTACATGAGTAATTTATTGTACGGCAAAAATGCACCGCAGGGCACAACGGAAGAAAAAGCGCAGGTTGTTAAGGCAGAAATTGCCAAACTGATTGAAGCTGCTGAAGCAGGCGGTAAAATTACGGTGTTTGTAACAAACGAAGTTGGCGCGGGCATTGTGCCGGAAAATGCCATGGCACGTGAATACCGCGATATTGCAGGCTGGGTGAACCAGCAGGTGGCGGATGCCGCGGACAGCGTATTTTACTGCGTGGCAGGACAGGCAGTTGATATGAAGAAACTGGCTTTTAAATTTGAGGAGGAATAAAATGCAGGATATTATAGTTCCGCCGCTGAACAAGGAAGCGGCAGAAATTGTGCATAAAAACTGGCAGGCTGTGGACGAGGTTCCGTATCAGCTTGGCAAAGTTGAAAAAATGGTTGAAAAATATGCCGCTATTTGCGGTACGCCTGATTTTGAAGGCAAAATAAAAAGCGCCATGCTTTTAATGTGCGGCGACCACGGCATTGCCAAATACGGCGTCAGCGCTTATCCGCAGGAAGTTACCATGCAGATGATTAACGGCTATATGCGTGGCACTGCCGGTGCCAATGTAATGGCGCGCCACGCCGGTGCGGATGTGTTTGTTGTTGATATGGGCACAACTTTTGATTTGAGCCACTTGCCGAAAGTGCGCAATGAAAAGGTTGCCTGGGGCACGGAAGATTTTACCAAAGGCCCGGCCATGACGCGCGAGCAGGCCGAAATGGCATTGGAACGCGGCATGAAAGTTGCCGGTGAGTGCATTGATAAAGGATACAACATGCTGGTAACGGCAGAAATGGGCATCGGCAACACAACTTCCACCGCGGCTATCGTATCGGCATTTACAGGCCTTGCGCCGGAGCTGACCGTTGGGCGCGGCACCGGTATTAACGATGAACGCATGAAAGTTAAACGCCAGGTTGTTGCGGACGGTTTGGCAGTAAACAAGCCTGAACTGGGCAATGCCATGGATATTTTATGCAAAGTTGGCGGGTATGACCACGCCGGGCTTGCCGGTATGATTATTGAAGGTGCACGCCGCCGTGTACCGACCATGGTTGACGGCGTAAACGCAACTGCTGCGGCGCTGCTTGCTTACGGCATTGAGCCTGCCTGCGCGGATTATATGTTCTGCTCGCATTTATCGGCGGAAATTTCACACGCCAAAATGCTGGAAATTTTAAATTTAAAACCGATTGTCGATGCAGGCATGCGCCTCGGCGAAGGTACAGGCGCTTCGCTGGCCATTGTAATTTTGCAGTCGGCGCTTGATTTATACAAAAACTTAACCGCAGGTGAGCATAATGCGTGATTTTATTACCTGCCTGGAATTTTTAACGCGCATCCGTTTCAGCCACCGCACGGACTGGCGTGACGAAGATTTTTCGCGCAGTGTGCCGTATTTTCCGCTGGTGGGGCTGGTTATCGGCGCGTTTTTGGGTGCGGTTAATTACGCTTTGGTAATGGTTGCCACGCCTGATTTTATGCGTGCCGCGCTTTTGATTTTAGCGGAAATTATTATTACCGGCGGGTTGATGTACGACGGTTTTATGGATACTTCCGACGGCGTTTTTTCGGCGCGCAGCCGCGAACGCATGCTGGAAATTATGAAGGACAGCCACGTAGGCTCCAACGCCGTGCTGGCTGTAATAGTGCTTATTTTACTGAAGGTATCGGCGTACCTTGCCATTTACCCACAGCTCTTGACGCCGGCGCTGATTGCCATGAGCGTGGCAACGCGCACTTTTATGGTAATTTTTATCGTTAATTTTCCCTACGCGCGCAAAACCGGCATCGGGCATATGTTTACCATGTACGCTAAAAAAAGCTACACGGTTATCGCGCTGGCGCTTGGCATTGGCATAACGGCACTGTGCGGCGTGCATTACCTGCTGGTGATGGCAGTTACTTTTGTGCTGGTGTCTGGCATTGCCAAATTTTTGCAAAGCCAGCTGGGCGGGTTGACGGGCGACACCTACGGCGCGCTGACGGAATGCGGCAACGTGCTGTACCTGCTTACGCTGATAATTGGCGGACGCTTTTTGGTGCTTGGTTTTTATACTTACCACAGCATATTTAGTTTGTTTTAAGGATGGTGCAAAATGGAAATAGATGTTTTGGCTGGAACGGTGCAGCCTGTTGATAAAACGATAGCAGCAAAAGCGCAGGAGCGTTTTGATAATTTAATTAAACCGGTCGGGTCACTGGCAAAACTTGAAGAAATGGCTACTCGCTATGCGGCAATTTACGGCAGCGCAGATAAAAATGAAGTAAATTTTCCTTGTAAAACAGTGCTTTTCTGGACTGCCGACGCCGGTACAGCGGCAGAATATATGCAGGGCACGAAACCTGCCTGCGTGCTTGCGGAAAATTCAGGCGTTAAAAGCCAGACTTTTTTGGTAACGGCTGAAAGCATTGAAGAAGCACTGCTTGAAGGTGCGCTTCTGGCAAAAGAAGCAATAGGCACAAACGGCGGCCAGCAGGTGCTGGCACTTGGCTGCGTTGACAGCAGCGTACCGCAATATAATGCAAAAAACCTTGAAACCGGCGGCTATGATTTTTTAAATCAGCTTGGCAGCAGAACCATTGCCGCTATGGCAGGCGCAGTTTTGCAGGCTGCGGCTTTAAAAGTGCCGGTAATGCTTGACGGGGCAGCATCCTGCCTTGCAGCACTTGCAGCAGTAAAATATAATGCTGCTGCGGCAGATTACATTTTTGCCGGGCATGTATCCGCAGAAGCGGGCATGGAAGAACTGCTGCAAAAATTGGAGCTTTCCGCGCCGCTGAGGCTTGATATTAAAATATGCCGCGGCGAAGGCGCAATACTTGCGCTCAGCCTTTTGGACGCAGGCATTAAGGCTTATAAGGAAATGGAAACTTTTGCCGAAGCAGGCGTACACGTTGAGGTAAAAGAATTTTCGCACGCAGAAGAAATTAAGGCAGGCAAACAGGGGGCAAAATAATGGGCAGGCTATATTTAATCAGGCATGGGGAAACCGATTCCAACAAAAGTTTCCGCTTTCAGGGGCAAACCGATATTGAACTGAACGAAAAAGGACTGGTGCAGGCTGAACTATTGGCAGAGCATTTTAAAACTATCCGCCTTGATGCCGTATACAGCAGCAGTTTAACGCGCGCACGGCAGACGGCGGCACCGCTGGCGGCTGTACACGGGCTTGAAGTGAAGCCGGTTGAAGATATTAAGGAAATTGCTTTTGGCGAGTGGGAAGGGCTTACCTATAACCAGATTAATGATGCCGGCCTTGGGCAGATTGACGAATTTTTTAAAAATCCGGCGCTGTGCCATGTGCCGGGCGGCGAGAATTTTACGGATGTTGCCGCACGCGTAGAGCCGTTTTTTAAACGCTGCCTTGAGGAAATGGACGAAAAAGATATTGCCGTTGTTTCGCACGGCGGCATTATCCGTGTGCTGCTGTGCCTGTTTTTGGGCGTGGATTTAAACAAAATATGGAATTTCAGCGTTGGCAACTGCAGTACAACCACACTGGCAAAATGGCGCGGCTACAATACTGTACTTGAATGTACAAATGAAACATATTATTTGCGTTAAATTTTATTAGAATAATGTAAAAAACAGCCATGATATATTGACATTTGTATTTTAAAAAGATATACTTTAAATAGTATATCTCAGCCGGTTCATATAGGGTTCATATCTTCTTTTTAATGCTGCTTGCATTTTTATCGAAGCCGTGGCAAATCTATGAAGTCCTCATGGGGTATGATTAATGTAAGGAGCTGATAAGCAATGAAAGAAGACAAAACTTTAGTATGCAAGGAATGTGGCAAAGAATTTGTTTTTTCCGCTTCCGAACAGGAATTTTATGAATCCAAAGGCTTTACTAACGAACCGGGCCGCTGCCCTGCATGCCGTCAGGCACGCAAACAGCGTCTTGGCATTGTAAGCGAGCGTCCGGAACGCCAGATGTATCCGGCGGTTTGCGCTGAATGCGGCAAAGAAACCGAAGTTCCGTTCAAACCTTCCGAAGACCGTCCGGTTTACTGCCGTGATTGCTACAACGCACATCACAGAAAATAATAAACAAATACAGCCTGCCGTAAAAATGCGGCAGGGTTTTTGTTTATTTCAGCGAATTTTATAAATAATGTGACAGAAACTTTGAGAAAGTTTCACTCAATATGGTATAATAATTTAATAAGAAGAAATTGGGGGTCATTTTATTTTAGAACTTAAAGAGATTTCGGTTGCCGATAAGGAATTGTTTGAAAGCTACATGTCGCGCCCTTATTACCGCGGCTCTGAATGTGCTTTCGGCAATTTGTTTATGTGGCAGACCTGCTATGATATTTTTTGGACTGAAGCGCATGGCTTTTTAGTGCTGAAAGTAAAAAGAAATGATGTTGACTTCTTTTTACAGCCGTTTGGCGGCAAAGACGAAGATTTGCCTTTATTAATGAAAGAAATTAAAGAATACCATAACGGCAAACCGTTTGAAATACACGGCATTTTTGATGACGGCAGGGAAAGGCTGTTAAAAGCGTTTCCTGATTTGGAAATTACCGATGACCGTGATAACTGGGACTACGTGTATTTGCAGCAGAACCTGGCAACGCTTGCCGGGCGCAAATACCACGGTAAAAAGAACCACTGCAATGCTTTTGTAAAAGAGCATCCAGATTATGTTTACGAAGAAATGAACAGAAGCAATATTGAAGAATGTCTTGCTTTTGGAGATATGTGGTGCGAGCGCCGCATGTCGGACGACCCTTCGCTGGTATGCGAAAAATGCGCTATCCACGAAGCGCTTGATAATTTTGAAGCCTTAAAGCTGCGCGGCGGCGTTATCCGCATTGACGGCAAGGTTGAAGCCTTCAGCTTTGGCGAAAAAATTAATGACGATACTGCCGTTTTGCATGTAGAAAAGGCCAATCCGGAAATACGCGGGCTTTATGCCGTTATTAACCGTGATTTTGCCAAAAATGCGTGGGGCGATGTTACCTATCTTAACCGCGAGGAAGATATGGGGCATGAAGGCCTGCGCATGGCAAAAGAATCGTATAAACCGGAATTTATGGTAAAAAAATATTCCACTATTTTTAAATAACAGAGGTTTGTATGGATTTCAGGCTTTTAAACTCTGCTTTTTTGCCGCAGGCGGCAGAATTATGGGATTACTGCTTTGAAAAAAAGGGCGACCCGTTTTATGAATGGTATTTTAGCGAGTACTGTTTAAAGCAAAACAGCGTTATAGGCGGGTTTGACGGCGATAAATTAGCGTGCATGCTGCACTTGAACCCGTATGCAATTACGCTGCGCGGGCAAACATTGCGCCTGCCGTATATTGTAGGGGTGGCAACTGCGCCGGAATACCGCGGGCAGCACCTTACGCGCCCGCTGCTGGAAACGGCGTTTACCGTTTTGCGTGCGCAGGGAGCGGCTTTTGCGCTTTTAATGCCCATTAACCCGGCAATTTATAAGCCCTATGGCTTTGATTACTGCTATTACCGCCATTATTACCAGATGCCGCTGGCAGAACTTAAAAAACTGCCGCCGGTGCATAATATAAAAATAACCCGCTGTGCGGATATTACAGAAGGGTTGGATGAACTTACTGCTGTTTACGAAGCCTGCGGGCAGGAGTTAAACGGCATGGCAGTACGCAGCAGGGCAAAATGGCAGGAGCTTTTAAACGGCTATAAAGCTGAAAAAGTAATGCTTTCCATAGCTTTTGAAGATGCCAGCCCTGCCGGTTATATGCTGTATTCGCTTGATGCAGGCACTTTTAAAGTGCAGGAGCTGCTTGCGCTCAGCCATGAGGCACAAACGGAGCTTCTGCGTTATGCAGCCGGGCATTTAAGTGATGCCGCTAATTTTGAGTGGCTGGCAGAACCCGGCAATCTGGCGTATCTTGATTTTGCCGGAAGTACATACAGCGGCACTTTAAAACCGTTTATGATGGCGCGCTGCATTAATATCCGCAAAGCGCTGGAGCTTTTGCCGGTGCCGCAGAATGTGAGCGGCGAAGCGGTGTTTTTAATTACCGACAAATTTTTGCCGCTGAATAACGGGCTTTTAAAAATAACGGCCCAAAACGGCGCGTTAACTCAGGCCAGCACCATTGAAAACGAAGAAATTACAATGGACAGTGCAGCCTTTACGCAGCTGTATTTCGGTACTTTCAGCTTTGAAGAACTGGTGCGTGCCGGAAAAATTAAAGTTCATAATCCGCGCAAAAGCGGTTTTTTGCAGGCGTTGTTTACCAAATGCCGTAATTATATTAACGAGTACTATTGAAAATTGAGCAGGGAGGCTGATTTAATGGACGAAATCAGACGCATTTTTGTAGAAAAGAAAGAAGCTTTTGCCGTTGAAGCAAGAGGCCTTTTGGCTGATTTGCAAACCAACCTCGGTATGAAAGGCTTAACCGGCATCCGTGTTATTAACCGCTACGACGTTATGGGCGTAACGGATGAGGAATTTGCCGCAGCCAAAGCGCTGGTGCTTTCCGAACCGCCGGTTGATACCGTTGAAGAAGAACTGGAAGTACCTGCAGGCTGCCGTGCTTTTGCGGTAGAATTTTTGCCGGGCCAGTATAATCAGAGGGAAGACTTTGCTGCTCAGTGCATTCAGCTTATTACGCAGAAAGAACGCCCGCTGGTATCTTCTGCCAAAGTTTATATTTTGTCCGGCACAATCAGTGATGATGAGTTTGCTAAAATTAAGGCTTACTGCATTAACCCGATTGAAGCACGCGAAGCTGCCTGGGAAAAACCGCAGACTTTAGTGCAGGCCTGCGAAGAACCGCAGAAAATTAAAAGTGTGGAAGGCTTTTTAACCTTTACCAAAGAAGAAATGGAGGCTTACCGTACTGCCAACGGCTTTGCCATGAGCCTTGACGATTTGCTGTGGTGCCAGAAATATTTTAATGAAGAACACCGTGAACCGACCATTACCGAGATTAAAGTGCTCGATACTTACTGGTCTGACCACTGCCGCCATACCACTTTTATGACGCAGATTGAAGATGTTGAAATTGAGCCGGGGCTATACACCCAGCCGGTACAGGCTGCCCTTGACAAATATATGGAAGCGCGCGACGAAGTGTACGGCGCCGATACCAAACGCCCTGTTACCCTGATGGACATTGCCGTTATCGGCATGAAAAAACTGCGTGCCGAAGGCAAGCTGGACGATTTGGACGAATCGGAAGAAATTAACGCCTGCACAATTGTTGTGCCTATTGAAGTTGACGGCAAAACCGAAGAATGGCTGCTGCTGTTTAAAAACGAAACCCATAACCACCCGACGGAAATTGAACCGTTCGGCGGTGCTGCAACCTGCCTCGGCGGCGCTATCCGCGACCCGCTTTCCGGCCGTGCCTATGTATATCAGGCAATGCGCGTAACCGGCGCTGCAGACCCTCGCGTACCGGTGGAAGATACTCTGCCCGGCAAACTGCCGCAGCGCAAAATTACTATCGGCGCAGCGGCTGGCTACAGCTCTTACGGCAACCAGATTGGCCTGGCAACCGGCCATGTACAGGAATACTATCACGATAAATTCGTGGCAAAACGCATGGAAGTAGGCGCTGTTGTAGGCGCCGTTCCGCGTAACCTTGTAAAACGCGAAGTGCCCGAACCGGGCGACCTTTTAGTGCTGCTCGGCGGCAGAACCGGCCGTGACGGTTGTGGCGGCGCAACGGGTTCTTCCAAGGAACATACCGTTGATTCGCTGGCAAGCTGCGGTGG
>ULQI01023140.1_pt1 | contig 15676 bp, 14 predicted proteins | sample 1954261 | NCBI WGS metagenome assembly ULQI01 (sample SAMEA4835650, study PRJEB28245) | human gut metagenome | biome: gut microbiome; material: fecal sample | place: Denmark | collected 2008 | reverse complement strand
AAGTGCCTTAATTATAAGTTTGCCTATTTTTTGAATGTCGCTGCTCCGCTCAAATTCGCACAGATTATTCTTTCAAAAATTTTAATCTGTTACCGCGCAAAAATATTTATTATGTATTCGTAATTTAATTACTTCATTTTCAAAAAGTAATACCTTATTATTCTTACAAATAATTTTAATAGCAATAATCTGCTTGTATCATTTATAAATAATATCAATCACATTTTTGCTTTGCTATTTCGTACGTTACACAGTTTTGTCTAATCATTACATTAAAAGTACGATACCGTACAAATCGCGGCATTAAAAATTTAGCGGTATTTACTAAAAAGCAATAAAAATTTCCCGGTGTTTGAGCATAGCGAGTTCCGTGGAAATTTTTATTGCTTGCAGTATGCCGCGTGCGGATTTTTTGCTTTAGCAATAAAATACGTAAATTTTTGTCAGCCGCGTGAGTTTTCTTGGTTCGTTCTTTTGCTCAATCAAAAGAATGAACATGAGCAAAAAGTAAATTAAGATATACTAAACTACATACAAAGGAGTAAAAGGAAATAAAAAACGAAATAACATAAAAAGTAAATCAAGAATATTAACGTTAATTCAGAGACGCTGCCTATATAAAAGAAAATGAACAAGGTAAAGAAAAAACAGCCCTGTCAGGCTGTTTTTTCATAGTTTTATCCGCGCAAGCGGTTTTTAATTTACGCCTTGCGCAATATTTGCCGTCAGTGCGCTGATGCTTTCGGTAAGTTTATCCAGCTTGCTTTCCATGCGTATTAATAAATACCACGAAAGCATTACCGGAAACCCGAAATTTGCCAGCTGGCTGAAGATAAGTTCCGCGTCCATCGCTTAGCCGCCTTATTTCAGCACGTTCACTTCGGTGGTGCGCACGCGCGCTTCCACAACTTCGGCAAGTGCGTTGCCGTCGGCATTAAATACGCCGCTGTCTACAATGCTCTGCATGGCGGTGCGCGCTTCTTCCGCCGTAACATTTTCGCGCGGGTCGGTTACGTTAAGCACCTTCTGTTTGCCGTCGGCCTTTTTAAATACAAGCTGTAATACTTTTTCCATGTTTCAATCTCCCTTCGGTTAATTACTCGGCTTCCGCCACTTCCGCTTTTTCGGTTACAACAATGTTCACAACTTCGTTTTCCATCAGGCTGCCCAGCGCCGTACCAGCTTTAACAAGCTCATCAGCACCCGCGTCTTTTTTGATGCCCGAGTAGGTGTGCGCCTTGGTCTGCGCTGTACCTTCGCCATCGAAGCCGTCCTCCACGTTGATAGACATTGTTTGAGATAACACTGTTTTTGCTGCTGCCATTTTAGCATGCTCCTTTCCTTGGGCTGTTTGTTTTTTGTGTTTGCCCTTACACCCATATAAACGGATTTTATGCCTTAAAAATTTACCTGCCTGTAAAATTTTTTTATTTTTCCGCCCGTAAAATTTTTTTGGCGATTTTTTTGCGCATGGTTAATTTTAGCCCCTGTTTTGCCGTTTATATGGGTGAGTTTCTTTTCTTTTCTCTTTTTTCCTGTTTTTTCTCTTTATCTTTTCTTTGCCGTATTACGTTCTTACCTTGTTCTTAAGTAATTCAAAGATTATATATATAATTTACCTTGTTCCCTAACTACTACCGTAAGTAAGCAGTAAAACACAAAAATGCCCACGCAAAACAGGCACTATCTCCAAACTGAGATAGTGCCGCAAGCAGTAAACTCCACCCCTTCATGCACAAAATAAAAAAAGAGAGCAGCACTGCTCTCTGTAAATCTGCGTAAGCTATATTAAAAGTTTTATTGCCAAAACACCGAAAGACGCCGCAAACACGCCCAAAAGACAGCTTAACGCGGCATATAACAAAGCGCAGGCAAGGTTTCCTTCCGCAAAAAGCGTATATACTTCGTACCCGAAGGATGAAAACGTAGTAAACCCACCCAGCACGCCTACACATAAAAACAAACGCCATACCGGCGGCAAAAGGCCTTTATCCACAATCAGCGTCATTAAAAGCCCCATTAAAAAGCAGCCGCTGATGTTAATAATAAAAGTTCCGTACGGAAGCTGCGGGTTAAAATATTTTACGGCGGCATTGCCCGCAAGGTAACGCAGCACTGCGCCAAGCGCGCCCCCAACGGCGATGTATAAAAGGTTCATGGCTTAACTCCCTGCTGATGATTTTAAAAGTATTTTTAATTATAACATACTCATGGATGTTTGATAAAACTTTCGGCAGGAAGGTTTGTAATGGGAGGCTCGTTTATATTTGGCGCTCATTAAGGATTACAAATTTTACTCTTTATTCAATCGTAAAATTTGCATAGCTTCGCTGGCACACTTATTGCCTGCGCTGCCGCTTGGCACTAAGTGGCGCTCGTTAAGGTTCACTAATTTTACTCGCTATTCGCTCGCAAAATTTGCGTGCCTTCGCTGGCACAAATCTAAACTTCGCCAAAGGCTCGTTTATATTTGGCGCTCAGGCAAAAAAGCGCACTGCGGCGCTTTGGGCACGCAGTGCAATGAAAGGTGATGACTGTGGGGTTTTTATATAACGGCGTGCTGTGTTTTTATATCTGTATAAGCTCCGCCGTTACTGTTTATCAGTCTATGCTGGTTATTATTTAAAAATCTAAGCTTCGCCAAAGGCTCGCTTATATTGGGCGATGTTAAGCACCGTAAATTTCGCTCTTTATTCAATCGCGAAATTTGCATAGCTTCGCTGGCACACTTATTGCCATCGCCTGCGGCCCGGCAGTAAGCGGCGCTCATTTATGGTCGTCGATAATAGCTGCCTCGCCCTGTTCGCCGGTGCGGATTTTAACTGCATTGGCAAGCGGATAGATAAAGATTTTGCCGTCGCCGGGCTGGCCGGTTTTAAGGACTTTCTGTGCTACGCGTAAAACTTCGTCCACCGGGACTTCGCAGACAACGGTTTCTATTTTAACCTTCGGCACAAGGTTAATATCGTAAGCCTGCCCGCGGTATACTTCCTTATGCCCCTTCTGCAAACCGCAGCCAAACACCTGGCTTACCGTCATGCCGGTAACGCCAATTTCCGCAAAAGCAACTTTCAGTTCGTCCAGTTTTTCGGTTCTGGTTATAATATCTATTTTGGTAATCGGTCTCATAACTGCCTCCGTAAATTATTTGCCTGCCGGTGCCGGTTTGGCGGCAAAGGCCGGTGCTTCCTGCACGGCAAGGTTAGTAAGCGGCGTGCCGTTTATAATGCTCTGGCGGTAAGCGCGTTCGCCGTGTTCAACAATGTCAAGCCCGCTTTCTTCTTCGGCAGCATCAGCACGCAGGGTTGTAACTGCGCCCACTATTTTTAAAATTATGTAGGTGCCAACAACGGCCAGCACAATAGCAACCACTACCGTTACCGCCTGTACATACAGCTGGTGCGCGTTACCGTAAAAAAGCCCGTCTGCACCGGCGGAGTTTGCTGCTTTGGTTGCCCACAGCCCGGTTGCCAGTGCGCCCCAGGTACCGCCAACGCCGTGTACGCCGAATGCGTCGAGTGCGTCGTCATACCCGAGTTTTGCCTTAACAATGGCCACTGCCGCAAAGCACAGCACACCGCCGATAAGCCCGATTAAAACAGCCGGCACAACGGTTACAAAGCCTGCCGCCGGGGTAATGGCAACAAGCCCGGCAATGCAGCCGCTTGCTGCGCCAAGCATGGTGGGGTGCCCGTTTACAAGCCATTCTGCGCCAACCCACGATAAGGTTGCCGCTGCAGCAGCTGCCTGCGTTACCACAAACGCACCGGCTGCAAGGCCGTTTGCGCCAAGCGCGCTGCCTGCGTTAAAGCCGAACCAGCCGAACCACAAAAGCGCTGCGCCCAGCACCGTCATCGGCAAATGGTGCGGCAGCATGGGCACAACCCCCTTGCCGCTGCGTTTGCCAAGCATAATGCAGGCTACCAAACCGCTGACGCCGCTTAAAATATGGATAACCGTGCCGCCCGCAAAGTCGAGCGCGCCCAAATCACGCAGCCAGCCGCCAACGCCCCATACCCAGTGCGCCATGGGGTCATACAAAAACGTAGTCCACAAAAAGGTAAACAGCACAAACGCGCCAAATTTAAAGCGTTCGGCGTAAGCGCCGGTAATAAGCGCCGCCGTAATTACCGCAAACATGCACTGGAATGCCGCAAAGGCAAACAGCGGCACCGTTGCGGAATAATCTTCGTAAGGAGCGGCAAAGAGCGCCATATCGGTAAGCCCTGCCCAGCTCAAGCTGCCGATAACGCCGTTAATATCCGGCCCGAAGGCAAGGCTGAAGCCGAACAGCACCCACTGCACGCTTACCATTGCCACAATAAAAAAGCTCTGCATAATTGTCGTCAGTACGTTTTTGCTGCGCACCATGCCGCCGTAAAAAAACGCCAGCCCCGGTGTCATCAGCATTACAAGCGCAGCACTTATCAATACCCACGCCGTGTCGCCGGTATCAACTGCCGGCGCTCCTTCTGCGGCAAGCACCGTGCCCGGAATGCCCAAAAGCACGCCTGCTGCCAGTAAACCATGTATTAATCCCCTCATATTAGCCCTCTTTTCTGTAACTAAAACAAAAGCGGGGTGTACCTTTTAAGATACACCCCGTTGTGCAGCAAAACTCAAATTCGTTTTTAATATACGCCAAACAGCAATTCACTGTAAGTCGGGTACGGCAGGTATTTGCCGCCCATCAGTTTTTCCAGTTCGTCGCCGGCTTCGCGCAAAGCGCCCATGTCTTTTAAAATTACGTCATGGTAATAATCTGCCTCTGCCTGTGCAGATGTTTTTACAACGTCACCAAGCCCTGCTTTTAATTTTTCTGCATCTGTGTAAAGCAGGCTGCTGAGCGTTGCAATTTTGGAAGCAAGCTCCGTTTCGAAGCTGCCTGCAATGCCAAGCTCTTTTTTGCTCTTTGCTGCCGCCGTTAAATCGGCAGTGTAAAGTGCTGCGGCGGGCAAAATGTCTTTAAACAGCATATCAAGCATTGCCAGCGCTTCAATGCGGATTGCCTTACTGTAATTTTCAAGCGAAATTTCCAGCCTGCTGCGGATTTCCGCTTCGGTAAAGATGCCGTGTTTTACAAACAGGCTGATGTTTTTCTCTTTAACCATGTAAGGCAATGCTTCAGGAGTGGATTTGAGATTGAGCAGCCCCCTCGATTTGGCCTCTTCAACCCATGCATCGGTATAACCGTCACCATTGAAGATGATGCGTTTATGCGCGATTACGGTTTCTCTGACGAGTTCTACCACTGCGGCATCAAAATCGGCCGCTGCTTCTAATTTATCGGCAAACTCCTCCAGAGCTTCGGCAACAATGGCGTTTAAAATAACGTTCGGCCCGGCAATGGAGGCGGCAGAGCCAACCATGCGGAACTCAAACTTGTTGCCGGTAAATGCAAACGGCGAAGTACGGTTTCTGTCCGTGTTGTCTTTTTTCAAAGCAGGCAGCACATTGCCGCTCAGCTTCAATTCGCCTTCGTCTGCGGGTTTATATTCAACACCTGCTTCAATGGCTTTCAGCACATTGGTAAGCTCGGTGCCTAAAAACATTGATACTATCGCCGGCGGCGCTTCGTTGGCACCCAGGCGGTGGTCATTGCCTGCGCTGGCAACGCTTATGCGCAGAAGGTCCTGATATTCGTCAACCGCTTTAATAACGGCTGCCAGAAACAGCAGGAAGCGGTGGTTTTTATACGGCTCTGCCCCAGGGTCGAGCAGGTTTTCGCCTTCAACCGTGCCCAGCGACCAGTTGTTATGCTTGCCGCTGCCGTTTACGCCGTCAAAAGGTTTTTCGTGCAGCAGGCACACCAGATTATGCTTGCGTGCCACGCTCTGCATCAGTTCCATGGTAAGCTGGTTATGGTCGGTTGCAATGTTGGTGCCTGCAAAAATCGGCGCCAGCTCGTGCTGGGCAGGTGCAACCTCGTTGTGCTCGGTTTTGGCAAGCACGCCCAGCTCCCACAGTTTTTCGTCAAGCTCTTTCATAAACGCCTTAACGCGGGGTTTGATAATGCCGAAATAATGGTCCTCAAGCTCCTGCCCTTTCGGCGGCATTGCGCCGAACAGCGTACGGCCGGCAAACTTCAAATCGCGGCGTTTATCGTACATATCTTTATCTACCAAAAAGTATTCCTGCTCCGGCCCAACCGTTGTAATAACCTTTTCGGTGCTTTCGCCAAACAGTTTTAAAATGCGCCTTGCCGCACGGTCTACACAGCACATGCTGCGCAGAAGCGGAGTTTTCTTGTCGAGCACATCGCCCGTGTAAGAGCAAAATGCAGTAGGAATATACAGGCAGCCGTCTTTAATAAAAGCATAGCTTGTCGGGTCCCAGGCAGTATAGCCGCGCGCTTCAAAAGTAGCACGGAGCCCGCCGGAAGGAAAGCTCGAAGCATCAGGCTCGCCCTGTACCAGTTCCTTGCCAGAAAAATCCATAATAACGCGCCCGTCCGCCGTAGGCGTGATGAAGCTTTCGTGCTTTTCGGCGGTAATGCCCGTCATCGGCTGGAACCAGTGCGTAAAATGCGTTGCGCCATGCTCCAGCGCCCAGTCCTTCATAGCGTTGGCAATGATATTGGCAATAGGCAAATCCAAAGGCTCGCCCTTTAAAACCGCGTTTTTAAAAGCCTTGTAAGTAGCGGTTGGCAGGCGGTCTTTCATAACAGTTTCGTTAAAAACCTCGCTGCCAAAAAGTTTCGGAACACTCGTCATTTTTCAGTCCCCCTCAAAATAAAAACAAAATAAAAAAAGCAACGCGCGAAGTTTAAATGCTTCTGCAACTTCGCTGTTGCTTATGCTGTAATTATAGCCCCCTTTACACATTTTGTAAAGCCTTCAGGCAAATGTTTTTATTTTCTGAAAATTTAGTGGATTTTGTGCCATATGTATTAGACAAATTTCTGTAAAAACAATTGACAAGCACTTTTAAAAGTTCTAAAATATTTACATCAAAAACACAAGTTAACCAGGATGCCCGGAAAAACGCCGGGCATTACTTAATAAAAGAAAGAGGTTTTAACACATGGCTGAAATGTTATACGAAGGCAAAGCCAAAAAAGTTTTCGCCACCGCCGACCCCAACGAAGTAGTTATCTATTATAAAGATGACGCCACTGCCTTAAACGGCGCCAAAAAAGGCACCATTGTTGATAAGGGCATTATGAACAACACCATTACCAGCTTCTTTTTTGACCTGCTCGGCAAAAACGGTGTTGAACACCACTTTATTAAAAAGCTCAGCGACCGCGAACAGCTTTGCAAAAAAGTAAAAATCATTCCGGTTGAAGTTGTATGCCGCAACATTGCCGCAGGCAGCCTTGCCAAAAAAATGGGCGTTGAAGAAGGCTATGTGCTTAAACGCCCGCTGGTAGAATTTTACTACAAAAGCGACGCACTTGACGACCCGATGATCAGCCCCGACTACGGCGAAGCCTTTGGTTTTGCAACCGATGAACAGATTGCAAAAATCCGCGAAATGGCACTTAAAATCAACGCCGTATTAAAAGACTTCCTGGCACAGCGCAAAGTACGCCTGATTGACTTTAAAACCGAGTACGGCATCGACAGCGAAGGCAACATCATCCTTGCCGACGAAATTACTCCGGACACCAGCCGCCTGTGGGACTGGGACACCAACGAAAAGCTGGATAAAGACCGTTTCCGCCGCGACATGGGCAATGTTGAAGAAGCCTACCACGAAGTAATCCGCCGCTTAACGGGTGAAGGGAAATAAAATAACCCTGCTTGCGCAGATATGCAGATGTACAGATGTACAGATTAAACGCCGCCTTAACAGCGGCGTTTTTTATTTATATTTGTTTTTTATTTACGTTGCGGCTTTGTAATTAGGTTATTATATTTTTATTTACATTTTTACTCATATTACTTTTAATTTTGTTTTCGTCTTTGATTATACGTTATCAATTTTTATTTACATTTTATGTCATCTTCATTCTTTTGAGTGACCAAAAGAACGAAGCAAGAAAAGTCACGCGGCTGAAAAAATTTTTTACGCGGTTCTTTAGATAAAAATAAAATTTTCCACGGAACTCGCTTCGCTCAAACACCGGGAAAATTTTATTTTTTTCTGTAAATACCGCTAAATTTTTAATGCCGCGATTGCACTTAACCCGTACTTTTTTATTGCTTAATTTAGTATGTTTTCCCTTTATATCGTACTTTACAGCTGCTTATTATCAAAAATTGTACAACTTATGATTATGTGCTATTAAAACCTGCGGCAACATTGCTATTGCTCATAAAAATTTTCCAAAGTACGAACTTGGGCGAAGCCGCGACTTTCAAAAAATAGGCGAAACTTTCACTAACAAGGCACTTGCAGCTTTTGCCGGAGGATGTCTGAGCGAAGCGAGTTTCCGCAGGCGCTGCAAGTGGCAAACTTATTTGATTCTGAGCCGTTAAGTTTTTTGAGGAGCGAAGGCTTTTTGGTTACTTTTTAGCCTATAAAAAGTAACATGAATGAGCGATAAAGAAAATTTAGAAGTAATATCGTAACTGCAAAGGCGCAAACTTATAAAAACAAAAAATTTCACACCCTTTGCACTTTACACCGTCGCGGCGCAGATGTTACAATCAAACTAACAACAATGTACATAAGTTTCCGCGGGGGGGACTTCGTTAGTTGATTTTTGGCAGAATCCCCGTCCTCCCTCGTAAAAAAATTGCGAGGGAGGTTTTATTATGCGTAAAAATTTACAGAACAAAATTTTAATCAGCTTGCTTATGGCAGGAAGTATTGGTATTTTGGGTTTTAACAACATAACATCTGCTGCAATGATTTATGAAACACAGTTACCATCCCATCCCGGAAAATGGTATACCGCCAACGATACTACTGATGGAATTTTAGAAGTTGCATCTGACCTTCCCAATGAAGTTAATCAAGGTATTTCCGGAAAATATTTTGAGATTACAGAAAGTAACAAAACTTATTCAGGCAATCAAGCAATTATTACAGGTGGTTCTTTTGCTGACATATATATTTTTGGAGTTGTTTTTAACAAAGACTCATCTTTAACAATTAATAATATAGATGTCAACAATAATAAAGTAATAATAGATAACTCTAATAACAAAATAAACTTTGGTCAATTATATATAGTTGCAGGTGCACGTGAATAAGATTATGCAGGAATCAAAGCAACCCTACACAACAACACTGTATACTTAAATAATATTAAATCCTGTAGTATAGATAATTTAACTGGTGCATTTGGTCATAAAGTAGAATATAACAAAACTACAATTGAAAATTCTGCTATTAATATATCATGGAATGCTATTTCCGGAGGCATTGCGCTCTTCAATGAAGCAGGAGATTTTGCTAATCATAATACTGTAGAAATAACTAATTCTGAAATTGGTATTGATGATTCTTGGGTTCAACCTATTGGTATTATAGGTGGCTATGCAAGAGGCGGTGAAGCTAATTACAATGAAGTAATTATTAGCGGTAATAGTATAATTAACTGTAACGTTTATGGCGGCCTTACTGATAGCTCGTCTACTACAAACAATAACAGTATAACATTAAAAGACAACGCAAATTTATCACAAGCTGAACTAATTGGCGGTTACAACGCAGCAGGAACGGAGATAAGTGGAAATAAACTTATTATTGATAACTGGACTGGAAAAGATGTAAAAGGCGCATATAATTTCAGCGATATTGATTTTAACAACATCGGTTGGAATAACGGCGGCACCGTTTTAAATATCACAGGCAACGCTGAAACAGATGCCCTTGCAAATACTAACATCAATCTTAATGATATTAATTTTACAGGCGGTACAGAACTTAACGAAGGCGAAAGCATGACTTTTGTTAACGGTACTGATTTAGGTATTGGTACAGGTAAAGGCAATGTAACAGTTGCCGATGAATTTACAGCCGGTGTTGCAGTTATCGGTACTGGCGAAGTTGTAAGTGACGCAAACAGCATAAAATACGTTTTAAAAGAAGTTAAACAAAACCAGCAAATCGACCTTGTCGCCGAAAACCGCGCCGTTGCGGCAGCGTTTGTCAATCAGGGCACGGATTTAATCAGCGACAGCCTGGATACCTTAAGCCGCGACGGTAATTACGGCGTTAAAACCTTTGCCGCCGTGCATGGCAACCGAAGCAAATATGACGTGAACAGCGACCTTAAAATTAACGGCTGGAGTACGATTGTCGGCGTTGGCAATGCAGATAAGTTCGATAACGGCAGCGAGTTAAGCTGGGGCGTATTCTACGAAAACGGCAGCGGCAATTACCGCACTTACAACAGTTTTAACAATGAGTTCTTCCGCGGTGACGGCAGCATGGTTTATAACGGCAGCGGCATTGCGGTAAGGTACGAGAATAAAAACGGTGTTTATACCGAAGGCAGCCTCCGCGCGGGTATGCTTAAAAACGAACTCGATAACGCCATGCGTGATGTTAACGGCAGTTACGGCTATGAAACAGAAAGTGCTTACTACGGCGCACACATTGGCGTTGGTAAAATCATCAGTCTGAGCGACAGCAGTGACCTCGATATATACGGTAAATTCTTCCACACTTATACCGAAGGCGACAGTGTTACCATTGCAGGCGATAAATTTGATTTTGACAGCATTACCAGTGACAGATTAAGAGTTGGTGCGCGCATTACAAGCAATAAGGAAAATAAGTTCAGCACTTATTATGGCTTGGCTTATGAGTACGAGTTTAACGGCGACGCTGATATGACGGCGCAGGGATTGCGGGCAGATACGCAGAGCTTGCAGGGCAGCAGTGTAATGGCAGAAGTTGGCTTTAACTACCAGCCCACGCCCGACAGCCCGTGGAGCTTTGACCTTAATATGCGCGGCTACACCGGCGAACGCCAGGGCGGCAGCTTTAACGTACAGGCAACGTATACTTTTTAGCCGATAGCTGAGTCGCCAAATATAAGCGAGCCTTTGGCGAAGCTTAGATTTGTGCCAGCGAAGCTATGCAAATTTTGTGAGCGAATAGCGAGCAAAATTTACGAACCTTAATAAATATCACCACTTGATACCGAGTGATAGCAAAGGCAATAATTGTGCCAGCGAAGCTATGCAAATTTTGCGATTGAATAATAAGCAAAATTTACGAACCTTAATTTAGAAATAAATAAAGCAGCAACTGCCAAAGGCAATATACCTTTCAGCGGTTGCTGCTTTTTTACTATACATGCACATAAAATATTATGTACAAACTATTCAATTATTTCCCCGGTTCAAACAAACCTTCGTTGTCGTCCCACAAAACTATTTTATCTTCTTTTAAGGTTTCCGCAAGGCGGATAACGCGCTGGTTGCTGCTGCCGCGGAAGCGCAGGTTGGGGTCTTTTTTTGCTTCCACAAATTCGCCGTCTACCAGTATGTCAATGCAGTCCAAAAGGGCGCGCGTAATTTCATAATCGCACAGGCGGCCGGTTAACAGGTCTTTTTCAAGGTCGTAACCGGTATAGCACCATACGGTTTTATTGGGGTACATTTTGCGCAGGCGCTGCATAAAGGGCAGCAGGGCTTTCTGGTTGGCGGGTTCAAACGGTTCGCCGCCCAAAAGGCTGAAGCCTTTAATATACGGCGGTTTTAAGGCGTTTAAAATTTCTTCTTCCGCCGCTGCGTCAAACGGCCGGCCGTAGTCAAAATCCCAGGCTTCCTGGTTAAAGCAGCCTTTGCAGTAATGCGTGCAGCCGCTTACAAACAGCGATACGCGCACGCCCGGCCCGTTGGCGACATCATGTGTTTTAATTGCCGCGTAGTTCATGGCAGGCCTCCGTTACAGGTGCAGAACGCGGGATTTGATTTCTTTGGTTTTGCCCACGTTCCAGAAGTTTTCGCCCAGGTAGCCGCAGGTACGGCGGGTTACGTTCATCAGGTTATGGTCTTTGTTGCCGCAGTTTGGGCATTCCCATTCCAAATCGTCATTGATGATAATTTCGCCGTCAAAGCCGCACACATGGCAGTAGTCGCTCTTGGTGTTGAACTCTGCGTACTGAATGTTATCGTAAATAAAGCGCACTACATCTTCCAGCGCTTCGGTGTTGTGGCGCATGTTCGGAATTTCCACGTAGCTGATGGCGCCGCCGCTGGAAATTTTCTGGAACTGGCTTTCAAACGCAAATTTGCTGAAGGCATCGATATTTTCGCGCACGTCAACATGGTAGGAATTGGTGTAGTAGCCTTTATCGGTAACATCGTCAATAGTGCCGAAGCGTTCTTTATCTATGCGGGCAAAACGGTAGCACAGGCTTTCGGCCGGGGTGCCGTACAGTGCAAAGCCGATGCCGGTCTGCTGTTTCCATTTATCGCATTTGGCGCGCAGGTAGCGCATTACACGCAGCGCAAATTCTTCGCCCACGGGGTCGGTATGGCTTACGCCCTTCATCAGTTTGGTCATTTCGTACACGCCGATATAACCGAGCGAAATGCTGCTGTAACCGCCAACAAGGTATTTATCAATGGTTTCGCCTTTTTTCAGGCGGGCAATGGCGCCGTACTGCCAGTGCACGGGGCTTACGTCGCTCTTAACGCCCATCAGCGCGTTGTGGCGGCACATTAAAGCCTTGTAGCAAAGCTCAAGCCTTTCATCCAAAAGCTTCCAGAACTTCTGCTCGTCGCCCTTGGCAATAATTGCCACCTGCGGCAGGTTGATGGAAACAACCCCCTGATTGAAGCGGCCTTCAAATTTGTAGTTGCCGTTTTCATCCTTCCACGGAGCAAGGAAGCTGCGGCAGCCCATCGGCGAGAACACGTTGCCTTCGTAGTTTTCGCGCATTTTCTTGGCGGAAATGTAATCCGGATACAGGCGTTTGGCGCTGCATTTAACGGCAAGTTTGGTAATATAATCGTATTTGCCGCCTTTTAAGCAGTTGTGTTCATCCAAAACATAAACCAGTTTCGGGAAGGCAGGAGTTACATAAACGCCCTTGTCGTTTTTAATGCCCTGCAAACGCTGGCGCAGAATTTCTTCCACAATCATGGCGTTTTCTTTTAAATATTCGTCGTCTTCCTGTAAGTTGAGGAAGATGGTTACAAACGGCGATTGCCCGTTAGTAGTCATTAAAGTGTTAATCTGGTACTGAATGGTCTGCACGCCGCTTTGCAGTTCGCTCTTTAAGCGGGCCTGCACAAGGCGTTCCACCGTTTCGGCAGGCAGGCTGTCGCCCACTTCGTCAAGCACGGCTTTTTTAAATTTATTGTAGCTGCGGCGCAGATATTTGCCCAAATGGCGGATATCCACCGACTGGCCGCCGTACTGGCTGCTGGCAACGCTGGCGATAATCTGCGTCATAACGGTGCAGGCAACCTGGAAGCTCTTGGGGCTTTCAATGAGTTTGCCGTTCATAACCGTGCCGTTGTCCAGCATATCGCCGATGTTAATCAGGCAGCAGTTAAAAATAGGCTGAATGAAATAATCGGCATCATGGAAATGAATTGCGCCCTCGTCATGCGCTTTGGAAATTTCTTCCGGCAGGATAATGCGGCGGGTTAAGTCTTTGGAAACCTCGCCGGCAATCAAATCGCGCTGAGTGGAAGCCATAACGGCGTTTTTGTTGGAATTTTCTTCCATAACGTCCTTATTGCTGTTGCGGATTAAAGACAGAATGCTTTCGTCCGTAGTGTTTGCCTTGCGCACCAGCGCACGGGTATAGCGGTAAATGATATAGGCTTTGGCAAGGTCGAATTTGCCCTCCTGCATCAGCTGATGCTCTACCATATCCTGAATATCCTCTACCAAAAGGCGCATACGGTTGCGGCTTTCTACATAATGTGCAATGTTTTCAATTCTGTCTTCGGCAATGCGTTCACTTTCATCAACAGCATTGTTGGCTTTCTGGATGGCTACAACTATTTTGCTGCGGTCAAAGTCAACCGTAGAGCCATCGCGCTTGATTACCTTCATTGTCCTCCCTCTTTCCGTGTTTAAATATTTAACGTAAAGTCATCGCTTTTACAAAATAATTCCTAACCATAATACCATACTTTAATATCAAAGTAAAGCAAAACACCACCATATATTGTTAATTTAATTTTTATGTTAACAATATTTTGTGCTTTACAGTTTTTGTTCCATCTGTTTACGCCCCGGCAAAGTTTGTTTTTGTCAAGCCCGTGCGCCTTCTTTTAACAGTAATTTTTCGGTTTTTACTTTGGTTATCTTGTTTTTTCGCAGTTTTTTAATAAAAATTATCCGCTGACGGAAAATTTACCGCAGCGGCGTTTATTATACATTAGTTTGCAAATTGAAAACAGTATTGTAAATTTATTAAAAAAAGTCTATAATATACAAGTCTGATATTGAAAGGCTCACACTAAAATGCAGACATCTGTTAATAAATAACCGGAGGTTATAATATGGAAATTACAACCATTCATCTTGATATGGTGCAGTCGGTTGCCCTCGCCATAGTCAGCTATTACATCGGCATGTGGATAAAAAGCCACAGCGCCGCCCTGCAAAGGTTCAGCATTCCGGCGCCGGTAATAGGCGGCCTGCCTTTTGCGCTGGTATTTTCGCTGCTGAAAATTTACGGTATTGCCGATTTTACCTTTGACGACACGCTGCAAAAAGTAGCGCTGCTGTGCTTTTTTACCACCATCGGCATGATGGCAAGTTTAAAACTTGTTAAAAAAGGCGGCCTGCTTCTCGTAGGCTTCTGGTTCACTTCAACAATACTCGGCATTTTGCAGAACGCCATCGGCATGGGCGTTTGCAGCCTGATGGGCATTGATAAATTCTACGGTATTCTTGCCGGTGCCGTGGCACTGATGGGCGGGCTCGGCACAAGCGCCGCCTTCGGCCCGTTTTTTGAACAGAACTACGGCCTTACCGGCGCAACAACAGTTGCCATTACGGCCGCAACCTTCGGTATGGCAACGGCGCTCATTATCGGCGGCCCTTTCGGCGAAAAGCTGATTAAAAAATACAAGCTCAAAACCCCTAAAGCCGCCAAAGAGGATGCTCCGCTGGAAGAAATTGACGAAACGGAAACCACCGTTACCGGCGAAAACCTCATTCCCGCACCGGCGGCTGCTGCGGAAATTTTAAAAGCGCTGGGCTTTGTCGCCATCGCCATGGGGCTGGGCAGCATTTTAAGCACCTACCTCGGCCAGTTTATTACGCTGCCGGTATATATCGGCAGTATGCTTATCGCCGCCGTTATCCGCAACATCGGCGACTTCAGCAAAGCATATAAAATTGAAGGCGTCGGCATGGACTGCATTGCCGATATTTCGCTGGTGCTTTATGTAACCATGGCCATTAACAGCCTTAAACTGTACGAGCTTATTAACCTGGCACTGCCGCTGATTGTTATTCTCATCATTCAGACCCTTTTAATGGTGGCCTTCGCCTGGGGCGTATACTTCTTAATGTTCGGCAAGGATTACGACTCTGTAATGCTTGCGGTAGGCGGCATCGGTTTTGCTATGGGCGCAACTGCCAACGGCCTTGCCAACATGCAGTCGCTTTCCGACAAATACGGCTTCTCCCCTAAAGCGTGGATGATAGTTTCGCTCGTCGGCGCGTTTTTAATTGACTTTACCAACGCCATCATCATAACGTGGATGATAACGCTGTAACTTAATTTTAATGCTTATACTAAAAAACAGCCGGTATTTTCTGAACTGCACCCCAAAAGTTAGACTTTTGGAGGTGC
>ULQI01018954.1_pt1 | contig 17106 bp, 10 predicted proteins | sample 1954261 | NCBI WGS metagenome assembly ULQI01 (sample SAMEA4835650, study PRJEB28245) | human gut metagenome | biome: gut microbiome; material: fecal sample | place: Denmark | collected 2008 | reverse complement strand
AGTGGCTGATTAATAACGCGATGCTTGTAATGGGAAAGGCTGTCGTATAAATTAAAATATCATAGAATATTCAATATTTTTATCGCATATTTTACAGTATTGACATCCAGTACTATTTGGATTGCTTTAATTTTAAAATTGTTTTAATATTTAGATCGCATATATCAAGGATTAACTTTTGGGATTGGTTTTATTGAATGGGTAGTCTTATAGTTAAGTATAAAAATTTATAGTTAACTATTTTTCTTTTTTAATATATTAAGTATTTTTTGTGTTATCGTTATTCAGTAAAATGTTATATTATTCTGAGAAATGATTGAGATATCATTGCTAATATAGCATAGATATTATATTTGAACAAGGACATGATTTAGAATGTGTGAAAACTTGTCTTCAGCATAATGGATATTTTGGAAACACTAATAAATAAAAATAATGTTTATTTATTAGTGACAATAACACTATATGTCTAAATTATGTAGTATAATAAAACTGTAATAATTGCAAAGGAAATAAATATTTGAAGATGAAGCGAATGATATGGTAGTATAAGGCCTTGAGAATATAGATTATGATGTTATTGGCTTGATATTGAAGTAAGTTTAGGAACTGGCGTTATAGATAGTTGAAATAAACTTGATTTAAGAAAAAGCACTGGTAGAATATATATTGCTATATCTTAAACAATATAATTATGGGTAGTTGCCAAATAGTTAAAATGTTGTATTCAGAGGATGATGAAGAAACAGATTAATAAATGAATGATTAATACATATAATTATTTACTGTACTATGAAAATGAATATAATATTCAGATTGGAGAAATAATATGGCTGAAATCTACGATGTTAATATTTTTGATGATTACAATGATAATTCTATCCATACTTCCGATGTTGAAATTGACAATTCTGATTTAAGTTATGTAGGCAAGAATATTTGCATTAAATTAAATAATAAATACATAAATAGAATTAATAAAAGTGAAAAGATTCTATGTGATAAATTTCCGAAGTTGAAAGAAATACCGTCTGAAGAGCGGATTAATCAAATTTTGACAGGAATGTTTCCCGAAGGCTTCTCAAAGCATATGTATATACGGAATCTTACTTTCACACATCAAAGTGATGGTTCAGATGTAAAAGTGCTTGGCATCAGACCAGAAAGAACGCCTGGAGATTTCTTGGATGGCTATATTCCAAATGATGTGTCCTTGCTGTTCAAAGGCAGTGTTAACGGAAAGGTATTTAGCGTCAATTCGATTTATGAAGTTGCAAATACTGAACAGCTGGATTTTGAGGCGGATGTAGTTGCAACTCCATATGAGAACCCTGAAATGATTCGCTATAATTTTTTATATGAAATTTTGGATGCCGCTGCTTCCTTAACGGCATACACCGAAGAGAAACTTAAGGAATGGAAAGAATATTTGCAATGGAAGATGGAAGTGGCCAAACGCCAGATTTATGGTTGTAAATACTACAAAGTTGCTTTTGATGATGTCAAAAAACGCTTGAATTTTTGGTTGGTTTTCGAGGATAAAGATACATTTATCGCTTTTCGAAAGTATCTTGGCAGAGATATTCAGGTCTTTAATAATGATTATTCCAAAGATAAGTGGCATTTTGATTTTGCAGGCGACCTTAATAATAAACGTCAAAGATTTAATAGCGTCGAGCTCGGAAGATATAAGGGAGTCATCAGTGAATACTATTTAAAAGACAATGGTATATCCTCTGATGAAGGCAAGAATTTGACCGAAGAAGATATAGAACTTGCATATGGTTTGCAAAGCGAAAGTAATTATTACTTTGATGAGGTTGACGAAGACGATGACGAGGCTTCTGAGCAAGACCTTTATGATGTGTTTGATAATCCTTACATTGTTCAAGTTGCATACGAGCTCAATAGAAAAGATGCAGATGAAATAAATCGTCGAAACTTGAATGATGAAAGTATTTCACAATATGTCCACGAATATGTTTTAGGAAATTACTATTCGAATGGATTTCTTGCGTTGTCAGCTATTGGTGAGTTTGTTCTAATCAATAGATTTCAACAAGCTATTCGACAGCTTGAAATGGATGAATGTTATTCTCCGAATCTTGCAATGTGGCTATTTAATGTTGCAAGAGCTCGTATTCCAAGTGATGGAGACAAAATTTCTGTTGATCGTTGGCTCAACCCATATGTTGCGAAAAATGAAAATCAAAAAAATGCCGTTTACAAGATGCTGGCTGCACCAGATCTTTGCTTAGTGCAAGGACCTCCTGGTACCGGAAAAACAACGGTCATTGCAGAAGCTATTTATCAATTTGTTAGAAAAGGATATCGAGTACTGGTAGCCTCTCAATCGAATGATGCTGTTGACAATGCATTGGAACGACTTGCAGATACTCCGGAAATTCGTGCAATAAGATTAGGACAAAAAGGAAAGCGGAAACGTAGAAATACTGATCTTAGCACAAGAAAATTTTCTGAGGACGAGGCTTTAAAATATTACTACAACGCTCTTGCTATTCAAGTATCTAAGAGTTGGCTTGACAAGTGGGATGCTCTTGAAAAAAATGGTGGCGTGTATGATAAGGATATTCGAGATGCGAAGATGTTTAACCATGATATAGCCACATTGAATAATGAACTGGCATCTCTCAATGATAGCTATAGAACTATACAGCGTAAAATAGATGCTATTTCAAAAGAAATTTTAGACGCTAATGAATTTAACACTTCTTTGGAAAATGATAAGCAGCAGTTTAGGCTTGCTGAAGATTGCTTTATCGATAAAATTGAGGTTCAATTCTATTTCTCTGAATCTATGGTTCGTATTTGTGAGACTGTCTTAAATAGTTTAATTGAAAGTACAATTCAAAAAGGTATATATATAACTCCCGGAAAACTTGACTTTGATGTTATGGGACTTGGTAAAGAACAGGCGTGCATAGTTTTAATAGCCAAAAATCTCACGATTCTTGAGAACCTTGTAAAGAAAATTCGAGAAAAAGCAGGCTCGGATAGCTCTGCTAATGGTGAAATGATGCTTCTTAACAGCCAATTGCAGGAAGTAAAAAAGGAACTTTTTGAATACATAAATAGCGGGGATGAAGATGCCGAGAATGAATGTAAAAAGAAATTGAAGGCAATTAAGAAAAGAATTGATGAACTCAAGTTTTCTTCATCAATCATTGAAATTTCCAGTGACGAAGAAGCTATCCTGTCTAAACAAATGCTTGCTTCCGTTTCTGTTGATAACACAAATAACACTTTGGATTTGTTGTGTAAAGTCATTTCAGAATGGAATATTGCTATCCAAAAGATGCTGAAACTGATTAATTCTGAGCTTTTAAATAGACAACCCGTAGATGTTTCTGATATTACAAGGAGACGGATGATTGCAGAAAGCGAATTGGTTTCTGTAAATGAAAATATTAAAAATGTCAAAGGTCAGATTGTCAGCAAACAGCAGACTTTGCGAAAATTGCGTGAAAAGTATTCAATTGACGCAACAAATGCAAGTGAGATTATTGACCACATACAGCAACTAAAGGAAATGACTATTCAGCAGTTGTATGAGCAAAAAAGTATCAGAGATGACTGGGAAAAAACATTACGGTCTTTCAAAGAACGTCTTATTGATGAAAATGCTTTTAAATATGACAAAGAATATTACCAGGAAATCTATATCAACGCCTGCAATGTTGTCGGCATTTCATGTACCGACAATATGCGTAATCTAACCGATAACGGATACGATGACTTTGATGTTGTTATAATCGATGAAGTAAGTAAGGCTACACCGCCAGAACTGTTAATTCCGTTGATGAAAGCAAGAAAGGCTATTTTGGTCGGAGATCATAGACAGCTTCCTCCTATGTTCAAAGAACATGAGGGGTCATATAAGGAACTTGCTGAGAGTCAGGAAGATGCACCTGAAGAAGTACGTGATTTGCTTACTGAGGAAAATTTTCGTAGATTCCGAAAGATGGTTACATCTTCGTTATTTAAAGATTATTTCGAACAAGCTGATGACAGCATTAAGCACTCTTTATTAGTACAATACCGTATGCACACGGACATCATGGATATTATCAACCGATTCTATGAACAACGTCTATCTTGCGGTCTTTCAGAAGATGTTGAAAAAATGGAGAAAAGTCATGGATTGACAATTAAGGGTGTTGATGGAAGCACTTTTATCGTACCTGATAGGCACGCATATTGGATTGATTCTTCTTGTACACCTAGTGGTAGGCCAATTTATGAGATTCGACCTTATAACAGCACCTCGAATTACAATGTATTAGAAAAATTTATTGTCATGGAATTGCTCAAGAAGATTGCTGACACTTACAAAGAACAAGGGTATGGTGGTAACAACAGAAAAACCATAGGTGTTATTAGTTTTTATCAAATGCAAGTGAATGAACTTCGTGAAGCATTTAGAGAAGCAAAAAAAACTTGCGACTTCTCTGCAATTGATGTTGACATCAACACTGTTGATAGATTTCAAGGCAAGGAAAAAAATATTATTATTACCAGCTTGGTTAGAAACAATAGAAGTAGAAGAGCAAGTAAGCATGTTGTCGCTTTTGAAAGAATCAATGTTGCTTTCTCAAGAGCCCAGGAACTTTTGTTTATTGTAGGAGCAAAGGATATGTACGAAAATCAGCAAGTGCAACTTCCCAATATGGATATGCCTGGATTTAGGACAGTTCCAGTTTATAAGAATATAATTGAAAGTTTGAATCGAAAAGGTTGCTTTAAGTCCTGTAATAAACTAATTACGTCTCAACTTGAAGCAAAAGTTATTGATGAATATACCGAGAATGGAGGCAGGTTATGATTATATCTGAAGTTACACTGTCCTATCCTTGCATAAAATATAAAGTTGAGGTTTCTCATTTTACTGAGAGGAAATCTACAGCGATAGAATGGGTCATTCTTGAAGCAATCAATAGATGCAATGTATTAAAACGGTATGACGATATTTCAATATCTGTATTTTTTAAGGAAATTTTTACTATTTCTGATGCAGATTTACTTATTCGCCCTTGTTTGCTTAACCTTCACGATATGGGAGCAATTAGTATTTCAGGTATTGATAATGAAACTGAGTTATCAATGGTTCCTATGAGGAATCTACAGCTAACGAAAACTGGCAAAGAGCTACAGAGGCAAGGGCTTCTTCCTGGGACTACTGCTGAAGATACTTTTACGATTTATTATGATTTGACAACAAAAACCATTAGAGAAGACTCTATGATGTATCAAGAAAACGTAACCGGTATCAAGGTGATGGAACCAGATGAAAGCCAAATTGCTGAGTTTCCATATTCTGCAATACGTGAATGGCTTAGTTCTATTCAATAAGAGAATCGAAGAACACAAATGAACTGGCTATATCCTACTACAAAAATTCAAGACATCACATCGCTTAAAGCAGATGTTTTATGGAAAAATACAGTTAAAAAGATTGACTTAACTTACGGAATGCAATGGCGAGTTGTGGACGAAGAAAATGAGGAATTTCATGAGGTTTCATTAAAAGAGAGCGATCTTCCTTGCCCTGATGAAATGAAAAGCTTGCCCAAACTTAATATCGTGAATCCTGATGACGAAATCGAACAATTTATTTCTTTGTCAGACGTTAACGTTTTCATTGGGAATTATCAACGTAAAGATGATATTTTTTGTATTGACAAAAAATACTATATAGAATTACGAACAGATCCGTTAAGCAAAAGAAAAAAATTAAGAGTAGGTTTTGTTTTTGGGGCAGACTCTTTTAAGGTAGATAGTAAAGGAAAACAGTTAATTATTTGGATTCCTGAAAATATTGGCAGCAATGTTCTTTATAGAAATGATAAAGCTGTTGTTCAAGCAGGAATAATCACTGTATATGCGGGTAGTACGACTAAAGATATGGCAATAGCTTACGTTCCCCTAAAAAATCAACTTAACAACTTGGCTAAAGAATTATTGCCTTATGTTGAAAAGTATTATAAGCAAGAAAACGGTATTCTTTTTGTTCTTGTCGAATTGGGATTAAAAGAGTTGTTTCTTGAGTATGTTGAGCGTATTGTAAAAAAAGAAGAAAGCATTAGTAAGAAAGCTGAAATAATTGATTTGCTTAACTCTAAAAGTAACAGCTATTATAATCAAAAGCTGATATCTTCTTCGGATAAGGAACGCTTTATTCTTGATGCCGGATACATACGAGAACGCTGCAATAGCATTAACGATGCTGTGGCTATTCTTGAAGAATTTTCTTCTGTTACATATCTGATTAGGGAAGAAAGCATTATTCAGAGAGTTATTCAAATTATTGTTGATAGCATTGGAAAATTAAATAATTTGAATGATGTTTGGAGTTTTTGGAATTCCATTGAAAAAATCAAGAGGTCACACATCACTTGGATTAACAAAACTGGTCTATACAAAAGAGTGTACTCAAATTCCTGTATTTCAGATTTGTTTGAGAAGTTTAAAGATGATGAGATTTTTAACATTAAAGAATATACATTTGTAGAACAAATCTTTCTTAATATGAAACGGATTTATATTCGTATCCAAAAACTCCTGCCGGAATTTGATATGTATTCTCGTGCCAGCAACGAAAAGTATAATGAAATAGTGACCAATCACATGGATAGTCTTAGCGACTTATATGACGAATTTCGACAGTGGAAAGACGAAGAAGAAAAGTTTAGCAGTAAAGTCCTTGCAATCAAAGATTTTATTCGCCCAGGTACTTCTTTTGCAAATGTTAAGACCAATATTGATGGTTTGCGTAGTGCATTAGCCTACTATTTTGACGATTCTTTTATGAAGTATAATAAAGTTTACATTGTTGATACTTGTACGCTGATGCACGAACCTGGGATAATTTCTTGGTTTGACGGAGAAAATACATTGCTTGTTGTACCGATGGTTGTTCTTAATGAATTAAATGGTAAAAAATTATCTGAAGACAAACATGAAGCGTTTAAGGCGAGAGAAGCTTACCGAAATATCGATAATTATAGAGCATATGAATGGCTAAGTATAGGTGTGGAAAGTTATCCAGAACTGTTATCCGGTGACTTGGATAAGGAGTGTAATGACAATAAAATTCTTTCTGTTGCGTTGCGTTATAAGACAAAAAATCCAATCATCTTAACAGACGATATTAATTTGGGAAACATTGCTGACGGATATAAAATTAAAACTATGACTCTTAAATCGTATAGGGCTATGAGAGAACATACAAAACTTACTACAAAAGTCAATGGAAAGAAAAACAGAAAAAAGAAGAAATGAGGTGGATTACATTGAGTAGCTCTCATGAATACTCATATGCTTTAGAAGCAGAGAGAAGAAGGCAAATTTATTTGAATAGAATAAGGTCCACAACGGAGCAGTTTTATTCTCGCTATTTGGAACAATATAACCGATTGAAAAGAGACGGGGCTGCCGCTTACATTTCAGACGAAATGAATCGTCTGGAATCAGATTTGTCCCGAATCAGAATTTTGCTTATAAATGACCCGGAAGAAGCTAGGGAATTAAGTTATAGTGTGGGGTTATATATTAGAAGTATGTCGTCTTTAGCGACCGCGGCTATAGAACAGTTTGACCGTGCCGAACGGCTTAGGGTTAAGAATATGAGGATTGAGCGTCAACAGCATCAAAGTGAACTGCTTCAAGCGTACTTTGAAATACTGAAAAGTATAACCAATCCGATTGTTATTAATTATTCGGTATCGGATTTGCAAGTGTTAAAGAAGGAAATTGATGCTGGTATTTTAACCGATAAATTCGAGCTTGTAACAAGAGCAAAGACTATTACTGCAAATGCCGAAAAAAAGGCAGATGAATGGAAAGTTCAAACTATCAGCAGTAACCAACGAGCAAATGTTGTTGAGTTAATTAACGATGCAGAAGCAAGGTTAAGAAACGAAAGCATTAATGACAAAGAAAAAACACAGCAATTCTTGGATAGAATAAATCAGTTACGTTCCGGACTTGCTAATGGAATATTTGATGCCAAAGCTGTCGAAAAACAAATTACTGTTTTAGAAAATGAGGTTGATGATACGCTTATTTCAGAAGAAACACGGCGGGAAACCGTTAAGGCCATCATAATGCAGCTTAGAAACCAAGAATTTACAGTTGAAAAACCTAAATTGATTCAAATGAACGGTAAAAATTATGTAAAGATAGTTGCAAAAAAACCCTCTGGAAAAAGAGCCATTTGTAATATTGATTTACACGGTAAAATTGCTTATAAATTTGATAACTATGAAGGTATGACTTGTTTAAAAGACATTAAAAAATTTAATGTTGATTTACAGCAAGTTTACTCAATAAAACTTTCTGATGAACGAGTGCTGTGGAATAATCCCGATAAATTGGAACGAGATGCAAACAGTACACCTCAAACAGATAGGAGGAGTAAATAATGGCAGAAATGAATATATGGCTTGAGCGTTTTAGTCGAGATATAGGCTATAAATCTTCGGTTATTGTATTTGGTAACACTTCTGATATTATGCTCAATCCTAAAAACTTTGGAAGGTATGATAAGGTTATCAATACGCTTATCGCATACGTTCGTGATAAAGGTTACAAGCAGATTATTAAATGGGATAGAGTTGATGGAATTGACCATTCTGTATCCGATGAAATTATGAATGCTAATCCAGACAATACCACTACGATGCAATCTAATGATCTCAATTACGACCTTGATGAAGAGTCTGATACAAGCTCCGTCTTACAACAGGGTAATTGTTATAAAAATCCAGACGAATTCTTTCCATATATGCTGAACGTAATAAAAAATAGTTCTAATAAGACAGCATTTATTTTAGATTATTCAGATTACCTTTTTGGTAATGCAAATTCTCTTTCTGAAAAAGAAAGAGATTATTTAGCAACTCTTGGCAAGATACTTGAGGCAAGTCAGTCCTATAATTTGCTTGACAGTGAGTTTGCAGCGATCGGAAACATTGTTATTATCGTTGCTAAAAACAATGCTATGATTCCTCCTGCATTTTATCTCAACAACTCCATGGTAAGTTCTGTAAATGTGCCATTGCCTGGACATCCGGAGAGAGAACACTTTATCGAAACTAATATGGCTTGTTTGAATATTAGCCAAAACATTATGGCAGATAAGAACGCAAAAGACGATTTGATTGATGCTTTGGATGGGTTTACTCTTATGGATATTGCCCAGATGATGAAACTTTCTCGTCAAATGCCTGAAAAACTTTCTTTCGAGAAATTGATCAACCTCTTTAAGTACGGCGAAAAAGTGAGTCCTTGGGAGGAATTATCAAAGGATAAGGTTGAAAGAATTGAGGAAGAACTCAGCAAGCGAGTAAAAGGACAAGATGCCGCTATTTCTAAAGTAAAAGATGTTATAATCAGAGCCTATACAGGTTTTTCAGGCTTACAGCATTCATCTAAGCAAAAAAAACCTAAAGGAACACTGTTTTTTGTTGGACCTACCGGTGTTGGTAAAACAGAACTTGCGAAGTCTCTTGCAGCGTTTGTATTTGGTGATGAAAACGCTTGCATCCGATTTGATATGTCTGAGTATAACCATGAGCATAGTGACCAAAGATTAGTTGGTGCCCCTCCTGGATATGTGGGATATGAAGCTGGTGGGCAGCTCACAAATGCCGTCAAAGAAAAACCTTTCTGTGTTCTTTTGTTTGATGAAATTGAAAAAGCGCATGGAAGAATACTCGACAAGTTTCTTCAGATTTTGGAAGATGGCCGATTGACTGATGGAAAAGGTGAAACAGTTTACTTCTCTGAAACAATTATTATTTTTACATCTAATATCGGCGCCGCTGAAGTTAAAGCAGATTTGAGCCCTAAAGAGGTGAAAAAGCTTTTTGTTGAAAAAGTGCAAGACCATTTCATAACAAAGCTTGGAAGACCTGAATTGTTGAATAGAATTGGCGATAATATTGTTGCCTTCAATTTCATTGATGATCCAGAAGTCTTTACTAAGATTGCAAAACTCAAATTCAAAACTATTGAAGAATTTGTTACAGAGCGTTATGGGGCAAAGATTGTGTTTGAAAAAGAAGATGCTATTTTTAGAGCTATCGGGAAAAAAGCTGGAAAACAAAATGGCGGCCGTGGTCTTCTTAATGTGATGGAAAGTGTCATCATCAATCCTCTGTCCGAGTTTATATTTGAACGGTCTGATATGCTTAGAAACAGACAAATAGTTATTAAGCCGCTTGTTCTAGATAAGCCCGAACTGTGTAGATTCGATTTTGAATTAAGGTAGGAAAAATATGGGCTATCTTAATATTGCTTCCGTGAGATTATGCACGGAGGCAGAAGGACCTGGAAAGCGTTTTGCTATATGGGTACAAGGGTGTAAAAATCGTTGCCCAGGATGCTGCAATCCTGAAATGCAAGAAATAAAAGCAAACATTATAGTTGATACAAGTGATGTGATAGAAATGATAAAAACTGCAAAAGAACAGTTCGATATCGAAGGAGTTTCTTTTATTGGTGGCGAGCCTATGCTTCAATCGATGGGATTAGCTGAAATTGCGGAATGGTGCCAATCATCAGGATTGTCTGTGCTTATTTTTACAGGATACTTATATGAGGAATTGATTTCAACTGATGATATATCTATCAAACGACTACTTGATAATACTGATATATTGGTTGACGGTCCGTTTATACAAAATGAATATGATGATGAACGTGACTGGGTTGGATCAAAAAATCAAAAGGTACTGTTGTTAAGTGCTCGATATGAATCTGGAGTAGAATTCAAACATAGCCAAAGAACAATGGAGGTTCTTGTGTCCGATGATAGTATTTTCATTAATGGCTGGCCATTTTGATGTTGTATCACCTATTGCATTGAAAATTATCATTTTATATCTATACAAAATAGTCTAGACCTATATTATAAAATTATATTAAATGTAGAAAATTATTTTTTGGAATATCTTCTATAAATTTGACTTATTTTGAGAAAGAAAGTATAAGGAAGTGAAAATATGAATTTAAGAATTGGAGGTTTCATTGAAACAAGTGCAATGGTTTGCTGATATAGCGGCTATTATGGCTACTAAATATAGGTTTAGAAACCGGGCGCGCAAAATATAATTATTATTCTAGTCTTAAGAATTCTATAAAAGAAAACGAAAAGATACTTATAAGATTAAACTATAAATTAACCTATCTATAATTTAATTAACGTTAATTCTTTGAATACGGATTCTATAATTATTAATAGATATATAGGATCCGTATTTATACTTGTTTCTGTAATTATTTTTCATATATATATCCTAATTTATACTTATATATCAAGAGGAAAATATGCCTTATTTAAAATATATAAAGATGGCAAATGGATAACGTAACCTTTATAAAAAATTAGTTACATAATTTAATGACTTCATTATTTTTACGAAATTTATATTGTAAAAAAAGTTTAATTTCTAGTACCTTTAAATATCTTTCTGTATAGACATACAAAATATTATCCCGTGATATACGGGTGCAAATCCTATAATATACTCTTTATGAATGCCGAAATCTTGCTCTGGTTCATTTAATAATTTACCCAAAAGTTTGTCTTCAGTATATTTCCAGCAATAAACCTATACTTATTATATTTTTAAATTATCTTTAATGAGTAGCACCTGAATATCATTAGGAAAATCTATATTCTTCATAGAATCAAGAAATTTAAAACTCCTTATTCTCTATGTTCCCTATTAGTACTTCGGTATCCCATAGCAATTTGCTTGATAATTTTTTTCAAATATGAAATAATCTAATTCACAAAAATCCATACTAAGATACTTACTGTTATTTAGATGGCCTTTACGTATTATAACTTTGCTGTCATACTGTATATTGCCATATTTTAAAATATTATCCCTGATATTTGTAAAACATAATACATGGAATGAAAATCTGGTAGATTCATCAATGTAACCATATAGCAATAAGCTATTAGCTTCATTTAAAATTTTAATCTTTTCTCCGAAGTTTTCTTGATATTTGGTTTAAGTTTTACGTATAAGATTTTATTTAATAAATCTCTAAAATCAGTATCACCAATTTTATAAAAATGTATTCTTAAAGAAAAATCTAAATCAAAATAATTACCACTTAACTTTCATATGCTTCTTCAAACTGTTCCCGGATATCTTTTATCATATCTTTAAAAATTTCTAACCGAATATTTTTGAACTTTTCCCAATATTTATTGGTAGGAAGATATAAAAGCGTTATTTGAGTTTTTATTTGTACGTATATTTATTTAAAATTAAATAGTGTGAATCAAACGCTCCCACAAGCAAAGTATTATGCTCAAAAGTAGATAAATCTTTCATTTGATTGGAAATAACAGAATATCTGTGTGGTGTTTTTATGCCTCCAATTTTATATGTGGCATCAGTAAAACATCTTTCTAAAATAATGGTTCCTGTAATATACTTTTCTTCTAATTTTTTAGTTAGATTTCCGTCACGGACAACTATTGTTGCATTGGTCAATACCGTATTCAATATTTCATTTTGCATAACATGGGCACTAATGTATATGAAAAATGCCGCAAATACGGAGCGTTTGATTTTATTGCCGCCAAAAAAGCGGAAGGGAAAATAAAACACGCCGGTATGTCCTTCCACGATACGCCGGAACTTTTTGACGAAATCCTCTCGCAGTATGCCGACAAGCTGGATTTTGTACAGCTGCAGATTAACTATCTTGACTGGGAACAATCCAATGTACAATCGCGCCGCTACCTGGAAATTGCCAACAAATACCATAAACCTGTTTTTGTTATGGAACCCTGCAAAGGCGGCACATTAACTAACCTGCCGGAAGAAGCACTGCAAATTTTAAAAGATTATGACCCGCAGGCAACATCTGCTTCGCTGGCTTTCAGTTTTGCCGCCAGCCAGCCCGGCGTAGTGCGCGTACTTTCCGGCATGAACTTTATGAAGCAGGTTAAAGAAAACACCGTACTTTTAAAAAATTTTAAACCCATTACGGAAGAAGAACTAAAGGTTATTGCCCAATACGGCGAAGTTATTGAGCGCAATACACCTATTTCCTGCACCGGCTGCGCTTACTGCACGCACGGCTGCCTTAAAAATATTGCTATTCCGCAGTATTATTTTGCGCTTTATAACAGCATTGCCACACTTAACGGCTGCTTTTCAAGCCATGGCGGCTACTACTAAAATACGGCAAAGCAAGCGACTGCATAGGCTGCAAGCAGTGTGAACGCGCTTGTCCACAGCACATGCCATCACCAAATACATTAAAGATGTCGCCGCAAAATTTGAAAACAGAAACGCTTACCCGCAAAGAAAATAAATGTTAAATAAACTTAAGGCACAGCTATAATGAACGGTTGTGCCTTTTGCGTATCTGCTTAAAAATAATAACTAAATAAAAAAAAGCACATTCCAACACGAAATTGAAATGTGCATTTATTCTCTGGCGGAGAGGGTGGAATTCGAACTCATGGTACGTTGCCGTAAAATTGATTTCGAGTCAATCACTTTAATTATTCGGATTTAAAAGGCACAACATCTTTTACGGCTTCTTCAAGTGTAATTTCTTTGTCGCCGTTGTCAATGTCAATCAGTTTATACTTATCGTTGCCCATGCCAAGTTCTTTCATATAAGCAAGCTGGCGCAGGCCGTGGCGTGTTTCCATACGCGTTACCAGCGCTTTGCGGTCACTTTCTTTCATGGCGTAAATAAGGTCCACGCTTGCCTGGTCAATGGCTAAAATATCAAGCGAGGCGAGTATGCCGACATTAGGCGTTACAACGGGTTCAGCAGCTGTTCCTTCACAATCGCACGAAACAGACATATTGCGCATTACATTAACGAAAGCAATATTTTTGCCGAAATGGTCAACTACGGCTTTGGAAGATTCCGTCATTCTTTCCATAAATTCTTCTTTGGCAATATCCCATTGGTTGGTGGAACCCGGTGTGGTATGAATCATGGCTTTGCCGATACGTCCGTCGGCGCAGCCAATACCGATATTTTTGTCGCTGCCGCCAAAACCGCCCTGAACATGCCCTTTAAAATGGGTTAAAACAAACAGTGAATCGTAATTCAGCAAGTTTTTGCCAACATGCATTTCGGTAAACCATTTGCCGTTTTTAACAGGTAAAACTGCGGTGCCGTTTTCGTCCATAATATCAACCGGGCAAAAATTCCAGCCGTTAAGGGCAATGGTGTTGCGGTGTTTTTCGGTGGTATCACGCCCGCCTGCATAATAAGCATTGGTTTCAACTATTGCTGCTTCAGGCAAAGCCTTTTCAATTAAGTTTTTAACCCATGGGCGCGGAATGATGTTAGGACCATGCGGTTCGCCGGTATGCAGCTTAATTGCCGTTTTGCCGGTAAGATTTGCGCTGATGCGTTTAAAAATTTTCAGCAGGCCTTCGGCAGATAAATCTCTGGTAAAATAAACAACGGATTCAGCGCCGCTGCGTTCGGAGTATGGAATGTAATGGTCGCCGCCGGTGTCGGGAACAGGTTTTGTGGTAGTCATGGTAAAAACCTCCTTATTAATTTTACAGTATTTGTAAATTTATTATTGTTTACAACCGTAAGATAAAATGAACTATTGTTATTTATACTTGACGCAAAACTACTGGTTGATTAGAATAATAACATAACGGCTTTATTATAAATAAACCTTTTCTTAAAAATATTATAACATTTTTAACGCCGGTTAAGCGGCAGTTTTTGCTGAAATATGCAATTTTATGGGAGTGTTACTTTGGGCAGCGTTAAAATAAAAGCATTTAAAACAGCTTTTCCATATACTGTGCCGATTGGTGCAAGTTTTATTTTTTTAGGGACGTCGTACGGCTTTTTAATGGTGAGCAAGGGCTTTTCACCGTTATATCCGTTTTTTATGAGCCTGCTTATTTTTGCAGGTTCAGTAGAGTTCGTTTCGGTAACGATGCTGCTTGGCAGTTTTGAACCGGTAAGTGCCTTTTTGGCAGCGTTTATGCTTAATGCAAGGCATTTGTTTTATGCCGTTTCCATGCTCAAGCCATATAATGTGCCGGGGTGGAAAAAGCTGTATCTTATTTTTGGCATGTGTGATGAAAGCTTTGCCATAAACAGCATGACAAAAGTGCCTGACGGAGTTGACCGTTCATGGTTTATGTTTTTTGTAACGATGCTGAACCATTTTTACTGGGTTGCGGGAGCAACCTTGGGTGCCGTTGTAGGCAGTGCCTTTAATTTTCCGTCTGAAGGCATCGAGTTTGTGCTGCCGGCGTTGTTTTTGGTTATTTTTGCCGAACAGTGGCTTAATGCAGAGGCGCACGGTGCTGCGTTAACAGGCCTGGCCGCTTCGGTGTTGAGCCTGTTTATTTTTGGCACGGAAAATTTTATGATACCTGCCATGCTTATGATGCTGCTTGTTTTTGCCGTTATTAAAAGGAGGGCACAGTGATGACAATGACTATTGGGCAGAGCATAATAATGATTGCCGCTATTATTTTGGCAACCGTGCTGACCCGCTTTTTGCCCTTTATTATTTTTGGCGGCGGGCGGCCGATACCCGATTTTGTTAATTATTTAGGCAAGGTTTTGCCGTTTGCCGTTACGGGCATGCTTGTGGTTTACAGCTTAAAAGACGCTCCGTTTAATGCCTGGCACGGACTGCCGGAATTTATTTGTGCAGCAATTACTTTAGCACTGCATTTTTGGCGCCGCAGCATGCTTATAAGCATTGTTGGCGGGACGGTGGTCTATATGTTTTTAATACAAAAAATATTTTAACTTATAACCTCTGTTTAAAATTGTAAAACAGCAGCGGCAAAAATGCCAATGCTTAAATTTTATGAACTATATACGGATAAGGCATGATAAAATCCTGTGGTTAGATGTTTGGCTGCCGCAGGATTTTTTATTACCTAAAGGCATGGCTGAACAGAAAAAATAAGCATTAGACGCACAAAAACGGCTTTAATATAATGATAGTAAAGATATTCAGAACAGGAGGGGAACTTATGAACCGCAGAGAATTTTTAAAAATAAGCTGTTCAGGATTGATTACTTTGTATTTAAGCGGCGCAGCTTAAAACAGTTATCGACAGATTTTATTCAAGAACATATGATATAAACGGCAAACAGTCGGTGCTGTTGGCTGCAGGCGGAAGCAATACGCCTTTAACAATGCGCAGCATTGCCAAACATTATGAAACGCTGGCAGGGTATATGCACTGGCAGGACAGGGGCAGGGTTCTTGCGCCGGGCTGCCCGACACGCGAAGCTGTAGCCCAAACAGAATACCCGCAGAAAGCATTTGAACTTGGAATGAGCTTATAAAATTGGCAAAAGAAAAAGCCTGTACATTTTTTGATGTACAGGCTTCATTAATTTTTAATTATAAATCGTTAATATGCTGTTCTGTTGCTTCAAAATCTTTAATAATGGAAGCCGAAGGCTGTTTATCAAGCAGGCTTACAATAAAGATTGCCAGGCAGGAAACCGCAAAGCCCGGGATAATTTCGTACAGCCCGGTGTATGCAAAACATTCCTTCCATAAAAGTACGGTGCTGCCGCCAAAGAATACGCCGGCAACCGCGCCTTTAAGCGTGGTGCGTTTCCAGAACAGGCTGAACAGCATCAGCGGGCCGAAGGAAGCGCCGAACCCTGCCCAGGCGTATGCAACAAGGTCGAGTATATAGTTGTTGGGGTTATAGGCAAGTGCCAGAGAGCAGGCCGAAACAAGAATAACGGCGATTCTGCTGACAAGCACCAGTTCTTTCTGGCTGGCGTTTTTGCGCAGCAGTGCCTGATAAAAGTCTGTGGAAATTGCAGATGCCGTAACCAGAAGCTGACCGGAAGACGTACTCATAATTGCGCCTAAAATGGCCGATATAATAATTGCGGCCATAAAGGAGTTGAAGAACTGTTCATTAAGAACCATAAATACGGTTTCGGCATTAACGCCGGTAAGTGCATCGCCTAAAACAACGCGGCCCACGAGGCCGGAAGCAACGGCAAAGAACAGGGAGAAAATTACCCAAACCATGGCAATGCGTGTTGCCTGCGGAATTTCTTTGGCAGAGG
>ULQI01035823.1_pt1 | contig 17354 bp, 15 predicted proteins | sample 1954261 | NCBI WGS metagenome assembly ULQI01 (sample SAMEA4835650, study PRJEB28245) | human gut metagenome | biome: gut microbiome; material: fecal sample | place: Denmark | collected 2008 | reverse complement strand
TTCATTACAGGCTGTGATAAGCTTTCATGATTCGTTGACAAATAAATAGGAAGATATTCGATCAGAGAAAGTTGCTTTTCCATTACATGACGTTTATAATAAAGAAAAGGAAAACAGATATAGTATACTGATCAAGGCAGCCGAAAGGACGGCTTTACCACTTAGATCTGCTCCGAGATTCGGAGAAAGGGGTGGTAGCATGGTTACATATAGTGACTTGTTCACATTTGTTATTATGATATGTGCCATCATAACGCTTGTCAGAAGTGTCAGAAATGATACCCATGATAAGACAAAAAAATAACCGTCCAGCTCCTGAGAAAAGTTGACGGTTATTTTTGTAACTGATAAACTTGTTTCACCGGAGCAGATAGGTATTTGCTTATCATCCGGCTGTCTTGATAAGTATATTATAAAAGTTTCCATTTCGTTTGTCAACGTCGTAAGTAAAAGAATCAAAAATAAAGGATAAAGGAGAATCAGAAGTTATGAGAGAGAGAGGAAGAAAGAACAGAACCAGTGCCACAATGCTGGCAGGATGGAAAAAAGCAGTCGTATTGATGCTTGCACTTATCGTGTGTATCAGCAGCATCGTAGTACCACAGCCGGAGGAAGTATCGGCAAAACAGGCAACATACATTGATTACTTTGGCAAAGATCAGCCAAAGAATCAGATCGTGTTTGCAACATCGGATGATGCCAAATGGCATAAAGCAAATGAAGGCTGCTGTAATGTTTCCAAAAACAATGGAACATACAATCATTATCACTGCATGAAAAAGAAAACTGTTTATGCAGGAGAGAAGTTCACGATTGTTCCGGTTGCCATGTTTAAAAATGGAGTGGTGGTAGGATCAAAAAACAGTAAAGACGGTATCAAATCCGGTGAACTGAAATACAAATCCTCGAACACCAGCATTGCAACAGTAAATGCAAAGGGTGTTGTGACTGTAAAGAAAAAAGGAAAATGTAAAATCACTGTGACATCCATCTATGATTCCAAGGTAAAAGGAACATTGAGTCTGACTGTAAGCAAAGGAAAGCAGAAAGCAAAGATCACTTTAAAAGAGAAAAAAGCATCCATCGTTGTCGGAAAGACAACCACTATCAAAGTAAAATCATTTAAAGGGATCAGCAATAAGAACATTGCCTTTTCTTCCAGTGACAAAAAAGTTGCGACGGTATCATCCAAAGGAAAAGTAACCGGCAAGAAAGCAGGAAAGGCAACGATCACCGTAACTTCCCTGATCAATAAGAATGTCAAAGCAAAGTTTACCATAACCGTAAAAACGGCGGATATGATTGATACGGACTATTCCGAAAAAGGAAAAGGTAAGATCGTCCTCGAAGAAGATAACGTGGTTCTGTACCCGGAAAAATCTTTCCATAAGATTTATGATCATTGTGGAGATGCTCACAGCCTTGAATATTATACCGAAGATCACGAGAGCATGGATCAGTTTATTGGAGAACAGCTTTTAGTACAGAAAGAAAAATACGGACAGGCACAGATCAAGGTAAAACGGATCACCGGCGTAAAGAACAGTGCTGTTTCCTATAAGTCCAGCAACACAAGTGTTGCAGCCGTTTCTTCCACCGGTTTTGTGACACCGAAAAAGGTGGGAACTGCAACGATTACAGTTACGTCAAAAGCCAATAAGAAAGTTCAGGCGAAATACAAGGTAACGGTTAAGAAAAACGACATGGTGCTGGCAGTTGGATTTGATATGTATGATAATATCAAGTACTATGTGAAGAAAAATGAGGATGGAACGATTAAAAATCGGTTGGTGCCGGTTAATGAAGAATTTTTCTCCGCAGATAAGAAGGTTGCAGCATCAAGTGATTCAGCAGATGCTATTACAAGCAATAATAAGATTATCATGACCAGTAGCAATGAAAATGTTTTAAGAGTCAAAGATGAAGGCTATCTGGATGTAATAGGAAAAGGATATTCTATTATTACTTTAAAAACAGCAGATGGACGGTGGAGTTATTCTTGGAAAGTAACCGTAAGCGATAAACAGACTTCTTTTGCTAAATATAGTACAGGTTTCAAAACAGGAAGAGGCATGGATGAAGCTAGGGAAAAGGATGGCTGGGTAACTGAGCTTTAAACAACAAGTAAAATTGAATAAGTATGAAAACTATCAAAATTAATTTTGATAGTCGGAAAAATGAACTGCTTGAAATCTCTGATTACCTTGCAGTTCATTTTTTTATTTACCACGGTATTTTCAAAATGAAAATATAAATTACACATGACAAAAAAGTCGAAAGGAGATTTATGAGAAACAAGATAACACAATTAAGCAGATTTTTACTGCTCTGTGCAGTAATGTTTCTGGTCACCATGATTCCGCAGAGTGTGAAAGCGATCACGGTAGAAGAAGCAGGAGAAGCCTATATGACGGATTCACAGGCGGGGGCAGGACAACCGCTGTATGGACGGTTGAATATCAACTATACCGGAAATACGAACTATGATACATGGTCTAATGATATTGTTACAAACTATAACACCTATGACAGTGAAAAAGACCAGTATAAAGCCGCTGAAACGGTATTGAAAAAAGCAGATAACTCCGTGATTGGAAAGAAGATCAAAAACAACAGATCTGCAAAGCTGACAAAATCGTCAGGTGGGGATGGAACGGTACGGGCTGCATATTTGGTATGGCAGGCAAGAACAAGTATAAAAAGATCGACGACAGATGCAGCTGCTTTGGCAAAATCAGAAATCGCCTTTGTACTGCCGGATGGATCGGCAAAACTGATAAAGGCACAGTATGCAACTTATGATAATCGGTCGATCGATTATATAAATCAAAAAAAGGAAAATGGAGTAAATAAACAGTACACTTTTGTCAATATGTATGCAGATGTAACAGACATCATTAATAAAAGTGACAAAATCTACGGAACATATTCGGTATTTAACATTCCGTATTATGAACATATCGGTGGCGGTGAGGGCGCCGGAGGATGGCAGCTGATCGTTGTGGAAAACTGTGATATAACGGTTCCGATGAGAGCAGTACGTCTTAGAATGTCTGCGGATTTTAATATTGATGATGTTTCAAAACACGATGGAGAATGGGTAGAGAAAGATATCAAGACCGGAATGGTCACAAAAGTGAAGTCAAAGGCATATAAGGCGAATGATAAAGAGCCGTTAACTGGACAATATCTGACGATTTTTGTGTATAGTGGGAACACGGCAGTTAATCTGACAAAACTGAATCTGTATGCACAGAAAGAAACTGAAAAGTTTAATAAAAACAAACGGATTTTCGGACTGTCAAAGGAAGTGAGTCCATATTTATCGATTAATGGAGAGGCACTGTACGGTGAAGTAACGACGACAAGGGGAGATTTGGTTGATTTTACAATTCCCAAAGAGAGTACACAGCCTGCCTATGCAAATGATAAATACACGCTGCAGGCCAATACAGGGGATGAAACGCACTGGGTTACCATGTTTGTGACGGGTATTGCGGTAGATATTTCGGATAACTTTGCAGAAGGAGCTCAGGTTACGACAGTAAAAAGCCCGACAACAGTTACTGTTTCACAGAAGATTACCAATAAGACGCTGCAGTCTAAGACGGGATATTACAATGGAAAACTGGTTGTTACATTAGACGAAGCATTAACTCCGACGAATACCAAACCAAAACTCACTGTTTACAACAAGGAAGCGGATAAAACAACCACAATCACCGGTACATGGAATGCGAAAAATCATACGGTAACCTTTGCGGTTGATACACAGGGAGACGAGGGAACAAAATATGCGGATAGTAAATTTAAAAACCCAAGCAGAGGCAGTTATATCAGTTACAGTATCGACTGTACATATGAGAAAAATTCCGGAGTGGAAGAGTTTAAGAATGGATCTAAGCTGTCCGGTGATTTGAGATCACAAAATGTTGCAACTGGTACTACCATTGATGACATATTATCGAAAGAATCGACAGGAATTCCAATTTATGTACTCACTGTCAAAATCGACAAAACTGCTACAAACAAAGCGGTAACGGATGTATATATAAGAGCAAGCGGTAAGGCTGCTAAGGCAGTTGAAAATATAAAAGCGGCTGCACCAGATGCAGGAGGTACAGTAAACAGTAGCAGCACGGTGTCCGGTGATTATTATATGGCATCGTATGAGGTGTCGTGCGGTGCAACGATTATTACAACACCAACTTTCAACACTGGTTATCAGTTCAGCAAATGGACGGATCTCAATGAAAAGACCAACGAATCCAAAGACCGCAAGGTAACATCGGACATGGTAAATGATAAGACCTATGCCTATGAGAGAAGCATGCCTGCTTATAACATGACCTTAACTCTTACCGGAGTGTTGGATGAAGCTGTTTATACCGTTCATCACTGGAAACAGAAAACAACCGGCATTGCTTCCACACATGATGATAAAAATTACGAACTTGCCGAAACAGAGACGAAAAAAGCACAGATCGGAAGTAGAATAACGCCTGCAGTAAAGACATACACCGGTTTTGACAGCCCGAAAACACAGACGAAAGCGGTAACTGCAGATGGAAAGATGGTCATTGATTATTATTATGAAAGACATCTATATAATGTAACATTAAATGCCGGAACCGGCATTGAAAAGACGACCGGAGGCGGATCGTACCGCTATGGACAGAGCGTCACCATCGATGCGGCAGTAAAAGAAGGCTATCACTGGTTAAACTGGAAAGGAAATTATAAAGGCGGATCCGGTGGGGAGCAGACCGTGGATGCTAAGAAGTTTGTATTTACAATGCCAGCCGGAAACGTTACAATGACAGCCAATGCAGAAGCAAATAGATATACAATCCATTTTGATCCAAACGGCGGAGCCGGACATATCAATGATATTGAAGCAACGTATGATGAAGACGTAACGCTGCCGGATGTATGGAATGCAGACGGAACAGCAGCCTATGTGAAATATACACTGGATGGACAAAACGTGACAGAGGATGTGATTGCCGGAGTGATTCCAAAAGCAATGATGGCAGGATATGAAGAGGAAGAAACGGAAGATATGGAGGATACCGAAGATCCGGATAATGCGGAAGACCCAGAGGGTGCCGGTAATTCAGAGGATGAGGATTCCGAAAACAATGGAGATGATTCGGATGCAGGTAATTCAGATGCAGACGCACAGAATTCCATGAATGCTGTGGAAGAAGCAGGCAATGCAGAAACTGCAGACAACTCTGATGAAGCAGACAATGCAGAAATGGCAGACAGTCCCGATGAAGCAGACGAGGCAGAAACTGCAGATAATTCTGATGAATCAGATGATACAGGCAATCCTGATGTAACAGACGATACGGATCAGAATGAGAAAGTTGCCGTGACAAAAGAGAATAAAGATGATGCCGAAGATATTGATGCTTTCAATGACTTAGAGGAAGAAGATATCGAAGAAAATAAGAAAGCCGAGGAGCCAAAGAAAAAAGTCTACGCATCCGTATTTATGGGCTGGTCCTTAGAAGATGGCAAAGACACCTTTATCCCACAGTGGAAAGCCGGAGATATCGTTCGGAACCTTGTGGCAGAAGATGGTGGAGAGATCACACTTTATGCTGCCTGGGACGACTGCCCGTGGATTCAGGCACAGGATCTCTATTATACCTTAGAGCAGGCACAGAGTGGTTTTATCACGGAAGAAGAAATCTTAAGCCATGCAACGGCAACCGACCGGGAAGATGGAAGTCCGATTTTACCGGGAACCAATCCGGCACCGAGTGATCCGGAAGTGTTCACATCTTTCACGATCCCGGACTACCAGGCAGAAGAATTTACAAATCTGCAGCATGACTTTGCCACATCCGAGAATTTAACAGTGGTAGACCATGTGGGAAACACTTATGTGAAACAGATCATGGTGCATGTGACCGATACGACACCGAAAAAACCCACACAGATGGATCTGACCGGAGTTACCCGTTTCATCAACAGCAAATATTATAACAAATCGTTTGAAGAAGGCGGACTTGAAGATAATTCTATCTGGAAAGTCGATCCGGAATACAAGGCAGCACTGGAAAGCGCATTAAATAACATGGATCATGATACTCCGGTGGAAACCTATGTATTTTCAAAGGAAACGATCAAACAGATGAAACAATATGTGGAAACTCACGGAATTGGAAACAGCAAAGAACCGGATGCGTTGAGAAACTTCTATAATCTGTTCCTTGCACTAAATAAGAAATAGAGAATAAAACATCAATATTTCCCTTTACAATTCCTGCCATAGGGCGTAAATTAAAGAGTGCTGGAATCATTTTCCGACAGTAAAAATATGGAGGTTTACAATGGCAAAAGAATTGTTAAAACGAAGCGAAGTAAAAGAAGAATATACATGGAATTTAAAAGATATGTATGCGTCCGACGAGGATTGGAAAAAAGATCTGGATGAGATTGACAAGATCCTGGATGAAATCGGAAAGATGGAAGGTAAAGTAGCTGCTTGTGCGCAAAATCTGTTATTTGTATTAGAACGCGCAGCTAAGGCAGAGGAAAAACTGGATTATGATTTTAATTATGCAGAGCGTCTGTTTGATGAAGACCAGAAAAATACGGCACATCAGGCAATGTCCCAGAAAATGTATTCTATGCTGACGAAGGTGTCAAGCCAGACTGCATTTATCGTTCCGGAGATCCTTGCAATGGATGAGGCTGTTCTGGAAGGATACTATAAAGAACTTCCGGAGTTAGAACTTTACCGTAAACAGATCGAGGAAATCGAGCGTACCAAGGCACATACACTTTCTGCTGAAATGGAAAAACTGGTAGCGATGACAGGCGATATGGCGGAGACATCCGGACAGGTATATTCCATCATCAACAACGCTGATTTTGTATTCCCGGAGATCAAAGATGAAGAGGGAGATACCGTAAGACTGTCCCATGGTAATTTCGTTCCGTTTGAGGAGTCGGCAGACCGCCGTGTGCGCAAGGATGCATTTGAGGGATTTTATGGTGTGTACAAACAGTATGCAAACACACTTGCTGCATTATATAATGGTCAGGTAAAACAGCAGGTTTTCTATGCAAATGCGAGACACTATCATTCAACACTGGAAGCCGCAGTGGATGCTAACAATGTTTCTCCGACTGTTTATCATAATCTGATCGATACGATCAATAAGAATATGGATAAAATGCACCGTTATGTACGTCTCCGTAAAAAATGCCTTGGCGTGGACGAACTGCATATGTACGACGTTTACACACCAATGATCGCAGATGCCGCAAAGAAGATTTCTTTTGAAGAAGCGAAAGAAACCGTGTTAAAGGCATTAGCACCACTTGGGGAAGAATATGTCGCAAAGGTAAAAGAGGGATTTGAAAGCCGCTGGATCGATGTTTATGAGAACGAGGGAAAGAGAAGCGGAGCTTATTCTGCAGGAGCTTATGGTTCACATCCATATGTGCTGTTAAATCATAATGATACCCTTGATAATATGTTTACGCTGGCACATGAAATGGGACATGCGATGCATTCCTATTATTCAAATTCCAGTCAGCCATACATTTACTCCCAGTATAAGATCTTTGTTGCAGAGGTGGCATCTACCTGTAACGAAGTGCTTTTAATGGAGTATTTGCTGAAAAATACAACTGATAAAAAGGAGCGTGCATATCTGCTCAACCATTATCTTGACAGCTTTAAGGGAACTGTTTACCGTCAGACTATGTTTGCTGAATATGAAATGTTAAGCAATAAGATGGTGGAAGAGGGAGAGAGCCTGACCGCTGAGACGTTAAATAAATTATATTATGACTTAAATTGCAAATATTTTGGACCGGATATGGTATCAGATTCTGAGATTGCCTATGAGTGGGCTAGAATCCCTCATTTTTATTACAATTTCTATGTATATCAGTATGCGACAGGATTTTCTTCCGCAGTTGCACTGGCACATGGAATCTTAAAAGAGGGAGCATCTGCAGTAGAACGTTATAAGAAATTTTTATCCGGCGGATGTTCTGCATCTCCGGTAGAACTGCTTAAAATTGCAGGCGTGAACCTTGAAACACCAAAGCCGATCCAGGAAGCACTGGATGTGTTTGGGGAAGTGCTTGATGAGATCGAGGCATTGCTTGCCGAATAATGAATAACCGGTGGAAAATTGTGGAATACTATATCTATACAAGAACAAAACAGGAGGATTTTGTTTTGAAACAGGTAGAAGTATTGATCGATGCACCGGAAAAAGCAAAGAAGCTGTGTCATATCTTAAGTGGCCATAAAGGAGCGTTTGACCTTGCAAAAGGCAGATATATCGTAGACGGGAAATCCATTATTGGAGTCTGTACGATGGATCTGTCGAACCCCCTGACATTGACCATACATGAGGAAGATGACACGGTACTGGAGGAAATCCGCGAATTTGTAGTAAAAGCAAGATAACTCATTTGCCGAAAAATGTAGAATTGCAAATAACTGAAAGAAAAAGACAGTAACAATCGAAATTGGGTTGTTGCTGTCTTTTTTTGTGTTATACCTGTTGCAGTTTTCCATTAAAGATAACTGCGTATTTCCTTGGCGAGGTTTTCCTCAAGGTGGATCAGTTCCTTACAAAATCCCTGCGCCTGTTCGTCTGCTGCTGCATACTGGTTATAATAACGGCAGAGTGACTTGACACCCATGTTACAGCCCTCGGTTAGAAGATCGGCGCACACTGCATCACTTTCCTCGACTGCTAATTTGGCATTTGTTTTCAGCCAGGACATTCCCTTTGCAAGCGCATTCGGTTCTTTGACCGGATCATCACATTTTTCTAACTGTGCATGGATCTCATTTTCAAGACGCTCGTGTTTTTCTTTGGATGCCATGATGACATTTTTGAAATCTGCATCCGAAATTTTATCACAGATCTCATCCATGGAATAAACAGCCATTTTTGTGCCGGCATTACATTCCCGCAATAATTTTACAGTATCTCCGTTTAACATATAGAATCCCTCTTTTTCATGATTTTTATATTCACAATAGATAGAATGCGGAACATGCATTCTGTTGTTTAATATGTCTTGAAACAGAATGAATTATGTATTGTTTCAGAAGTACAAAACATTTCTTTGAAAAATAAAAACAGAAAACTTTACATGATTTTAAACATGTGTCTTGTCATATGTAATGATAAGTGGTATACTACGAAAAGTTTCATTAAAAATCTGAAATGAATGGGCAAAAAATTTGAGAAAGAGTTAAGAGGGCGTATGATAAGTTTGGAAGAATTAGAAGAGTGGAAAAAGAAAAGAGATGCCGTGATCCTGGCACATTATTATGTAAGACCGGAAGTCCAGGCACTTGCCGATTACATCGGAGATTCTTATTTCCTGAGTAAAAAGGCAACAGAGCTTGCAAATAAGACGATCGTACTCTGTGGCGTGACATTTATGGGCGAGAGTGCAAAATTGTTAAATCCGGATAAAACAGTACTGATGCCGGATCTTGCTGCGGACTGCCCGATGGCACATATGGTAACAAAAGAAACCGTACAGGCCGCGAGAGACCAGTACGATGACCTTGCGGTCGTGTGTTATATCAACTCGACACAGGAGATCAAATCGTGGTCGGATGTCTGTGTAACTTCTGCAAATGCGGTAAAGATTGTAAAAAATCTGCCGAATAAACATATTTTATTTATCCCGGACCGGAATCTGGCACATTTTGTCGCCGCAGCGGTGCCGGAAAAAGAATTCATTTACAATGAAGGATTTTGTATTGTACATGAATTTATGCAGGTAGAGGAATTGCTTGATTTAAAGGCAGAGCATCCGGATGCAAAAGTACTGGTTCACCCGGAATGCAATCATAAAATTATTGAAATCGCAGATTTTATCGGATCGACAAGCGGAATTATCAATTTTGCCGGGGAGAGCAGCGACAAAGAATTTATCATTGGCACGGAGTGCGGTGTTCTTACAAAATTAAAAGAGCGCAGACCGGATGCAGAGTTTTATTTCCCGGAAACAACACCGACCTGTGTGAATATGAAAAAAATCACGCCGGAAAAAGTGCTTCATGTGTTAAAAACAGGGGAAAATGAGATCCATGCAAAACCGGAAACGGAAGGCGCTGCAAAAAATGCGCTGGCAAGAATGTTAGAACTTGCCGGAAAATAAAAGCAACATGTGTTAAAACGGAATTCGAAACATTTCCGATGGCGGCACAGAAATGAGGTCAAATATGAAAAATCTGTATTATGATGTAGTGATTGCAGGATGTGGTGTGGCAGGACTTTATGCGGCTTTGAATCTGCCGGAAGAAATGAATATTCTGATGCTTTCAAAAAAAGATTTGGAAAGCTGTGACTCCATGCTGGCACAGGGAGGAATCTGTGTACTGCGGGATGAATCTGATTACGATTCGTACTTTGAAGATACCATGCGGGCCGGACATTATGAAAATCGAAAGGAGAGCGTTGATATTATGATACGTTCCAGCCGGGATGTGATCAACGACCTGTTGAATTTTGGTGTCCGTTTTGCAAAAAATCCGGATGGAAGCCTTGCCTATACCAGGGAGGGAGCTCATTCCCGGCCGAGGATCTGCTTCCATGAGGATATTACCGGAAAGGAGATCACAACGACACTACTATCACATGTAAAAAAATGTTCGAATGTGACCATCTTAGAGTATACGACCATGACAGATATTTTGGTGGATGATGGCAAATGCACCGGTATGGCCGCAGAAACAAAAGAAGGTGAAACGCTGCATATTCATGCAGACAATACAATTATGGCAACCGGAGGAATCGGGGGTCTTTATGAGCATTCCACCAATTTCCCAATACTGACCGGTGATGCATGCAGGATCGCAAAAGAACACGGTGTGGAACTTGAACATATGGACTATGTACAGATCCACCCAACATGCCTTTACAGCAAAAAGCCTGGAAGGAGTTTCCTGATCTCGGAATCAGCAAGGGGAGAAGGCGCAGTTCTTCTCAATCACAAAGGAGAACGGTTTGTCAATGAACTTCTGCCGCGTGATGTTGTGACAAAAGCAATACAGGAAGAAATGAAAAAAGAAGGTGTGGAGTATGAATGGATCTCATTTGCACATGTTCCAAAGGAAATCATTTTGAAGCATTTTCCGCACATTTATGAAAAATGTCTCGAAGAAGGGTATGATCTTTTAAAAGAACCGGCGCCTATCGTGCCGGCACAGCATTATTTTATGGGCGGTGTCCATGTGAACCGCGATTCTGCGACAACGATGCCAAATCTATATGCAGTCGGGGAGACGAGCTGCAACGGAGTTCACGGAAAGAATCGGCTTGCAAGCAACAGCCTGTTAGAGAGTCTTGTTTTTGCAAAACGTGCAGCAGTAAAAATACAAAATGAAGAGAAAGGAAATGAAGATCATGAATTTGAATCCAATTACCATGCAGCTTGTTGCTGATAAATATATCCGTCTTGCATTAGAGGAAGATATTCACAGTGAGGACGTATCCACCAATGCCGTGATGCCGGAATATAAAGCCGGTGAAGTGGAACTGATCTGTAAACAGGACGGCGTGATCGCCGGACTTCCGGTATTTGAACGTGTATTTACCATGTTAGATGCGTCCACAAAAGTGGAGTGGGCGAAAAATCAGGATGGCAGGGAAGTAAAAGACGGTGATGCTGTAAAAAAAGGACAGCTCCTTGCGACGGTAAAAGGTGACGTGCGGGTTCTTTTATCCGGAGAGCGAACAGCTCTTAATTATCTGCAGCGTTTAAGTGGTATTGCAACATATACACATCAGGTTGCACGGTTATTAGAGGGCAGCAGCACAACATTACTTGATACAAGAAAGACAACACCATGCATGCGTATTTTCGAGAAATATGCCGTATGTGTGGGAGGCGGACAGAATCATCGTTACAATTTATCGGACGGTGTTCTGCTCAAAGATAATCATATTGATGCGGCAGGCGGTGTAAAAGAAGCTATTCTTGCTGCAAAAGCATATGCTCCGTTTGTCCGTAAGATCGAGGTAGAGACAGAAAATCTTGACATGGTAAAAGAAGCCGTGGAAGCAGGTGCGGATATTATCATGCTCGATAACATGACACCGGAACAGATGTCGGAGGCAATCCGGCTGATCGACGGCAGAGCAAAAACAGAGTGCTCCGGAAATATCACAAAAGAGAATATCAAAACGATCACAGCACTCGGAGTGGATTATGTTTCCAGCGGTGCCCTGACACATTCAGCACCGATCTTAGATATCAGCCTGAAACACTTGAAAGTAACAGATTCCCTTCAGTAACGCTTGTAAAAATAGACAGATTCAGCTAAAATAAATGCAGAGTCAAAAAGGAGAGGATCGCAAATGGAAAAAGAAATGACCGGAGCAGACAGAAGAAAAGAAATCCTGTCTATGATACGTGATACAGATACACCGGTATCCGGCACGGCAATTGGAAAAAAAACCGGTGTCAGCAGACAGGTCGTGGTGCAGGATATTGCACTTCTCCGCACACAGGGGTATCCGATTATTTCTACTGCAAGAGGTTATCTGCTGGATGAACCAAAACAGGCAGTCAGGATATTTAAAGTATGCCATACCAATGAACAGGTGGAGGATGAACTGACTACGATCGTTGATCTTGGGGGATGTGTGGTCAATGTCATGGTCAATCACCGCGTTTATGGGAAATTAGATGCTCCGCTAAATATCAAAAGCAGGCGAGATGTGCAGAACTTTATGGATGATTTAAAGACAGGAAAATCGACACCACTTCTCAATGTGACGTCCGGATATCATTTTCATAAGATCAGCGCTGAGAGTGAAGAAGTGTTAGATGAGATAGAGGAAGCACTCAAAAAGAAAGGCTATCTTGCGGAATTACTTCCATATGAACAGTAAGAAATTAAAAAAACCGGGATATTGACTTGAAATCAAATTCGCTTTATAATAAAATCACTTATGCATACGAGAAAGAGATGAAACCGTGATGCATAAGTGATTTTTACGTGACAGGATATTTTGCAGAAACGGAGAGAAATATGATAAAAAGTATGACCGGTTTTGGCCGGTGTGAATTTGCGGATGAGAACCGCAAGTTTACGGTAGAGATAAAAGCCGTAAATCACCGTTATCTCGATGTCAATATCAAGATGCCTAAAAAGCTGAATTTCTTCGAGAGTGCGATCCGTACGCTGTTAAAAGAGTATATGGAGCGCGGAAAGGTTGATATTTTTATCAACTGCGAAGATTATACGCAGGACAATGTTTCATTAAAATATAATGAAGCACTCGCAGCCCAGTATCTGACTTATCTGAACAGTATGGCAGAGAAGTTCGGACTTGATAATGATATCCGTGTGAGCACGCTTTCAAAGTACCCGGACGTGTTTACGATGGAGGAACAGGGCATAGATGAGAAATCTCTGTGGCTTGGACTTGAAAAAGTGATCCGCGGTGCGGCAGAGCAGTTTGTGGAGAGCAGGATCAGGGAAGGCGAGCATTTAAAGAAAGATTTATGCGAGAAACTTGATGGCATGTTATCCTATGTGGATTTCATTGAGGAGCGCTCCCCTGTGATCATGAAGGAGTACAAAGAACGGTTAGAGGCTAAGGTGGCAGAACTGCTAGGAGACCGTCAGATCGATGATGCAAGAATTGCGACGGAGGTAACGATCTTTGCAGATAAGATCTGTGTTGATGAAGAGACAGTCAGACTGCGCAGCCACATTAAGAGTACCAAAGATACCTTGGAAGCTGGTGGCAGTGTGGGAAGAAAACTTGACTTCATTGCGCAGGAGATGAACCGTGAGGCAAATACCATCCTTTCTAAAACCAATGATCTTGCAATTTCTGATATCGGTATCAGTTTAAAGACGGATATTGAAAAGGTCAGGGAACAGATTCAGAATATAGAATAGGGACAGGTGGTATATGGCAAAGCTAATGAATATTGGATTTGGCAATATGGTCAATACCGATAAGATTGTCTGTATCGTATCTTCAGACTCCGCACCGGCAAAGCGTATGGTGCAAAAAGGCAAAGAACAGGAAAATCTGATCGATGCGACACAGGGACGCAGGACCAAAAGCGTCATTTTTACAGAAAACAACAAAATCATTTTATCAGCATTGCAGCCGGAGACGCTTGCCGGCAGATTTAATGGCAATGCCACAGAGGTATATGATGATACGAAAGAATAGAGGAATCCTTACCGTGGTATCCGGATTTTCCGGTTCGGGAAAAGGAACCATCATGAAAGAATTAATGAAAAAATATGCTGACAGCTATGCACTTTCCATCTCGGCTACGACGAGAAATCCAAGACCGGGTGAAACGGATGGTGTGGAATATTTTTTCCGTACAAAAGAACAGTTTGAGCAGATGATAAAAGACGATGCACTGATCGAATATGCGCAGTTCGTCGGCAATTATTATGGCACGCCGAAGGCATATGTGGAAGAACAGTTAGAGGCAGGAAAAGATGTCATCTTAGAGATCGAGATCCAGGGAGCATTAAAAGTCAAAGAAAAATTCCCGGATACATTGCTTTTGTTTGTGACACCGCCGAGTGCCAAAGAGTTAAAAAACCGTCTGATAGGCAGAGGAACCGAGACGATGGACGTGATCGAGTCAAGACTTGCAAGAGCCGTTGAAGAGGCGGAGGGAATTGAGTCCTATGACTATCTGGTAGTCAATGACGTGTTAGAAGACTGTGTGGAAGAAGTTCATCAGATCATTCAGAATGAACATTACCGTGTAAACCGTAATGAGTCAGCTATACAGGAAATGCGGAATGAACTAAAAACATTTTCAAAATAGTCTGTTCATGAAACAGATAAAAATCTGTAACATAAATATAAGAATCTAAGAGCGGGAGACCGCCATATGCGCAATGCGCAAAGAAAGGGGAATTATCATGATACATCCATCTTATGTAGAATTAATGAAAGTAGTAAACGACGGTGTGGAAATTGGTGAGGAGCCGGTTGTAAACAGCCGTTATTCCATTGTGATTGCAGCTGCAAAAAGAGCACGCCAGATCATTGCAGGAGATGAGCCGATGGCAGAGAAAAAAGTGTGCCCGAAACCATTATCCATCGCAGTAGAAGAACTTTACGAAGGAAAGGTAAAGATTTTACCGGAGACATCGGATGAAGAATAATTTAAAACTTTTATTTGTATCACTTGGATGTGACAAGAATCTGGTCGACACAGAGTTTATGCTTGGCATGTTAAGAGATGATGGAATCGAAATGACAGATGATGAGCAGGAAGCAGACATTATCATTGTCAATACCTGCTGCTTTATCAATGATGCAAAAGAAGAAAGTATCAATACGATTCTTGAGATGGCAGAACTGAAAAAAGAAGCCAGATTAAAGTCTCTGATCGTGACCGGATGCCTTGCACAGCGTTATAAAGAAGAAATCGTAAAAGAAATCCCGGAAGTGGATGCAATTCTTGGAACGAATTCCTATGAGGATATTGTAAACGCAGTGCATCAGTCCTTAGAGGGCAAACATTATGAGAATTTCAAGACCTTAGAGGGATTGCCGACACTGCACACCAAACGTTCTGTGACAACAGGCGGACATTTTGCTTATTTAAAGATCGCAGAGGGATGCAACAAGCGCTGCACATACTGCATTATTCCGTATATCCGCGGAAATTACCGCAGTGTTCCGATGGAAGATCTGATCGAACAGGCAAAAGAACTGGTTGCTGCAGGAGCAAAAGAACTCATCCTGGTGGCACAGGAGACCACACTCTACGGAGTTGATCTCTATGGTGAAAAGTCACTGCACCGTTTATTAGATGAGTTAAACAAGATCAAAGACCTGTTCTGGATCCGTATCATGTACTGTTATCCGGAAGAAATATACGAAGGTCTGATTGATGCCATGATCCGCAATCAGAAAGTATGCCATTATCTGGATATCCCGATCCAGCATGCAAATGATACCATATTAAAACGCATGGGACGAAGAACGAGTAATGCAGATCTTGTAAAGATCATTACGCATCTGCGTGAACGCATTCCGGACATTACACTGCGTACGACGCTGATCTGTGGTTTCCCGGGTGAAACACAGGAAATGCATGAGGAACTGATGCAGTTTATCAATGACATGGAATTTGACCGTCTTGGTGCTTTTACCTATTCACCTGAGGAGGGAACGCCTGCTGCAGAGTTTACCGATCAGGTGGATGAAAATCTGAAAAAAGACTGGCAGGCAGATGTCATGGAATTACAGGAAGAGATTATTTTTGATAAAAATGAGACCATGAAAGGCAGAGAGTTATACGTTTTCATTGAAGGGAAAGTGAGTGATGAAAATGCTTATGTTGGAAGAACTTACCGTGATGCACCGGATGTAGATGGTTATATTTTTATTAATACAGATGAAGAACTCATGACGGGCGATATCGCGAAAGTACGTGTGACAGGCGCCTATGAGTATGACCTGATTGGAGAATTGATCTAGCAGTATTTAAAATTTATTGTGCAGAAATGGAGAGTGTAAATTATGAATTTACCAAATAAACTGACGGTAATGCGTATGATATTGATTCCGTTTTTTGTTTTCTTTATGCTTGCTCCGTATTTTGAAGGTTATGGCAATTATATTGCAACAGCTATTTTTATCATTGCAAGTCTTACCGACATGCTGGATGGAAAAATTGCAAGAAAGTACAATCTGGTTACTGATTTCGGAAAATTTATGGATCCTCTGGCAGACAAGCTGCTTGTATGCTCTGCAATGATCTGTCTGATTGAGAAAGGACAGCTTGCAGCCTGGATTGTCATCATTATCATTGCGAGAGAATTTATCATCAGTGGATTTCGTCTGGTCGCTGCAGATAATGGAATTGTAATTGCTGCAAGTTATTGGGGAAAATTTAAAACGGTTTTCCAGATGCTTATGGTGATCGTGCTGATCTTAAATATTCCGAATTCGTTCTTTGCAGTGCTTGGCACGGTTCTTACATACATTGCTTTGGCGCTGACAGTCGTATCACTGATCGATTATATTGCCAAAAATAAAAATGTTTTAAAAGAACAGAAATAGGAGAATAGCAGTTGGCTGAACATGTATATGATTCCAGTGATTCCTGTACCGGCAAAAGTGCAGTACAGGAACCGCTGGAATATTCCATTTATGGTTTGTTAAAAAAATATCAAATTACAATTACAACAGCGGAGTCCGCCACGGGTGGGATGATCGCGTCCACGCTGATCAATGTTCCGGGAATCTCAGAGTTTTTTACAGAGGGGTATGTGACATATTCAAATGAAGCAAAAGTTAAAATGATACATGTTGCACCGGAAACAATCGATACCTATG
>ULQI01039750.1_pt1 | contig 17492 bp, 18 predicted proteins | sample 1954261 | NCBI WGS metagenome assembly ULQI01 (sample SAMEA4835650, study PRJEB28245) | human gut metagenome | biome: gut microbiome; material: fecal sample | place: Denmark | collected 2008 | reverse complement strand
ATACCGGATTTTGCGGTCAGAATTTGCCGCCGCATGTTTATTTGGAACTTTTAAGTGTTTATTTCTTATAATATTACTTATCACCGCAAAAGCGGTATATGCTTATCGTGGCAATTTCTTTTTGCGTTGATGCACGGTTTATTTTACAAGAACCTTGACGAATTTTTTCTTGCCGCGTTTTACGACAAGACCGTCAGCACCGAAGGAATCAGCGCTGTAGGTGGTCTTGATATCGGTGACCTTTGCATCGGCAACGCTTACGCCGCCCTGCTCAACGGCACGTCTTGCATCGGAGCGGGATGGAGCAAGCTCTGTCTTCACGAGAAGTGCAAGGATGTCGAGATCGCCGTCTGCAAAGTCAGCAGCCGAAAGCTCTACGGTCGGCATGTGTGCGGAATCTCCGCCGCCTGCAAAGAGTGCATGGGATGCCTCGCGTGCCTTGGTGGCTTCCTCCTCGCCGTGTACCAGCTTGGTCAGCTCGAAAGCTAAGATCTCTTTTGCCTGGTTTAATTGCGCGCCTTCCCAGCTCTCCATCGCGTCGATCTCCTCGAGGGGGAGGAAGGTCAGCATACGGATGCACTTTAAGACGTCGGAGTCAGACACGTTTCTCCAGTACTGGAAGAAATCAAACGGGGAAGTCTTCTCCGGATCAAGCCATACGGCGCCGGACTGTGTCTTGCCCATCTTCTTGCCCTCGGAATTAAGAAGCAGGTTGATCGTCATGGCGTAAGCGTCTTTTCCGAGCTTACGGCGGATCAGCTCTGTACCGCCGAGCATGTTGCTCCACTGGTCGTCGCCGCCGAACTCCATGTTGCAGCCGTATTTCTGGAATAAGGTGTAGAAATCGTAGCTCTGCATGATCATGTAGTTGAACTCAAGGAAGCTTAAGCCTTTTTCCATACGCTGCTTGTAGCACTCAGCGGTCAGCATGCGGTTTACGGAGAAATGAGCGCCGACCTCGCGCAGAACATCAATGTAATTTAAGTCCATCAGCCAGTCTGCGTTGTTGACCATGAGCGCTTTGCCGTCGGAAAAATCAATAAAGCGGCTCATCTGCTTCTTGAAGCAGTCGCAGTTGTGCTGGATGGTCTCCGGTGTCATCATCTGGCGCATGTCGGTACGGCCGGACGGATCACCGATCATGGCAGTACCGCCGCCGATTAAGGCGATCGGCTTGTTGCCTGCCTGCTGGAGGCGCTTCATTAAGCAGAGCGCCATGAAATGTCCGACATGCAGACTGTCTGCAGTCGGGTCAAACCCAATGTAGAAGGTTGCTTTTCCGTTGTTGATCAGTTCTTTGATCTCTTCTTCGTCTGTTACCTGCGCGATTAAGCCGCGGGCAACTAATTCATCGTATAATGTCATGATGTCAGTTCCTTTCTTTGTGGTTGTATTTGTGGTTGTCTTTTTCTGGCGGCGGTACAACAGCCGGACGGAGCCGGATCTTTGCTGCCGCACAAAAAAACCCCCGTCCTTCAAAAAGGACGAGGGTATAAACTCGTGTTACCACCTTTGTTCACAGACCATTCACATGGTCTGCCTCTGCGAGTGTCCGACAACACTCAGGCGCTTGTAACGTGCGCCGCTACGTCACAGCCTACTATCGCATCGCCGCAAAAAGAACGGTCATGCAAATTGGGTGTGAAGCTCGGGGATGTATTCGTAATAAGCTTTCCGTGCACCTCTCATCAGCCGGTTGCTTTCTGTTCGTTCCGCTTATTCTTACTTCTTCCCGTCAAAGCCTGTGTTCTGCTCCGATTAACGCCATTATAGACGCGTCCGCGCGCATTTGTCAACCGGAAAATAAATATTGTGTATAATTGCGGAACTTTTTCCCAATAATACCAGCATAGAAAAAAATAAGAAAAGAGGTAACAACGATGGTATTAAGTGAAAAAGAGACAGCGGCGATCAAGGATCTTCAGACCCAGGAGAAAACCTGCGTGGAGAAGTATTCCAGATACAGCAAGGAGGCAAAGGATCCGGTTCTTGTGAATCTGTTCACCGATCTTCATAAGAAGGAGCAGCAGCATTTTGATTCGCTGGGACAGGTGTTAAACGGTACCGTACCGAACTGCAACTGCAACGACAGCGACGGAAAGAATTATAACCCGACCGCCACCTACTCTCTCGCGGAGTCCGAGGACAAGAAAAACGACTGCTTCCTTGCGACTGACTGTATCGGTACTGAGAAGCTGGTGTCTTCCGAGTATAATACCGACGTGTTTGTGTTTGCAGACCCGGGCGTCCGCAAACTGCTCGCAGACATTCAGGTGGAGGAACAGAATCATGCGGAGATGCTCTATAAGTATAAGACTGTCAACAGCATGTCATAAAGCAGACAAAGTATCATGTATAAGAGAAGTCCCGGTGCAAAGAGTTCCGCACGCGGGGCTTTTTTTATGTAATTAGGAAACTTCGTTCCTATTACATAAAAAAGCTCCAGAATGCAGCAGAATCCCGTCTGCCACCTTGAAATTTGCGCCATGACTCTTTAAAATAGAAGTAACGGATAGAAATACGTTCCAAACAGCGATGTTGAAATCGAGTCAGGAGAAAGGTTGGATTCTGTATATGAGTGAAAAAGCAAACGTATACTTTTCAAAAGAAATCAGTCCGGAGAAGGTATTAGAGATGTATCAGCTTCTCGGGAAGAAGCTGGACGGCAAAGTGGCGATCAAGCTTCACTCCGGTGAGGCGGGGAACCAGAATTTCTTAAAACCGGAATTCTGGAAGCCGGTCATTGATTATGTTGGTGGTACCGTTGTGGAATGCAACACCGCATATGAAGGAGAGCGGAATACAACCGCCAAGCACAAAAAGACGCTGGAGGCACATGGATGGAGCCGGTACTTTAAAGTCGATCTTCTGGATGCGGAAGGGCCGGATCTGGAGCTTGCGATCCCGAACGGCAAAGTCATTCAGAAGAACTTTGTAGGAAAAGACCTTGCGGATTATGATTCGCTTCTGGTTCTCTCCCATTTCAAGGGACATCCGATGGGGGGATACGGCGGAGCGCTCAAACAGCTTTCGATCGGCATTGCATCTTCCGCCGGTAAGGCATATATTCACGGCGCAGGAAAGCCGGAAGACATCTGGACGGCAGACCACGACTCTTTCCTGGAGTCTATGGCGGATGCAGCATCTTCCGTTGTTGATTACTTTAAGGGGAATGCAGTCTACGTCAATGTCATGAAAAATATGTCGGTCGACTGTGACTGCTGTGCAGTGGCGGAGGATCCGTGCATGAAGGATATGGGTATCCTGATTTCGACAGATCCGATTGCAATCGATCAGGCATGTCTTGATCTGGTCTATGCGAGTGATGATCCGGGCAGAGATCATCTGCTCGAGCGAATCGAATCCAGACATGGCGTACACACGATCGAGGCAGCTGCAGCCTTAGGTTTCGGAACCCGCGAGTACGAATTGATCACGGTTGCCTAGGCCAGGAATCAGCGAGGTGACGAGGCAGATATGGCTTCATTAAAAAAAGATACCGCATACTATCACCTTCCGGGGCTGTTTGAGTTTTATGAATTGTATCGTGTGTTTCTGCCGCTGTTCTATGAGCACAGGGAATATTTTTATGACTGGTGCGACATCGGATCGATCTATGGCGCACCGGCGGACTGCCTCTGGGGAGGCGGACGCGTCGGGTTCGGGGATCACGACCCTGCGGAGGTTCTGGCGCTGCTGCGGGAGTACGGAATCTCTGCCCGGCTGACCTTCAGCAACTCTCTGTTGCGGGAGAAGCATCTTTCGGACCGGAAATGTAATGCTCTGTGCGTCCTGTTTGAGGAAGGTGGGGATCAAAGAAACGGTGTGATCGTTCACTCGGATCTGTTGTTAGCGTATTTGAAGCAGCAGTATCCGGGGTTCTATTTTGTCTCCTCGACCACCAAGGTTCTGACAGATTTTGAGGATCTTCGCGGGGAGATCAACCGGGAGGATTTCCGCTATGTCGTGCCGGATTTCCGGCTGAATAAGGCGTTTGCGCAATGGGATACGCTGACCGGATGGCAGAGGGACAAAGTGGAATTTCTGTGCAATGAATGCTGCTGGTTTGGCTGCAGGGACAGGAAGCGCTGTTACGAAGCCGTCAGCCGAAAAAATCTCGGAGAAAGCGGCGGGGAGCATCACTGCGTGGCTCCGGATGCAGAGGACGGCTATCTGTTTTCCAAAGCGATGGCTAATCCGGGATTTATCGGTACAGACGCCATCAAAAATGTCTACCTGCCCATGGGATTTTCCCAGTTCAAGATCGAGGGGCGGGGACTTGGCAGTGCGCTGATTCTGGAGTTCCTTCTCTACTATATGACGAAACCTGAGTATCAGCTGCATGTCAGGGAAAAGATTTATCTGGACAATATGCTGGATCTGTTCTGAGCGGCAGCAATGGGCGGCAGGCGGGAAATGGCACTGTTTTTCAAAAAAACAGTGCTTTTTTTGCGGGAAGATGTTAAGATGGTCAGATAAACACAAAAGAGATTTTATAGAAGGAAAAACTTATGAAATTAGCAGAATTTAAGAGAAAATATATCGGAGACCGGGCATTTTATAAAAGATATTTATATCTGGCGCTGCCCATGATTGTACAGAATGCGATCACGAATCTCGTCAGCTTTCTGGATAACATCATGGTGGGACAGCTTGGCACGGAACAGATGTCCGGGGTTGCCATCGTCAACCAGCTCATTTTTGTATACAATCTGGCGGTTTTCGGCGCGGTTTCGGCAGCCAGTATTTTCGGGGCGCAGTATTATGGCAAGGGAAATCACAAGGGACATATGTATTCCTTCCGCTTTAAGCTATATGCGGCGCTGCTTGTGACGGGACTTACCATTCTGTTGTTTTTAACGTGCGGGGACAATCTGATCTCACTTTATCTGACGGATACTGCCGGAGACGGGGCGACGGATGTGGCACTTGGGTATGGACTCCAGTATCTTGGGATCATGGTAGTGGGACTGGTTCCGTTTGCGGTCAACCAGGCGTATGCGACGAATATCAAGGAGACGGGACAGACAATGGTGCCGATGGCTGCGAGTTTTGTCGCTGTGGGAAGCAATGCGCTGTTAGATTATCTTCTGATCTTCGGAATCGGACCGTTCCCGGAGCTTGGTGTTGCCGGCGCCGCGCTTGCGACGGTGATTGCACGCTACATCGAGGCGTTCATCATTATTGTCTGGGCGCACAGCCATACCGGACAGAATCTGTATTTAAAGGGAGCCTATACCGGATTTGGCATTCCGGGAGAGGAATTGAAGGCGATTATCGTGAAGGGATTTCCACTGATGCTCAACGAGGTTCTGTGGGCGGCGGGTATGACGGCGGTCACACAGTGCTATTCCGTGCGTGGACTGGAGGTTGTGGCAGGACTGAATATTGCGACGACGATCACAAACCTGTTCAACATCATCTATCTGCAGCTTGGTTCCTGCATCAGTATTGTGGTCGGACAGTATCTGGGCGCCGGCGAGCTGGAAGAAGCAAAGGACGCAGATAACAAGATGATCGTGTTCAGTGTGTTCTGCTGCGTGATCGTGGCAGGTCTTATGCTGGTGGTCGGAGGATTTTTCCCGCAGATCTACAATACGACGGAGGAGATCAAGGCGCTTGCGACAAGCTTTATCGCTGTATCGGCGATGATCATGCCGTTCTGTTCGTTCAGCCATGCGTCGTACTTTACGCTGCGCTCGGGCGGAAAAACGATGGTCACGTTTTTATTTGACTCGGTTTTCACGTGGATTGTTGTCGTGCCGGCCGCGTTTTTACTGGCACATTTCACGGGACTTGGCATTGTGGGCGTGTACTTTCTGGTGCAGGCGACCGAGCTGATTAAGGTGGTGATCGGATACCGCATGGTGCGGAGCAATGTATGGCTGGTGCAGATGGTGTAGCTGCCCGGGCGGAGAAAAAATCCGCGCAGAAAAGCAGTGATAAAATAGCGGGAGCAGGTGAGACAGGATTTATGCCGGATATTATTATTGTAGAAGATAACAGGGAAATAGGTACGCTTTTATGTGATTTCCTCAGAAAAGAAAATTATACGGTCAGCCTTGCAGACACGGGAGAAAAGGCGCTTGATATTTTTGAACGGTACGGTGCGAATCTGCTGGTGCTCGACATCGGTCTGCCGGGAGTGGACGGTTTTTCTGTCTGCGCAAAGATCCGGGAGAACTCGAATACGCACATCCTGATTGCCAGTGCCAGAACGGATAAGGAGAGCACATTAAAGGGGTTGCAGATCGGCGCGGACGACTATATCAGCAAACCCTACGATATTGATATTCTGCTTGCGAAGATCAACGGGATTTTTAAGCGGAAATATGCACTGGATGAAATCGTCTGCGACCATCTGCGGTTAAACAGTGTTACACAGACACTTACGGTCGATGGCATGCCGGTCAATGTCACAGAAAAAGAGTTTCAGCTGTTAAAGCTTTTGATAGAAAACAGGGGAACCACGTTGAAGAAAGAATATCTGTTCAATCGTATCTGGGGCAGCGACAGTGAGTCTGAGATGCAGACGCTTACTGTCCATATCAAATGGCTGCGGGAGAAAATCGAGCAGGATCCGAAAAATCCAAAACATATTATTACGGTCTGGGGGACAGGATACCGGTATGAAGCATTATAAAAAATTGGCGGCGGGGGTTCTTGGCATAGAACTTTTTTTCATCATGGCGGCGAATGTGTTCTATTATATGGCAGCAGTGACCCGGGAACCGCGTATTGAGAGAGCGCAGGAAAAAACAGATACCATCTATAAAATTATTTACACACAAACAGACTACGGAACATGGATTTTCATGGATATCGTCCTGGGAATCATGTTTTTGTTGTCTGTTTTTTTCGTATGTTACGTTGGAGAGAAAGTGATAAGACCGTTTCAGAATATGCAGAATCTGACGGAGGAACTGGCAAAAGGAAACCTTTCTACGCCAATCAAGGCAGAGAAAAGCAGGTTCTTCGGCAGGTTCCTCTGGGGAATGGATATGCTGCGGGATACGTTAGAGAGCAACAGGAAGAAAGAACTGGAGCTGCAAAAAGAGAAAAAGACCCTGGTTTTATCGCTGACGCATGATATCAACACTCCGCTGTCCGCCATCCGCCTGTACACAAGGGCTTTGGCGGAAGGTTTGTATACAGAGGAAGATAAACGTATGGAAGCATATCGGGGAATTGAGAAGAATGTAACAGATATTGAGGAATATGTGAATGAGATTACCGTTGCATCAAGGGAGGCTTTCCTTTATCTGACCGTAAATCTGACGGAAGTGTATCTGTCAGATGTGATAGAAGCAATCAGGAAACTTTATATGGATAAATTCGGCAGTCTGCATACGGTATTTGAGATGGAACCCTATACGGACTGTCTGCTAAAAGGTGATGCAGACCGATTGATCGAAGTGATGCAGAATCTTTTGGAGAATGCATTGAAATACGGAGACGGGAAAAGGATTATTGTTTCTTTTTCGGAGGAAGAGGACTGCCGGCTGATTACAGTCACAAATTCCGGCTGTACATTAAAACAGGAGGAACTTGTGAATATATTTGATTCATTTTACCGCGGAAGTAATGTTGAAACGGCAAATGGTTCCGGACTTGGACTGTATATCAGCAGACAGCTGATGCATAAGATGGATGGCGAAGTGTATGCAGAGATCAGAGACGATGATTTCTGTGCGACGGTAGTTGTGCGGAAGGCATAACGGGCATTTAAGGATTGTTTAATAAATTCTCCTGTAAGATGAGTACATCAAATAAAGGTGAGGAAAACAAGGAGGAAAATCCTCTGCTCACCAGAGGGTTCGCATTTCCTTCGGAAAACAAGGAGGATTAGATGTTTTTTCGTATTTTGAAGAAAGACTTAAAAAGAAAAAAGGCGATGAATGCCGTTATGCTTTCCTTTATTCTGCTGGCGACAATGTTTGTGGCGAGTGGAATCAGCAATGTCGTTTCTGTCACGAACGGAATCGACTCTTATCTGGATAAGGCGGGCATCGGAGATTATGTTGTAATCTCTATGGGAACGGACAGCGGGGCGGCACTGGATGAGATGCTGCGTACGGAGGAGAAGGTCATAGAATACCGCACGGAGCCGGTCATCTGGGGCGACAAATCCAATCTCAAGGATGTGGACGGAAAAGAATTGGAGGCTAAGAACTCGGTGGCCTACCAGGCTGTAGAAGACAGCCGGCTCAAATTTTTTGACAAAAACAATGAGCAGATTACGGAGATTGAACCGGGACATGCCTATGCAACCGGAGATTTTATGGAAAAGAATCACCTGAAGCCGGGCGATCAGATTACCATCACGCATCATAGCGTATCGTTTTCTGTGACGTTAGACGGCATGGCAAAGGATGCGCTGCTCGGATCCAGCATGATGGGAAACAGCCGTTTTCTGTTTAGCAAAGCGGAGATTGAGCAGCTGCTTTCCGATGACAGTATCCGCAATGGATATCAGGGTCAGATCTGTTACATTGATCTGGCAGATGATACCTCACTGTCTGATATTGCATCCCTGATAGCCGGGGTTCCGGAGATTACGTTTTCCGGAACGCGTTCCATGATAAAAATGTGTTATGTCCTGGATATGATCGTGGCATTCACGATGTTAGTCCTTAGTATCTGTCTGATTCTGGTATCCTTTGTGGTGCTGAAATTCTCCATTACATTTACGATTTCGGAGGAATTCCGTGAAATCGGAGTGATGAAGGCAATCGGAATCAGCAGCTTCAAGATTCGCAGTCTGTATCTGGCAAAATATCTGATGCTGGCAGTGGCAGGAGCTGTTGTGGGGCTTTTGCTCAGTATTCCGTTTTCTAATCTGTTGCTGCGGTCAGTCAGCAACAACATCGTGCTTGAAGCGGACAATCATTTTGGACTTTCTGTGCTTGGAGCGGTTCTGGTCATTGTTGTGATTCTTCTTTTTGCATTTCGGTGTACCGGCCTGGTGAAGAAGTCTTCCCCTATCGATGCAATCCGCTCCGGTCAGACAGGGGAGCGTTACAAGAAAAAATCGTCTGTCCGGCTGGGGAAAAGTCATGGAAGCACGAGTATGTTTCTGGCAGTCAATGATGTGCTTAGTGCGCCGCGGCGGTATGCAACGATTGTGATTACGTTTTTTATCTGTACCCTGTTTGTGCTGGTGTTTGTCAATCTCATCTCAACAATGCGGAGTGACACATGTATCACGACATTCGGATCCCGGAGTGATCTGTATTATACCGATCTGGCGGAAGCGATGAGCAGTATGAATCCGGACGGGTTAGAGCGGGTCGAGAACTATCTCAGGGATACGGAAAATCTGCTGGAAGCGAATGGAATGCCGGCAAAGATGTGTGTGGAGGCGCAGTACAAATATAAGGTGCGTGTGGATGGAAACGATTATTCTATCGTCTGCGAGCAGGGAATTGATGTCGGTGCGTCAGATTATGAATACACGGAAGGTATTGTCCCACAGAGCAGGAACGAGATTGCGATCACACCGACGATTTCAAAACTGACGGGGGCAAAAATGGGAGATACGGTAACAATTGATTTTGGAACCGAAACGCTGGATTGTATCGTAGTGGCATACTTCCAGAGTATGAATCAGCTTGGAGCCGTGATACGGCTTCATGAGGATGCACCGACGGATTTTTCCTATATTGCAAGTCTGATGTCCTATCAGATTAACTTTACCGATCATCCGTCTGCAAAAGAGGTTGAGATCCGCAAGGATAAGATAAAACAGCTTTTTGATAATGATAAGGTAATGAATGCCGCAGAATACTGTGATGACTGTATGGGAGCGGCGTCAACGATCGAATCCGTACAGTATCTTCTGCTTGGGATTACACTCATTGTGGTGCTGCTGGTGTGTATTCTGATGGAACAGTCATTTCTTGCAGATGAGAGAAGCCAGATTGCAATTTTAAAGGCGATTGGCTTTTCAAATAGCAGAGTGATAAGATGGCATGTGATCCGGTTTGGCATAGTCACGCTTGCGGCGGTATTTCTGGCGGGAATCTGTTCCATTCCTGCAACGTATCTGATTGGAAATCCGATTTTTGGCATGATGGGGGCGGTAGAGGTTTCTTATGTCATCAACCCGTGGAAGATTTTCCTGTTGTATCCGGGAATCATTTTCCTTATGACGCTTCTGGCATCGGGAATCACGGCATTGCAGATCCAGACAATTAAGAGCAGCGACACTGCAAATATAGAGTAAAAATAAAATGGAGGAACATCATATGGCAGCATTACTTTGTGCAAAGGATCTTTGCAAAACATATGTAATTGATAAAAGGCAGAATAACGTATTAAAAAATGTAAATCTTGAGGTAAACGAGGGGGAGATGGTGGCGATCATGGGACCGTCCGGCTCCGGAAAATCTACACTTTTGTATGCCATTTCGGGCATGGATCGGGCAACGAGCGGACAGGTGCTCTTTGAGGGGCAGGATCTGACGAAGCTTGGAGAAAAAGATCTGGCAAAGCTCCGTCTGGATGAAATGGGATTCATTTTTCAACAGATGTATATGATGAAGAATCTGACGATTCTGGATAACATCGTGCTCCCGGCAGTGGAAAGCAGGAAATCAAAGGAGAGCAGGGAAGAGAAGCAGGCAAGAGGCGAGCAGCTGATGCGTAAGCTCGGAATTATCGAAATTGCAGATAATGATATGAACGAGGTGTCCGGCGGACAGCTTCAGCGGGCATGTATATGCAGAAGTATGATGAACCGCCCCAGACTGTTGTTTGCGGATGAGCCGACAGGTGCATTGAACCGCACGTCCTCCAATGAGGTTATGGATGAACTTGTGAAGTTAAACGGCGAGGGGACAACGATTGTCATGGTGACGCATGATGCGAAAGTTGCCGCAAAATGCGGCAGAGTTCTCTTTATTGTAGACGGCAATATCAAAGGGGAGTATACCAATTTGAAAAATATTACCGACGAAAAGGAACGGGAAAGAGGACTGAATAACTGGCTGCTGGATCTGGGATGGTAGCAGATTCCTTTTAAAAGTGTGTTACCGCTCCGATTCCAGACCGAATGAAAATCTGGACAAACGATTGACATTCGACGGTTTTCGGGCGTGGTATCCGGAGCGGGCAGGGCTTTTAGGGGAATAGTGTGGAAAGCGGAAATTTTAACAGGAGCTTGAGTTTATATGAAATATGCAGGTATGCCGAGGGGCATGTGGATGATTTTTCACAAATCTTTTCAAAGAAATCTCACAGAGGTTTTGAAGTATGATGAAGAGGAAAGCAGGAAAATTACTGCTTTAGCAAAGAAAAAGTACAGAGAACTTATAGAGAGACTTATTGTGACTGCGGCTATAAGAAAAAGTAGACCGTTTATTTAGGGGATTTTTATGATGTCACGATTAAAAAGTGCCTCTGGCACACTGCCTGCGTAGAGAATGGCTGTGCAGAGCTGTGCCGCCTGTTTTGCGATGTTGACGACGTGACATACGCTCCGTAGATTTCTCACAGACTGCATAGTAGAAATAGTGCAATTTTTGCATGATATTATACAAGAAATATATGCAAATATATCGTATTATTGATAATATAGATTACGTTAGCGTATAAGGAGCATCTGAGGAGAAAATATGGCAGCTGAAAGAAAAACATTGACACAGCTATTTGTGCCAATATGCGTAGAGACTTTATTTTATATGCTTTCAGGCATGGTTGATACACTTATGTTATCATCTGTAAGTGACCAGGCTGTGGGAGCTGTTGGAACAGCAAATACATATATAGGCGTTTTTATCATCATGTTCGGGGTAATATCATCAGGTATGGTAGCCGTTATGTCACAAAATATCGGAGCGGGAAGACCTGGAGTTGCATATCAGGCCAGACAGCTTGGACTTATGTTTAATGCAGTGATGGGTATCCTGATGTCTGTTATTCTTGCTGTTTTTTCTGGTGGAATACTTAGAATAGTAAGTATTGCCCCGGCTTTGTTTGAGCCGGCGGAAACATATCTTAAAATTGTTGGAGGCGCATGTTTTTTAAATGCACTGATTCCTATTTATTCCAGTTATCTGAGAGTGTTTGGATATACAAAGCACTCACTGATAGGAACGGTTGTTGGAAATCTCATTAATATAATACTTAATTCGGTATTTTTGTTTGTGTTTAACTGGGGAGTAATGGGAGTTGCCGCTGCCACAGTTATTTCAAGGGTTGTAAATCTAATGATTGTAGCAGGCATGGGCGCGGTACTTATAAAAGCAAAGCAGAGCCCGGAGCGGATTCCGCCCCGGAAGATACTTGCGCAGATCGTTAAGATAGGTTTTCCTTCTGCATTAGAAACAGCGCTTTATAATGTGGCAATGACACTGATAGTACGATTCATGAATCAGATGGATGCAGACGGAATGAATGTTACAGCACGTTCGTATACTATGCAGATAGCAAATTTCTCGTATTGTATAGGAGCTGCACTTGCACAGGCCAATGCTATTATGACTGGCTGGAGAATTGGGGCAAAGGAGTTTGAAGAATGTGACAGGGGGACGCGAAAAGCTGTGATATATGGTCTTATAACAGCAACGTGCTTCTCTGCGGCATTTGCAATGTCCGGACATTTTATCATTCATATATTTACGGATGACACACAAATGATAAATCTTGTGGTAAAGCTGTTGATAGTAGATATATTTCTTGAGTTTGGAAGGGTGACAAATCTTGTATATGGACAGGCGTTAAAAACCAGTGGAGATGCAATTTTCCCAGTTATTATGGGTGCGATATTTATGTACCTGTTTGCAGTTGGCGGAACGTATTTTCTTGGAATACATATGGGACTTCAGGCTGTAGGAGCATATATTGCCATGGCAGCGGATGAGTGTGCGAGAGCTGTTGGAATGGTGTTTAGATGGAAAAGTGGAAAATGGAAAAGTAAGAGTCTTGTAGAACTGTAGGAGAGAATATGTACTTTGAATTGAAGGAAAACAAACCACATGGCACAAAGGACGACCCATTTAGCACATATCATATAGAGAATGCGGGGCGCTCATTTCAGATACCGGTGCATTGGCATGATGAATTTGAAATTATATATGTAAGAAGCGGTTTTCTGACGGTAAGTATATCCGGAGAGAGCTATATTGGAAAAACAGGGGATGCGTTTGTGGTGTCGCCGGGCAATCTGCATCTTATGGGATCACAGACCGGTACTGTGGATTATTATACCTTCCTATTTCCGTTAAAGTATATATCTTTTCGTACAGATGACATGTTAGATGAAAAATTGCTTGAACCATTAAATAGCGGTCACTTGATGATATGTCCAAGAGTAAAGGATACAGCAAAAGAACTGTGTGAACAGCTGATTGAGATATATGAGGCAAAAAAGGATGAAAGTGAATCGAAAATAACGACACAGGTCAGGACAAAAATAATTCTTTTACAATTTATTCTTGAAATGTGGAAGAAAGGATTTGTAATAGAAAATGATACAAGTGGCAGAAATACAGTAGAAAAAGAGATGGTTTCCTATATACAGCAGAATTTTACAGGAAAGATATCGCTGAGGGAATTTGGGGAACAGTTTCATCTCTCGGAAAAATATATATCGAGGTATTTTAAGGAACATTTTCATATTACACTGTCACAATATGTAACATACCTACGGTTGGAGCATGCAAAGCAGCTGTTACAGGACACCGATATCCCGGTTACGGATGTAGCCATGCAGAGCGGCTATCAGAATGTAAGCTATTTTATCAGAAGTTTCCAGAAGGCATATGCGGTATCACCGCTGAAATATAGAAAAAACAATTATAGCAGATAAATTGATACAGGAAGCGCAGCAGAGTTTCTATGATGCCACGATCATTGATAAATATACGATCGGGTGCAAGAATAGCAGCCGGTCCGGCGGCTATAGGAAGGACAGGTAAGGTGGGAGTCGAAAAATAAAGATACTTTTTTCCATATAACGTTTAAAATAGCTTGATTCCATCCCCAAAACAACATATCATGTACATAAAAGCAATCGTGAAGAGGACAGGAAAATATGAGCGCAGAAATGATAAATAACCATAAAAAAGTGGTGTTTCTGGATGTGGACGGCACGATGGTCAATGACCGGGGAGAGATACCGGAATCTGCCAAAGAGGCGGTCCGCAGGGCGAAGGCGAACGGTCACAAGATGGTCGTCTGTACCGGAAGAAGCCGTTTCCAGATTTATGATGAGCTGTTGGAACTTGGGTTTTCCGGGATTGTCGGCGCGGCAGGCGTGTTTGTGATCGCCGATGGGAAGGAAATTTATCACGCATATATTGATGAGGCGCACAGGAAGAGCGTTTACGATTATCTGGAGGGCAACGGATTCCTGTTTTGCTATCAGGCGGACGACGGTGTGGTGCTGAACCGCCGCAGCAGTGAGGGAATCTTAGAGATCTACCGAAAGATGGGGATGAGCGAGGAGCGCCTTGTGCGTCTCACTGGAAACATGCATCTGACGGAAGAGCCTTGGAAGAATCCGAAAAATGAAAAGCTTCTATATTATAATGCGCCGTTTCCGGTGGCGAAGGTACATGCGGATCTGGAGCCTTACTTTGACACGGTGGCGATCAGTCTGGAAGGTATGGGAGAATATGCGGGCGAGATCGGCATCAATGGAATCAATAAGGCAACGGGCATGGAGCGCTATCTGAATGCGGTCGGCATTGCGAGAGAGGATTCCATTGCCGTGGGAGACGGTCCGAATGATCTTCAGATGATGGAATACGCAGGAATCGGTATTGCGATGGGCAACGCGAGAGAAGAAGTCAAGGAACGGGCGGATATGGTTACATCGTCCATCGACGACGATGGAATTTACCGGGCATTTGAAACATTGGGATTGCTGGCATAGAGGATAGTGCTATGGAAAAAAGAAAGCTGCGGATACTGACAGTCGTTGTATTTGCCGGTGTGCTGATATTTGGCGCACTGCGTCAGAACAGTACGGGAAGAGGAGAACTCGGAGAGATTCAGGTTGCCATGTGGAATTTGGGAAAAGTGGACAATCTGCAGCTTTCCTATGAATATTGCTGGAAGCAGAACGGAAGCGCCGGAGGAGAGACGATGCATGCCTGGGCGGATATGCTGACAGGTGAATGGATAAGCGAACATTACACGACGGATGAGGACGGGACAAGACTCTATTTAAAGCAGTTCTGTGACGGGAGGAATCTGTATCATTACATTGACTGGAGTGGTGAGTGGGAGCAGATACTGCCGCAGCAACGGGAGAACACCGTCATTCCTGATTACGAAATGGTGACGGATCTGGGTTACGACGGGACAGATGTGGAAGACCTGGAGCGCGTCACAGAGGACGGGGCTGTGGAGATTACCTGCTCTTTTACGCAGGAATATTTAGAGGAGGCATGGGAGAATCAGGTGGCACAGGTGGAGAAGTCCTATGCTTTTTATGAAAAAAGCGGAGCGGACGGGGACGCCGTGAAGACGGCGGCGCTATCCGTCCAGCAGCACAAGCAGGCACATTACGAGGATATGACGGCAACCTATGTGATTGATGAGAATCAGATTCTGCGAAGCATGGAATATCAGGTTACGCTGATTATGCCGGAGATCACACAGGATCTTTCCGGCAATAAGATGCTTGGAAAAGACCGCAAGATGCAGATTACGGTGACGGCGGAAGTCGACCGCTACAATCAGGGCGGGATTGCCAATAAGGTGCAGCAGTATAAGACGCTGGTGCAGGAATATATGGAGTAGGAGAGAAAGCTGCGCAGAGAGACGATCTACGCGGCTTTCTTTGTTTTATAGAGCGTATTCTACGGTGAAGGGATTGCACTTTACGGGTCGGTGAACTAAGGTGTAGCTATAAAGCTGCAGCTTTACAAAAGCATGACAGGTCCCTCGGAACGGTGGACAGCGACCTGTCCGGAAAATGGAGGAAGTATATGGATCAGACGAGGATCGGAACATTTATCGCAGTATTGAGAAAGGAAAAAGGTCTGACGCAGAAAGAACTGGCAGAACAGATTGGCATCAGTGACAAGACGGTATCCAAGTGGGAGACCGGGAACGGAATGCCGGATATTGCATATCTGTCGCCGCTCTGTGAGGTGCTGGACATCAATGTAAACGAACTTCTGTCGGGTGAGAAGCTTCCTTCCGAAGAATATCTTGGAAAGGCGGAAGAAAATATGAAACATTTAATGCAGGAGAATCAGAATAATAAAAATGCAGGCAGATGGCAGGGGCTGGTGGGAATCGCATTGCTCGCAGTGGCAGTCTTTCTGGCATTTGGTTTGCCGCAGGCGAAAATCGGCTGGTATGTGGACTGCCCGTCCCTCATCCTTATAGTATGTATCTGTGCGGCGTGCGTGCTTTTCAGTGGCTGCCGAACAAAATATGAGGTGGTTCATTTCTTAAGGAAAACAGTGCTGCCCGCCGGTCTGGTGGTTATGGTCATCATGGTTCCGGCATTACTTCATTCTCTTTCAGATCCAGCTGCCATCGGACCGAATATTGCTGTGATGGTACTCACGCTTTTGTATGCGGCGGTGGCATATCTTGTACTTTACGTTGCAGAGACACGTATGGAGCGCAGGAGGAAGCAGAACTAGCGAGCTGCCTCTGCGGCTATGGGAAGAGAGCCCCTGATGGCTCTCCGTTTCACAGACAATATAAAACCGCGCGAACCGGACTTGCCGGCATCTGCTATTGAAAACAGGGCAGATGCCGACTCAGACATCGGCTTCGCGCGGTTATGTTTTGTTAGACAACAGGTGGCATACGGTAGGCGGAGGCTGGGCAGTTATTGTAATAGCCAGTCAGATATGGTATGGTAAAACAATCTAACAAATCGGAATTTGCAGGGAGATTTCCTGAACTTTCCTTATTTTACAGGCTTTTCAGCCCATTATATAGTGAAATGATATGTATTTTCCCTTATTTTTGCCCTTATACGGAATCCGCAAGGGAAATAAGGGGAATTTTTGTTGCATTGCATATTAATAATTGGTTCAGTGAACCAATTTTGATTTAAGCATTGCTCGCTACTTTATCAAGAAGTCTTGCGGAATCTCGCTTTGCTTTTCTTGTTGAGTGCGCGTAAATATTCATTGTGGTACTGACATCAGAGTGTCCTAACAGTTCCTGTACATCTTTCGGAGCAGCCCCATTGGAAAGCAGGTTGCTGGTGTAAGTGTGACGTAACTGGTGGAAATGAAAACCATCAAATCTAAACGTTGATTTGCCGTCTGTTTCCTAACCGGAGCAGGCGTTTTTTTATTTCAGAAATGCACTTGTCCGCGGAAACTATACGAATCTGCAAAAAGGTATTCACGAAACGACAGAGTATCTGGAAGCATTTCACAGAAATCTGCTTTTGAATGAGAAAAATGAGTTTGTGCGACTGTCTGCATAAACTTAAAATAACTCAAAAAACTTGACTTTTAACAGCACTAAGTTAAAATGAAAGAAATTAAGTTAAAAGGGGAATAAGAAAT
>ULQI01033213.1_pt1 | contig 17494 bp, 14 predicted proteins | sample 1954261 | NCBI WGS metagenome assembly ULQI01 (sample SAMEA4835650, study PRJEB28245) | human gut metagenome | biome: gut microbiome; material: fecal sample | place: Denmark | collected 2008 | reverse complement strand
GCAGGAATGCTTGTGCTGCAGTCTGTTTTTCTGGTGGCAACCGGAAATGTGCCGATCTATTTCTGGATTCCGTGTATGATCGCCGCAGTATCTCTGATGGTCGGGTTCATTTATTTCTGCTGTGACGTGAATTTTCAGGATGCCGGATATTTTGGCATGATCGCATTTGTTGTAGCGGAATTTATGGCATCTTTGGAATGGCAGATTGTATGTACTGTCTGGACAAATGAGCTGCCGGGCAAGGCGACAAAGAGTATCATGCTTGCGGCGGTTTATGGTGCAGTATTCTTTTTATTATGGAAGTTATTGCAGCAGCATCTTCCAAAAGATGGAAAGCTGAACATCAGCTTTAAAGAATATTTTTCCGCAGCAGTGATCGTCATCGCAGTATTTGCGGTCAGCAATCTAAGTTTTATTTCTAATACGGGAGCATTTTCAAATGGATATGCGCTTGAAATCGGTCAGGTCCGCACAATCGTTGATCTCGGTGGAATTGCGGTTTTGTATGCGCACCTGATCCAATGCGGCGAACTCCGTGTGCGCAGGGAGTTGGAGGCAGTGCAGAATGTTTTACAGAATCAGTATGTGCAGTACAAGCAGTCACGTGAGAGTATCGATCTTATCAATTATAAATATCACGACTTAAAACATCAGATCGCTGTACTCCGGAGCGAGACTGACCCGGAAAAAAGAAATGAGTTTTTAAATCACATGGAAGATGAGATCAGGCAGTACGAAGCACAGAACAAGACCGGAAATAAAGTGCTCGATACAGTGCTGACAAGCAAGAGTTTATACTGCGCAAAGCATGGGATCACGTTTACCTGCGTGGCAGATGGAACGCTGCTGGATTTTATGGATATCATGGATATCTGCAGTATTTTCGGAAATGCGCTCGACAATGCGATCGAGTGTGAACTCAAGATCGCAGACAAGGAAAAGCGGCTGATCCATGTGACTGTGTCCCAGCAGAAGAATTTTTTGATCTTACGTTTTGAAAATTACTACGAAGGAAGTTTGAAAGTGAAAGAAGGGCGTTTCCTGACAACCAAGAAGGAAAAAGAATTTCACGGTTACGGAATCAAGAGTATCCGCTATACGGTAAATAAATACGACGGCGCAGTCAGTATTGACACAAAAGAAAACTGGTTTGATCTGAAGATTTTGATCCCGATGAAAAAAACTGCATCTGACGAAGTGCAGAACGGATAACTGTGTCAAATAGAATACGGACGGTTAAACATTCGCATTTTTTGATTTATAACGCTATGGTTTGTGCATTGTGCATGAAAACATAGCGTTATTTTTGTCTGAAACTCACAATGCGCAATACCGTTTATGCAAAAAAAATGCAGATTATGCAATTTTTCCATAAGAAAATGTAGATTACCAAAATTATTGACACAAAAGGGGGTGACGACGATTGAACGTGTGGACGACGCGGGATAACGTGGGAAACCCCGATTTTATTAGGGATAAGCCGATTTTTAGAAAGAAAAAAAATGAAGTTGTGACACTGATTTTGAGAAAATTCAAAATAGCAACGTCACACGTTGAAGTGCAAAAGCAAAATCGCAGAAACGTTGAATTTAAGCCGTTTATAAAAAAGTAAAATAAAATAATGATAGAATAGTACAAGTATTGTCTGATTGATGAAAATTGCGTTATAACGTTGCGTTACAGCGTTATTTTTTTTGCACAAAAACGTTACAAGCCTTATAAAATGGGCGTTATAAGAAATATAGAAGTTAAAATATTGGAGAAAAATATACTAGATATTATGAAAAAAGCAATGTGACATTTTGGACATTTGATTAGTGGATGTCCCATTGCCCTATTTTCAATGGTTTGAATCACTTTTAACAAACTTATGTTCGAATGAAGCAAAGAGACAATTTAGAGCTATAAGTAATCCAACAAAATAATAAATATTCATTATTATGTGAAAAGTAATTTTAATATTTGAGTTATGAATAATGAATGATAATGCGCATTGATGTTTATGGAAATACTTCCCCTAAACATTTCCATAAATATTTCTATAATGATATTATATCAAATAAAGTGGAGTGAATCGTTATGAGAAAACTATTAAAAAATGATTTGTTTGTGGGGGATGCAGATGGATAAGGATGAACTTTTAAACCATGTGGATGTAATTGACATACCTGAAAATTATCAGCCTATTGTCAACTTAATTGGCTTGAATAACTTTCTAAGGTTGTGTCAATATGCTGGAGGAGATGAAATATATTTTCCGATGCAGAAGAGTATATTGTGTGGTACAAGAAACAGGATGATTCTGCAAGAATATGATGGATATAACCTTAAAGAATTATCAGAGAAGTACAATCTTACAGTGAATCAGATCAAAAATATTTTAAAAGGCTCGAATGTATCTTAGATGTTAGTATAAATAATTTTATGCACCAACTGAAAATACCCACGTTATTACACATTATAACGTGGGTATTTTAGTAATTGATTACTTTGTTTAAAATGAGTTAAGCGTATGTAGAAGTTTACAGGCATCAATGAATCCTGATTTATAAGCATATTCTGATACATCACACATAGTTTCTGTAAGAAGAGATTCCAAATCAAATTTTTCGTCGTCTCTCATGTTTGAGGAATAAATGGTTTCCACAATCTTTTCTTGTTTCGGGACTGCTATACTACCTAACTTATCAGCATTTAGATTATGATGAATAAAGAATATATAATCAAAAATATTATTCTTGTTAAAATCAATAGTTTCATTCAGTGATTTACTTTTTTCCATAAATTCAATCATTATATAATCATCCTTTCTGGTTTTTAATGTTAGATACTATTCCTTTGTATTTGCTAAATTAATTACCACCTTTCTTTTTGAGTAGCGGTCTGATATAATGATACAAAACCACCTTTATAGGTTGCGAATAGGATTAGATAATGGGGATATATATTGGGTTATTGGTCTAGATCAGTTTGGTAGTATACGTACGTTATTGTTTTTTCAAATATTAATCCATAATTGATATACATGATTCCACCTATTCTGCTATATTTAAGATATTGCAAGGGTTTTTATTTGCTATGTCGTTATCATTGCTTTATCTTATACATATATTACATCACTATTTAGTGTAATTCTATTGGCAAAGTATACAATATTTATATTGTTTTTTTGGATATATTTTACACTTAATTTTGATGTAATTTAACGGTATCATATTTAATGAATGGATGGTGATTTTTTGATTAGATATAAAATTAATTTATTAATAGCTTTAAAAAACGTGGGATATAACACTAATAAGATAAGAAAAGAAAAAATTTTTACAGAAGCACAATTACAGCAAATGAGGGATAATAAACTTTTGACACAAAAGGCATTAAATAAAGTATGTAATTTGTTGGAGTGTCAGCCAGGAGATATTTTAGAATATATACCTGATGAAATAAATCAGATTCAAAAGAACTTGAATAATAAATAAAAATTGTAAACAATGAGTGGGTGATATATTTATATCCTAGTTTGCAGAAAGTGTGTTTTAATTTCAAAGTTTCAACTATATAAAAAGAGGGTGAATAAATTAACATAATATTCGTATATTTATTCACCCTCTTTTTTGTCAATTATTTTGAGATTTTGTGACAGAAATTCTGAGAGACTACAGAAAAGCACTTTATGCTAGAGTAGAATCACAAAGTCCGGAACGGACAAAAATAAATCTTGGGAGGATAAATCCTCTCCTCGTCAGAGGACTCGGATTTTCCTTCAGAAAACAAGGGAGGATTTAGAGATGATCGAGTTTATTATTTCAATTCTGGTTCCTATTTTAGGAGGCCTCGGTGTCAGTGAAGCAGACGTTACAACATATGTAACAAACTGTAGCGGATACATTTATGCAATCCTTATTTCTATTTTAGTATTGATTGTATTATTAGTAGCTGCACATTTTATTGCACCAAAAGGAAAAAGACATTTAGTTCGCTGGGGAGCTTCCTTAGCATGGGTACTTGCACTTGTGACCATGGTAAACATGGTTTGCTACGGACCGCTTTACACAAACCTTTCCGTTGTATTAAACGGTGGCGGAACAGTATCCGATGAAGCAAAAGCAGCAAGTAATGAAGTGATCAAAAAAGTCGGCGAAGAAGGTATGGTTCTTGTAAAAAATAATGGATTATTACCTCTTAGCAGTGATGTTGATTCCATGAACGTATTTGGATGGGCATCTACAAACCCTATCTATGGTGGTACAGGTTCAGGTTCTGCAGATACATCTTCTGTAGTAAGTATTTTACAGTCTTTATCAGATGCAGGATATAAGACAAATGAGTCCCTGACCAAAATGTACACAGATTACCGCGCAGACAGACCGGCTGCAACAATTTTAGGCGGAGACGGATCCTTTGATATCACATTGCCGGAACCTACAGCAGATTATTATACAGATGATGTCATGGGCGAAGCAGAAAGCTTTTCTGATGTAGCAATGGTAGTGATCAGCCGTGGCGGTGGTGAAGGATATGATCTTCCTACAGACATGAACTCTGTTATCCATGGCACTTACAATGTGGCAGATGAAGTTTCTGTAAATCCTGCAAACTATGCATATACAAATATTTCCTACACTAACAACGGTGATTATGATGATTTTGATGCAGGAGAATCTTATCTTGAACTCTCTAATACAGAGGAAGCAATGCTTGATAAGGTTTGCTCAGAATTCAGTAAAGTAATCGTTGTGATCAACGCAAACAACCCAATGGAACTTGACTGGGTAGACAATTATGATTTTATCGGAGCTGTAATCCTTGCACCTGGTACAGGTCAGACAGGTATGGCTGCACTCGGTGAGATCATCAACGGATCTGTGAATCCATCCGGAAAAACAGTTGATACTTATGTAAAAGATTTAACACAGACTCCATACTATAATAACATTGGAGCATTTGCATACAACAATGTAGATGATTTAAAAGAAGCAATCGCAGCTTCTGATACAGCATACGAAGGAACAGTTTCCTTTGTTGATTATGTAGAAGGTATCTATGTAGGATACAAATATTATGAGACAGCATCTGATGATGGTGTGATCAATTATGAGGATGTTGTAAAATATCCATTTGGTTACGGATTATCTTATACAACATTTGAACAGAAAATGAATGATTTCTCTGATAATGGAGACAATGTAACATTCAATGTAACAGTTACAAATACAGGCGATGTTGCAGGTAAGGATGTTGTAGAAGTATACTTCACACCACCTTATACAAACGGAGGAATCGAGAAAGCTTCCGTAAACTTAATTGATTATGCAAAAACAGGTGAGATCGCACCGGGTGAATCTGAAACAGTTGAGTTTACGATCAACAAAGAAGATATGGCATCTTATGATGCAAACGAGATCAAAGTAGCAGGCGGCGGATATATTCTTGAAGCCGGCGAATACACAGTATCTGTCAGATCTGATTCCCATACAGTATTAGATCAGGCAACCTTCACTGTAGATTCAGATATCAACTACAGCGAGAGTGCACGCACAACAGATAATGTTGTTGCAACAAATCAGTTAAATGATTACACAGCAGGAAATGTTACCTATCTTTCCAGAGCAGACGGATTTGCAAACTATGCAGAAGCTACCGCAGCACCGGCTGAAGAAGCTTATGTAATGGATGATGCAACAAGAAAAGAAGTAGAAGCAAACTCTACAGCATACTATGACTCTACAGCATATGACAATGCAGAAGATACAATGCCAACATTAGGATCTGATAATGGTCTTACATTAGCAGATTTAACAGGCAAGGCTTATGATGATCCGATGTGGGATCAGTTATTAGATCAGATGAGCTTTGAAGATATGTCATTACTTGTAAACCTTGGTGGATGGCAGACAGCTCAGATCGATTCTGTAGGAAAAGTTGCAACAAGTGACTGTGACGGACCTGCCGGAGTTAACAACTTCATTACAGGAACTTATGGAACACCATATCCGACAGAAGTATTAATGGCACAGACATGGAATACAGATTTATTATATGACCTTGGACTTGCAATGGGACAGGAGTATGCAGATGTAAATAACTATGGTGTATACGGTCCGGCAATGAACACACATCGTTCTGCATTTGCAGGAAGAAACTTCGAGTACTATTCAGAAGATGGTGTACTTGCAGGTAAACTTGCAGCCGCCCAGGTAAATGCGATGGCAACAAAAGGCACATACAATTACATCAAGCATTTTGCATTAAACGACCAGGAGACAAACAGATGTGCATTCTTACTTACATATTCTAATGAGCAGGCAATCCGTGAGATTTACTTAAAACCATTCGAATTATGTATCAAGAATTTTGACGGAACACAGATCGCAGTAATGTCTTCCTTCAACTGGATCGGAACTGTTCCGGCATGTGCAAATGAAGACACATTAACAACAATCCTTCGTAATGAGTGGGGATTCCAGGGAATGGTCATCACAGATTATGATGGTTCTTACGGATACATGATCACAGATCACTGCGTTCGTACAGGAAATGACCTGATGCTCGGATTTAGTTCTCAGGCATCTAACCAGCTGACAAATACAGAAAGTGCAACTCTTAATAACGCACTTCGCACATCATGCAAGAATATTATGTATACAATCGCAAACAGCGGTTATTATACAAATACTACTGATGATAGCGGAATGTCAAATATGACAAAACTCTTCGTGACAATTGATGTTGTAACAGTATTATTAGTAGTACTCTGCATGGCACTTGTGATCGTTCGCTATCGCAAAAAACATGCAAAAACAGCAGCAGAAGTTACACCGGAAGAGAAAAAAGAAGAATAGATTATCAGGCACCTTGTGTGCAAAGATAACAGAACTTAAAATATGACAGGAAAGTCCCTGCATGTTCGATAAGGAGCATGTGGGGGCTTTTTTATTTGCATGAATACAAATAAAAAATCTTAAGTTATAAAAAGAATAGTGTGTAGACGAATCGCATATGCTAATTAGGATTATGGGGATCTGCGTATTAAATGTAAGATAATTAGTGGGGATTTGCGTATCAAATGCGAGATGATGAACGGGGATTTGCGCATAATACACATTTACACGAACGGGGATTTGCGATATAATTTGTAAAAATAGTATATTTTTGGAAGGCGTATTCCATTATCTGGTGAAGGGGAGATGCTTTTATGGCTGAAACGGTTTTTAAAAGAAAACTATATAATGAAATTCTTGAATGGAAAAAGAACCGCAGTGATAAATACGCACTGCTTATTAAAGGAGCAAGACGTGTCGGAAAATCAACGATTGCGGAAGAATTTGCAAAAAACGAATTCAGATCCTATATTTTGATCGATTTTGCGCATACGAGCAAAGCAATTCTGGAATTATTTGATGATACTTATAATTTAGATTTTTTCTTCCTCCAATTACAACAGTTGACCGGAGTCAGACTGTATGAAAAGGAATCCGTGATTATATTTGATGAGGTTCAATTATTGCCGAAGGCAAGACAGGCAATCAAGTATCTTGTGGCAGATGGAAGATATAAATACATTGAAACAGGATCACTCTTATCTATAAAGAAGAATACGAAGGATATATTAATTCCGAGTGAAGAACATAAGATATCCATGTATCCGATGGATTTTGAAGAATTTTTGTGGGCGGTTGGTGATGAAATCACGTCGGATACCATTAAGCTGCTTTTAAAAAACAAAAAATCTGCCGGAAATGCGATGCATAGGAATCTGATGCGTATGTTTCGGTTGTATATGCTGATCGGTGGAATGCCACAGGCTGTAGAAGCATATTTAGAACACAATAATCTACAGGTAGTGGATGAGGTAAAAAGGGAAATCGTTGATTTGTATGAGGAAGATTTTACAAAGATAGATGGAACCGGGCTTGCAGGTGATATATACGATGCAATCCCGGCAAGTCTCAGTGGAAATGCATCGAGATATGTTTTGTCAAATGCGAGGGAGGGAACACGTCTGGAACAGGTTCGTGAATTAGTACCGGATATTCTTAGTTCGTATACTGTAAATATTGCGTATCATGCAAATAATCCGGGAGTAGGAATGGCACTGGAAAAAGATGCCGGACGGTATAAGTTATTTACATCAGATGTCGGGTTGTTTATAACACTTGCTTTTAAGGATAAAAAATATACAGAGAATATCATTTATAATAAGTTGCTATCGGATAAATTAGAAGCGAACCTCGGATATATATATGAAAATGTTGTGGCACAGATATTAGTTGCCAGGGGAAACAACCTGTTTTATTACACGATGGAAAGCGATACATCGAATCACCTGTATGAGATAGACTTTTTGTTGTCAAAAGGAGATAAAATTAATCCGATAGAAGTGAAGTCTGGAAACTACAGAGGGCATAAGTCGTTAGATGTGTTTTGCGATAAGTATAGCAGCCGTATCAGAGATAAATATGTAGTTCATACGAAAGATTATAAATGGGAGAATGGCATCCATTATCTGCCGGTATATATGATCCCATTTTTGTAAAATCCATACCATTTATGCTAAAAAAAGCACAGATTATGCAATTTTTCTCCATAAAAGAATTCTTATGTTAGGATTAAGACAAGTAAAGCGGAACATAAATGCAGAAAGTTATTCCGAAACTGCAAAGTAGAGTTTCGCAGTCCAGAGAGAAAGGGATTAATATTATGGAGAAAATCAAAGGCTTATGGCTTGGATTTGCAGAAAAGCATCCGGGCGCATCAAAATGGATTCGTGAAGGTGGTTTATTTGTTATTGTAAGTAACCTTATCACAGTACTGAAATATTTTATGTTACTGTTTTTACCACTTGCATTTGCAGGGCTTCCAAAAGTTGATTTCGGATTCCCGGGAATCGATATTACTTTATTCGGAGAGACTTTCAAATGGAACATTATCGGCTATGACGCTGCACATGGAGGACTGCCTTACTTCTGTGCATACATGATTGCAATGGTAGTTGGTGAGTGTATCAACTTCCCAATCCAGAGAAGCTTCGTATTTCGCAGTAAAGGTAACATCTGGTATCAGGGAATGTGGTATCTGATCGCATTCTGTATCGTAACCTGTATCGTAAACTCTATCAACTGTATCTGGGTTGCTGTTGCAGGAATGTTCGTACCGGACTGGCTGTATAACATCGGAACGACCGTATTAAACGGTGGTGTATCTATGGTGGTATTCTTCTTTGTTAATAAAATCATTTTCCCGGAAGGGGAAGCAAAAAAAGCGGAGGCTTAATTTAAAAATAGCAATTGTAGAGAGCGAACGCAAAGAAAACAGATGTAAAAGTGACAGGACTTCTTTACATCAATGTAAAATTTATGTAAAATAGTAAATACAAAAAGAGCAGAACTGCGATCATATTTGAAGTAGTTTTGCTCTTTATTTTTACTGGAAAATATGAGGCGATGGGAGACAGTGTATTTTTCGGGGAATAGCAAAGGAGAGAAAAATATGAGAAAAAACTGGGCAGCATTGGCACTCACAGGCATGTTATGCCTGACAACTTTTGCAGGAACACAGACTGTTTCCGCTGAGACAGCAGATTCCGCAAAACAGGTGGATATTGTATTCACACATGATACACATTCCCACCTTAACACATTTACGACCATTGTAGATGAAGCGGAAAAAGAAGTGGGAGGATTTGCGAGAATCAACACCTTGATCCAGGAGCAGAAAGCGAAAAATCCTGACACGCTGGTGATTGATGGCGGTGATTTTTCCATGGGAACACTGATCCAGACTGTTTTTGAGACGCAGGCGGCAGAAATCCGCATGTTAGGCTATATGGGATGCGATGTGACCACACTCGGAAACCACGAATTTGATTACCGCTCCAAGGGACTTGCAAATATGTTGAACAGTGCGGCGGAGTCCGGGGATGATCTTCCGGCAATGGTTGTCTGCAATGTGGATTGGGAATCCATGGAGGCAGCAGGCTTAAGTGAGGGACAACAGCTGATCAGAGACGCATTTGATGAGTACGGGGTCAGTGACTATGTTGTATTGGAAAAAGGGGATACAGACATAGCTGTCGTAGGCGTTTTTGGTAAAGATGCACTTGCCTGTGCGCCGACCTGTGAACTTTTATTCAAAGATCCAATCGAGGCGGTAAAAGAAACGGTCGAAGAGATCAGGGAGAACGAGGATGTTGATATGATCGTCTGCGTTTCCCACAGCGGAACCTGGGAGGACGAGAGTAAATCAGAGGATGAAAATCTGGCAAAGGCAGTGCCGGATCTCGATCTGATCTTAAGCGGTCACACACATACAACACTGGAAGAGCCAATTGTCCATGGAGATACCTATGTGGTATCCTGCGGTGAATATGGTAAGAATCTCGGCGAACTTTCCATGACACAGAAAGCAGATGGACGCTGGGAGATGACTTCTTACGAAATTGTGCCGGTCACAACAGACATTGATCAGGATGCAGAGACACAGAACGCCATTGATCAGTTTATGGATACTGTGGACACCGACTATTTGGCACAGTTTGGCTATACCAAAGATCAGGTGTTAGCGGAAAATGACGTGGATTTCTCCACACAGAAGGATCTGGAAAATATCCATGAAGAACACAATCTTGGTGATATCATGTCAGATGCCTATGTGTATGCGGTGGAAAATGCAGCAGATTTTGACGGTGTCCCGGTGGATGTGGCAGTTGTTCCAAGTGGCACTGTCCGTGACACCTATGCAAAAGGCGATATTACCGTGGAGCAGGTATTTAATTCGTTTTCCCTCGGAATCGGGGCAGACGGAGTGCCTGGATATCCGCTCATCAGTGTGTATCTGACGGGAAAAGAGTTAAAGACAGCAGCAGAGATCGATGCATCCGTTTCTGATTTTATGACAACAGCAAGACTTTATAGCAGCGGACTTAATTTTACATACAATCCAAACCGCATGATTTTAAACAAAGTCACAGATGTATATTTAGATGATGGAAATGGCGGCAGGATCGAACTTGAGGACGACAAGCTTTACCGCGTGGTCGCAGACCTTTACAGCGGACAGATGTTAAGTGCGGTTACAGATATGTCCTACGGTCTGTTGTCACTGGTTCCAAAATATGCAGATGGAACCCCGATCGAAGACTTTGAGGATGTCATCATCACAGAGAACGGAAAAGAGTTAAAAGCGTGGGATGCGATCGCAAGATACATGGAGTCATTCGAGGATACAGACGGCGAGGGGATCGCCAATGTGCCAGAATATTACAGCACAGATCATGACAGAAAAGTGGTGGACGACAGCCGGAATATCGTTGACCTTGTAAAAAATCCAAATAAATTTACCGGAATCATTGTTGGTGTGATTGCAGTGTTGATTTTACTTGTTATTTTCATTATATTATTAATTAAGAAAATTGTGAAAAAAGTAAAATCCCGCAAGATGAAAAAGTAAAAAATTTTTCCGGTATCAGTGGATCATTCGGACATACGTTGAAAAAGAAGTTTACATAAGTCGGGATTGGCAGGGAGATTCAAAATGAGCGCACAGGACAACATGGAAAAGGTTCTCAGGGAATTACATGTCCTTTTATCAAAAAGCAATCCATATGAGAGAGATTCTAACTATCTGGTCGTAAATAAGAAAGAGATGCTGGATATTTTAAAACAGCTTGCAGTCTGCATGTCAGAAGTTATGGATGAGTATGAACTGACACAGCAGGGCAGGGAGCAGGCACAGCGGGAAAACCGGAAGATCGGGGAAGAAATCATCAATGACGCCAGAGCAAAAGCAGAGGATGTTTATGCCGCGTCGGTTATGTATACGGATGAAGCGCTCCGTCGGATCCTTGATATTATGGATGAGGCGAATGAATCTGTAAAAGCGATCTATGACAGCATGGGCGAAAAGCTTGCGAATGAAAGAAAACTGGTTTCCGGTGACAAGCTGGAATTAAAGAGTCTGCTGCAGGATCTTAAGGATACGGACAAATACATGGGTATTATTGAGGAGCGGAATAAGAAGATCGCGAAGGAGAAGAAATGGAAAGAAGAGGATACGGAATCTTCTCCTTATGCAGCAGTGAAGCCAGAGATCAAGATCAACCGCGATTATTTTGAACAGCAGGGAATCTCGTTTGAAGAACCGGAGGAAGAACAGCCGGAAGAAAAAACAGAGAAAGCTGCCCCTGAGATCAGCGTGAATCTGGATTCTGAGTACTTTAAGTGGAAAGAGCAGGAAGGAAAAGAAGAGGATTCAGAGGATGAGAAACAGCCAGAGAAAAAAGGATTCTTTGGAAAATTTATGAAATAAAATTAATTGTGTACAACCTATTGACAAAGATGCCAATAGGTTGTATTTTATTATACATAAAGATTGAACACAATTAAATTGCAAGCAATATAAAAGAAGAGAAAAACAATGAGTAAATTTTATGATTTTGAAGCGGAAGATGTAATGTGTAACATGCATAAAATGGAGGAATATCAGGAACAGGGTTTTGAGATTTTAGATTTCCCTTGCAATCAGTTTGGAAATCAGGCACCGGGCACCAACGAGGAGATCGTGTCATTTTGTGATGCAAAGTTTGGAATCACATTCAAGCACTATGCAAAAATTGATGTGAACGGCGCAGATATCAAATGGAACTTTACAAAATTTTTAATTGACCGGAATGGCAACGTGGTAGAACGGTTTGAGCCGACAGCGGATATGGATGTGGTAGAGGAAAAAATCAGAGAAATTCTATAATGTTGTAAAAACAACGGAAATTCTGCTCCCAATTGCGTATAGTAAAGATACAAAAAAAGGAAACTATATATGAAAATAAATCGCACAGTATCATTGCCAAAAGGAGCGTAGGAAGTATGAATAGAGAAGAGCAGATCGCAAATGCTGAAAAAGCAACGGTGGATTCGATCCGGGAACAGAGATTTGCAAAGACAGCGGAGCTTGTGAAGATTCCGGGGCATCCACTTCACACATTTACGTTGGAGAATGAAGCACTTGTCAAAACGATTGAAAAATGCAGGGAAGCCCTAAAGAATGGGCATGTAGAGTACAAGCTTATAGAAGAAGTCCGTCAGCTTGCAATCCATTATGCCAAAAAGGGAGATCTTCTTTATCCGCATTTAAAGGTAAAGTATGAGATCAGCGGTCCGTCGGATGTTATGTGGACGGTGGATGATGAGATACGGGATGAATTTGCTGCGCTGGCGAAAAAAGCGGATTCACAGGATGATGAGTGGAAAAAACGTTTCGAGGCGGCACTCACAAGAGCGGACGAGATGATCTATAAGGAAGCCAATATTCTTTTTCCAAATTGTGCATTTAACTTTACGGATGAGGAATGGTTTGGAATCTATCGGGACTCAAAAGACTATGCAGAGTGTCTTGGTGTAGAAAACGGAGTCTGGGAGGACGCAGAGAAGGCACAGGACGTAAAGACGCCGTCCATCAGTCAGGATGAGATTGTCATGGCAGGCGGTCACATGACCGTGGAGCAGTTGACAGCAATGCTGAATACCATCCCACTGGAGATTTCGTTTGTGGACACAGACAATATCAACCGCTTTTTTAACGAAGGTCCAAAAGTGTTCAAAAGACCGGGAATGGCGATCGACAGAGAGGTATTCTCCTGCCACCCGCCGAAGATTGAACAGCAGGTACGCCGTATTATTGAAGAGTTCAGAGCGGGAACGCTTGATAAAGTACCTGTCTGGATGGATAAAAACGGTAGAACCATGTTAGTCACTTATATGGCAGTCCGTGATAAAAGCGGAAAATATCTTGGAACCATGGAACTGGTACAGGATATGGAATTTGCAAAAGAATATTTTCAGAAATAATTAATAAGTAGAAATCTCCTTATGGGAGGCAGCACGATACTCGCGTGGTCTGCTTCCCATAATTGTTTTAAATTGTTTTGAAAAATAACTTGGGTTGGAAAAACCAAAATGGGAATCATTGTTTTGATGCCTCCGGCTATGGTACAATATTGGAATCATAGTCGGAGGTATTTTATATGAAAGTGGTAGTGGCAATTGATTCTTTTAAAGGGAGTATGACAAGTATGCAGGCGGGAAATGCCTGCAAAGAGGGGATTCTTGCGGCGGCGCATGCGCACTGTGGCAGTGGGGCGGCAGCTGCGAAGGACAGGAAGCCTGCAGCAGATAATATGAAAGTTGTCGTAAAACCGCTCGCGGACGGAGGCGAGGGTACAGTGGAAGCGTTGGTAGAGGGGATGAGCGGAACGTATGAGTATGTGCTCGTGACAGGTCCGATGGGAAACCCGGTAAAAGCAAGATATGGCATTCTGCCGGATCAAACGGTTGTGATGGAGATGGCGGAGGCATCCGGCATTACACTTGTAAAAGAACCGTTAAATCCATGGAAAGCAGCATCCACAGGAGTCGGAGAAATGATTTTGGATGCAGTTCAAAAAGGATGCCGCAAATTTATCATTGGAATTGGCGGCAGTGCGACGACAGAGGGCGGTATCGGAATGTTATCGGCACTGGGCTATGATTTCATGGATGAAAACGGAGACATATTGCCACCGGTTTTTGCCTCGCTGGAAAAAGTGGTGCAGATAGAAAATAATCGTGTGCCGGAAATGTTAAAAGACTGTCATTTTCAGATCGCATGTGATGTGACAAATCCGCTTTGCGGAGTGGAGGGGTGTGTTTACGTTTTCGGAGCGCAAAAAGGTGTGAAGGAAGAAGAAAAAGAGAGCATGGATAGGGCGATGCAGTCCTATGCGGCATGTATGGAAAAATTTACCGGCAAAAAGTTCAGTGAAATTCCGGGCACAGGCGCAGCCGGAGGGCTTGGGTTTGCGTTTCTGTGGGGACTTCCAAACGTGGAACTGAAACCGGGAATCGACATTGTTCTTGAGGCAGTCGGGCTGGCAAGTGAATTGCAGGATGCAGATATCGTGGTGACAGGGGAAGGCTGTCTTGATTTTCAGACGGCAATGGGAAAAGTTCCGGTCGGTGTGGCAAAGGCAGCAAAGCAATACGGCTGTGAAGTGATCGCTTTTGCCGGAAGTGTGACAGAAGAAGCCATAAAGTGTAACGAAAAGGGAATCGATGCATTTTTCTCCATCCTGCCGGGTGTGTGTTCACTGGATGAAGCCATGAACACGGAAACTGCGCAGAAAAATATGCGGAATGCGGCGGAGCAGGTGTTCCGGTTGATTTTGGATTTATATGAACATAAGACCTGAATAAGATTGCGTTAAAAAGGAAAATGATATTAAACTGCGTGACAATCTGATATAGAAAAAAGTTATGAATAATGTTACAAAAATACATATAAAATTATGAAAAAATGTTACGAATATGCAGCAAAAACGAAAGACAAATGTTACAGGAAGTCTTGAAATACTTTGGAAAAATGTTAATATGAATGTAAGAAAAGGGAATCCTAACATTCGGAGGGCATGACATGCTAAAAAGAAAAGTATATCAGGAACTTTTAAAATGGAAAGAAAATACAGAAGGGAAAGCACTGTGCATTATAGGCGCAAGACAGATTGGCAAGACAACATTAATCCGGGAATTTGGAAAAAATGAGTATGAACATTTTGCAGAAATAAATTTTGTGACAGATGAAAAAGCAGCAGATATTTTCAACGATAGACTGACGGCAGAGGCAATTATTACGAATCTGACCGCATATCTTCAGACACCACTGGAACCGGGAAAGACACTGATTCTGTTTGATGAGGTGCAGGAGTGTCCGGCGGTACGTTCAGCAATCAAATTTCTTGTGGAGGATGGCAGGTTTGACTATATAGAATCGGGTTCGCTGCTTGGAGTGAGGTATAAGGAAGTGAGATCATATCCGGTTGGCTTCGAGCAGATTTTACCAATGTATCCGCTTGATTTTGAGGAATATCTGTGGGCAAATGGGGTGCAGGATAAGACGCTGCAGTATTTGAAAAACTGTTATGACAGAAGAGAAAGGGTTTCTGACTCCGTGCATGAAACGCTTTGCAAATTATTTTACAGTTATCTTGTGGTCGGGGGCATGCCGGAAACGGTTCAGATTTATATTGATACGCACGATATTGCAAAAGTTGTGCTGAATCAGAGAAGTATTCTGAATTTATATCGGCTTGATATTGCAAAATATGCTGAAGGCAGCGACAAAGCGAAAATCAAAGCAATCTTTGACAGTATTCCGGCACAGCTCAATGAGAAAAACCGCAGATTTAAGTTAAACAGTATCAATGCATCTGCCAGACATATCCGGTACGAGGACAGTTTTAATTGGCTTGCGGATGCAGGAGTGGCATTGCCTTGCTATAACGTGACGGAACCACAGGCTCCATTGCAGCTAAGTGAGAAAAGGAATCTGTTCAAACTATATATGAATGATGTGGGACTGCTTTGTGCTTCCTGCATGGAAAATATTCAGTTTGATCTTTTGATGGGAAATGTCGAAATCAATATGGGAAGTATTCTGGAAAATGCTTTTGCACAAAACCTGAAGTCAAATGGATTTGAGCTTCATTATTATGATTCCAAGAAAATTGGAGAACTGGATTTTGTTTTACAGAAAGGGCTGCATACGGAGCTTGTGGAGATAAAATCTGGAAATGATTTCAAAAAACATCTGGCAATGGATCATGCAATGAAGGTGGAACAGTGGGAGTTCGAGCAAAGTATTGTTTTCTCAAAATCAAATATTGAAAAAGAGGCAGATGTTTTGTATCTGCCGTGGTATATGATCCTTTTCTTCATGCAGGAAAAAGAGCCGGAAAAACTGATTTATGAGATTGATCTGAGCGGACTGTAATAAGTGATAGGAAATGAAAAAACGATAGAATTCCCTGCAAAAGCGTTCTATAATAATCCCAGATAAAAAATCAGGAGGTTCCAATCATGAACGATACATTAAAAGTTTTAGAGACAAGAAGAAGCTGCCGCAATTTCAAACCGGATATGATTCCAGAGGAAACACTTGAGCAGATTGTAAGAGCCGGAACCTATGCGCCAACCGGAATGGGAAAACAGTCCCCGATCATCCTTGCAGTGACAAATAAGGAGCTGCGTGACCAGTTTTCGGAAGAAAACCGTAAGATCATGGGTGCACCGGTAGGCATGGATCCGTTCTACGGAGCACCGGTCATTCTTGTGGTACTTGCCAATAAGGCAGTTCCAACACATGTGTACGATGGTTCTCTTGTGATGGGCAATCTGATGAATGCCGCAGAAAGCCTCGGCGTGGCAAGCATCTGGATCCACAGGGCGAAAGAGGAGTTCGAATCTGATTTCGGCAAAAAAATTCTTGCTGATCTTGGTATTCAGGGCGAATACGAAGGGATCGGCCACTGCGCACTCGGATATGCAGCAGAGCCGGCAAAAGAGGCGACCGCAAGAAAAGAGAACTATGTATATTATGTGAGATAATATACAAAAAATCCGAACCTGACGGATAGGCTATATGAATGCGGAGCAGTATTCGCAAAAGATATCGATAAGCAGATGTCACC
>ULQI01011188.1_pt1 | contig 17737 bp, 16 predicted proteins | sample 1954261 | NCBI WGS metagenome assembly ULQI01 (sample SAMEA4835650, study PRJEB28245) | human gut metagenome | biome: gut microbiome; material: fecal sample | place: Denmark | collected 2008 | reverse complement strand
AAAGCTTTTGACAGATTTTTACTTTTACAATTATTCTTCAGAAAAATAATCTCTATCTATCTGTTTCACTTGATATATGTATTGTGTTAATACCCCTAATTCGTACTCAATCATTAAATCTGCAAGACGATTTCCATCAATTAACACAATTTTATAATTTAAATTTCTTTCTACAAATGCAATTGCCTCTTTCGTATATATTGATCTTGTGATGAATATTCCTTTTTGTGCTCCCTGAACTGCTAAAGCACCTACAAATTTCTGTATATCCAGTCTTCCAACAGAAGTATCATTATAAGATTTTGCCTGTATATAAATAGAATCAAATCCTAGTTTATCAGCCGTTACAATACCATCAATTCCATCATCCCCTGGTTTTCTGGTCACATGACTTTCATACTGTAACTTTCCATATCCCATTTTAGCAAATAAATCTACGATTAACGTCTCAAATTTGTATAGATCCATTTCGCATACTTCTCTTAAGAAAAATTCTCCCCAAATCCAATCTCCAACAACTCCGCTGCAACCTCAATATTCTTTATCCTCATCAAATTATCCCAAACATCTTCTTTCCCAAGTAAATTCACTCCTCCATGCCACACCAACTCATCATCAATTACTGCAAATCTTTCTTCAACTTCATCTTTTAAATAAACATCCACTCCTTGAGATTTCATTCTTGTAATAAGTTCATATAATATCTCTGGATTTCCATACATAGTGCTTTCTGGATCTCTTGTAATCACACGAACATTAACCCCAGCTTCTTGTCTTTGTTTTATCAAATATAAAAATCTTTCTATTTTATCCTGATAAATATCTGGACTTGATATTACAACGCTTTTATCAGCTTCTACTATATCCTGTTCAAATTTTTCTGAATAATTTCCTGAATCATAAATAGCATTGATATTTTGTTTTACTTGGAAATCTCCTGTCCATAATGTAAAACCGGTTCGTTTATATGTTCGTAATCGTTTTATGTACATATTATCAAAAAATTTTATATGTGAATCGATATAATCATAAACATAAACTGCTTCTTTTCCTTCGTAATCTCTATTTAACCTTCCAATGTACTGTTCCAATCTTCCATCAAACGAAACAGGTGCTGCAAGCATTAGTGTATCTAGCCTTGGGCAATCAAAACCTTCTCCAATTTTCTGCCCTGTCGCAACTAGAATTAATGACTCTTCTTTCTTCACCTGTTTTAAACTCTCTCTTATCTCCAGATTTTGTCGATCTGTATTATCTCCATATAAAAGGAAAATATTATCTGCCACACCTTCCAACATTTGATAAAGAACTTTTGCATGTTCCTTATATCTCGTTAATATAACTGGTGTTAGTCCTAAATGAATGCTGGATTTTACATCTTCTGTTATCATTCGATTTCGAGCATCATTTTCACTGATATTTTGATATGCCTTATTAATGTTTTGTTTACTTTCTTCAGTTTCAATCATTCTTGTGTATCTTGGTATAAAATAGTGTCCAATTCCTTGTTGTTTTGCTCTGTCTAATGCAGTAAATTTATGTCTTTGAGGACCTAACAGCATATATATTATACGATCAAGATGATCACCCCGTTTTGGTGTAGCTGATACTCCATAAACATATTTCGCATTGATTTTTTGCAACAACTGTATTGATGTTTTAGAGGCTGCATGATGACATTCATCCATAATTACCATTCCATATGAATTTAACATATCTTGATATTTTCCTTTTGAATACATAGAACCCACCATTGCTACATCTACAATTCCTGTCAGTGTATTTTTGCTTCCATGTAAAATACCAATCACACTTTTTCTCTGTCTCTTTCTTCCACTCTTCGTTTCATAAATTGGTGGTTTCTCATCAATATCCAAAAACTTATTCAACTCTTCTACCCATTGAAGTAATAAATCTTTACTCTGCAACAAAATCAATGTATTTACTTTTCTTTTGGCAATCAAATAACTGCATACAACGGTTTTACCAAAAGCTGTCGCTGCATTTAAAATCCCATCAGAATGATGTAATAATTTTTCTGCTGCCTCATTTTGTTCTTCTTTCAGCTTTCCTTTAAATTTAACTCTGATCGGATGTCCTTTTTCTCTTTCATCAGAAACATCATAATCAATACTAGCCGTTTTACATTGTTCTATTACTGCTTCTCGTAATCCTCTTGGAATTTGAATATATCCGTTGATATCTTTTCCCAGATAAACAACACTGTAATTATAATAATTGGAATATCCCATACGTTTATTTTTATAAAACTCTGGGTTATCAAATGCTGCCATACTTCGGATCTGATTTTGTAATCTTGGCATAATATTTAATGTGTCAATATAAACTCCATCACCTATAACAATATGTAAATTCCCTGTAACATCTGTCTTTGAAAACGTTTGTTTTTTCTTCCATGGTTTGGGTCTGTCTTTTAAATTATCATTGTTAGCAATTCCTTGATATTGTATTAATTCTTGCTTCCATTTTTCTATATACATATCAACTTCTTCAACTGCTAACTTTTTCGTTTTATTTAAAAGGATATCCCATTGATCAGGATATGCATTCCAGTTATCATCTATGAACGCACTATTCCCACTTTTCAATGCTAGTCCCTGAAGTGGTAATGCTACTAGATTTCCAATACTATTTGCCATATCTTGTGATGGATACATACGATCATAATAATGAAATGATTTTAAATTGACAGATGATGCACCTTTATCTAACAACATAAATCCAAAATTTCTTGCCTTTGATGCAGGAATTGCTTGTTGAAAGATAATCCATACATGTGCACCTCTTCCTGATCTGGATCTTTCCACTAATGGATGAATTCCATTTTGTTCACACATCTTTCGCAATGCATCGACTTCCTCTTTCCATTCATCATTCTGATTTGCAAAATCTGTTTTCTCCGCATCTTTTTCATGATTATCAAAGTCAAATACAAGAAATCTACAAGTACCATCTGGTAAAAGTGGATATACTCCTATGACATCTGATTCATCTTCTTTATATCCTAACAAATGTGTAATGATCTTTTTTACATCAAGCCTTGTCCATTTCCTATTGCTACATTCATCACAATATACTTTCTTCTTTTGTTGTTTAGGACACAAATAGCTATTCCAGCGGTTATCACATTGAGGAAAATAGCCACCATTTCTTGCTCTTTTGGCATAGACATCTTCTCTTCCCCAAAACATAGCGAAAAAACGTTTTGCCATATTTTCTGTGATATATCCTGGATGAATAATGCGCCCACCTTGGTCTGGATCGTATTCTGCTGATTTATCAATTGGTTGTTCAAAAAGATTTATTTCTTCGTATGGTATATTGGCTTCATCCAGCTTTTCCCTTAATTTTTTATTTTCATCTTGTAGATTGCGGACTAGTTTTCGTAAAGTATCTGTGTTAAAAGCTTCTATATTCATTTTGTATTTCACCTTTAATGTTTAAAACATGATTACAATTTTCACCCCAATAACTATATATTTATATTTTTCTAATACCACGCAACGATATCTTTTTCTTGAAAATTTCCATTCTTTATATATTCTTTAATTCTTCTAAATGCATGGGCTAAATAATTACTTCCATATCCAGTAACTTCTTTTTCAACCTTCCTTTCCTCAGACATTCTATCAATCATAATAATTCCATATTCTTTTAAAGCTTCTGGGTAATATTTATATTTTACCATTGTTTCTGTAATCTCTAACAATTCAAGTGTTAACATTTCTCACTCGCATCCTAACTTTTACATAATTTCTCATACTCTATATCCATATTCTTTGCATAATGAATGAAATTTATAAGAGTTCGTAGGCTATTCTGTTAAAATTTATTCTTAAAGTATCAAACTTTCCCCAATATCTTTACGTGGACACCCCAATATTTCCTCACCAAATACATTATCATTTTTTAATTTTATTATACAAACAAAATCTTCATCTTTTTTTATAACTTTTTTTAATTCGTTGGACAAAAGTATCATATTAGATGGTGTAATTTCACCCCTAAAAACTGAATATTGAAAATGCGATAAATATTTTTTGCATATTTTAAATACTTTTTGGACTCTTTTTTCATTTACATCATAAAATAAAAATGCATAATTATAATTTTTAACTACATTCACTTATTATACACCCTCTTTCAATGAAAATGGAATGAATTCCTGATCTTCTAAAATATATTTTATCAATTTATAACAATCTAATTTAATTGCCGTACGATAGGTCACCTTACGTTTCAGTTTCGGATGCATAAACGTTGTATCCATTCTTTTTTCAAATGCTTCAATAAATATTTTTCTACCTTCATCATTTAACAAGCAATAATTGACGCTTTTTTCAAAATGTTTCTCTACTTGCATTCTTCGATTATTAACTAACTCAAAAATCGTTTTGAATACAATAATTGGTTTAAATACCTCACTTATATCTAAGCTTAATGAAAATCTCCTTTCAGCCGGTTCATGTAGAAAACTAATTCTTTGATCTAAATGTGTTCTATAAATTGCTGATACAGTTTTAGCATATAAAAGTGTATTTCCAAATGAAATCAATGCATTCATCGGATTATCTGGTGGCCTTTTTACTCGTTTATTCATAATAAAATCTTCTGGTAAGAAGTACTTAAATGTGGCATAAAATTTAGCCCATGCTTGTCCTTCATAGCTCATAAGCTCTTCTATTGTTTGAGATTTCAAAATATTTTCTACAAAGTCCTTTCGCAACCAATCAATTGTTTCTTTTACTTCCTTTTTATTATGTTTATAATAATGATATAAAATTTCTGCTATATTATCTCCAATTACTTTCACAATAGCCTGTGCGATTTTTAATCGATCTGTTTGATACTTATTTACTTGGGCAACTAACAATCTCCCACTTAAATATTGATCTTTTGGATAAAAAGTTCCACTATACATACCATAATAATTAAAAAAATGTACAATTACATGATTTTGACTTAAAAAATCCAACAATTTTGAATTCAATGATACTTCGTTTAAACAAAATAATTCCTTTGTATTTTCAATTGGAATGTATACATTTTTACCATTTTTTCGAAAACATATAGAATTGTCTTTCCTTGATAATTCTCCTATTGACATAATATATCTTGTACTTCCCATATTATCCCTTCTTTCATATGTAACAATACTCATAATATGCACATTTTTTACATCCACTTTTATTAAGACGTTCTGGTATGTCTTGACAATTTAAAAGTTTTTCTATTGATTCAATAATTTTTTTTAATTCATTCTCCCTCTCCTCTGTTAATTCCAAAATTACTACTTTTTTATTAGATTTGTTTTTTTCAACAAATTCTAGTTTCCCTTTTCGATAAATTCCTTTATTTTTTAAAACACTTAGGTAATATAATAATTGCCATTTTGCTGCTTCTACATCAGCATCTGATTTTTTTACCTCTGTTAAATACTCTTTTGTTAATTTATCTAATTTAATATTTTCAATTGCTATTTCACTGTTCGAACTTTGTAATCGTTCTTCATGAATTGCCTTTCCAATTTGTACGATTTCACTATTATCTTCAAGATTCAACCTATTTCCATGTAAATAACACTGTCTTTTACAATGGAAATAATAATTGATTAATGTTCCATTAACTCTCATAGACTCCTCCTTAAAATTAGAAATTAATCAAATGTGCTTATAAATTTATGTTATTGTTTAACTAATGGCGAGAGCGAATTCATCCCCGACCTTAGAGGTATTTCAAAACATCTCATGTTATTGTTTAACCCAATTCCATGTTGGGCGACGTGATTCTGATACGATTTCAAAACATCTCATGTTATTGTTTAACAACTACTTGTAGATTTTTTGTTACTTGTTTTCTTATTTCAAAACATCTCATGTTATTGTTTAACTCGTTGTTGCTTCAATCTCATAGCCTGTCGTCATTTATTTCAAAACATCTCATGTTATTGTTTAACAAGAAGCAACAATTCAAGGAAAGATTTCAGGTTCAGATTTCAAAACATCTCATGTTATTGTTTAACATATTACTTGTAAAGTCCTCATCCTCGAAAGGTATTTCAAAACATCTCATGTTATTGTTTAACACAGTAAAAAACTTGTCCTTTTTCTGCCTGTTTTCATTTCAAAACATCTCATGTTATTGTTTAACTCCAGTCCTGCGATCTCTACCGCTGTCGAAAAGCATTTCAAAACATCTCATGTTATTGTTTAACTTATGAGCAATCAAAGGTTATATGTATTTTAGTTAAATTTCAAAACATCTCATGTTATTGTTTAACACGTTATCATTTTTCTTCATTTTCCTCCTTGTTCTATTTCAAAACATCTCATGTTATTGTTTAACAGATGTAAAGAATTCTTCTATTGTCACGTCATAATATTTCAAAACATCTCATGTTATTGTTTAACATAAAAAATAGTTTAGCAAGTGAGGAGTAAAATCAATTTCAAAACATCTCATGTTATTGTTTAACTGGAACAGCAGTTGTTACAGAAACAGTTAGGAGAATTTCAAAACATCTCATGTTATTGTTTAACTCTGATCACATGTCATATTTAACAATTCCATTAATCATTTCAAAACATCTCATGTTATTGTTTAACTTTATCATTGATATGAAAAAGGCACGACCTAGCCAAAATTTCAAAACATCTCATGTTATTGTTTAACAGAAAAAAAGTCTTTGGAGTTATCTTTGGTAGATAAATTTCAAAACATCTCATGTTATTGTTTAACACTCCAACTATGGAAACATCTTTAAAGGCAAGTCCATTTCAAAACATCTCATGTTATTGTTTAACTGACACGGAAGTCGAAAGCCCTAGATGGTTTATGGATTTCAAAACATCTCATGTTATTGTTTAACAGCAACAAAATTACAACATATAGGTAATCTGCAAATATTTCAAAACATCTCATGTTATTGTTTAACCCTATTGTTTCGATCGCATCAGCCAAAACATCTCTATTTCAAAACATCTCATGTTATTGTTTAACTTTTCCAACACCCTGTCCGGATTTTATCGTTACTTTATTTCAAAACATCTCATGTTATTGTTTAACTGGGATAGTGTAAGAATTGCTGTCATATTGTCTAAATTTCAAAACATCTCATGTTATTGTTTAACAGCTTCTAAATCTGTTTTTGCTATCTGCAATCCGCATTTCAAAACATCTCATGTTATTGTTTAACCGTTTTTCTGCCGGCATTTAGACCGATTGACAGAATTTCAAAACATCTCATGTTATTGTTTAACAAATGATCCTAAATCAAACAAAAAATATCACAGGAAAATTTCAAAACATCTCATGTTATTGTTTAACACCTTCAAGAGTTTGAATCGCAAGAAAGTCAACCATATTTCAAAACATCTCATGTTATTGTTTAACTGGAGCAATCAAGATCGTGAATGGAGTGTATCATTTATTTCAAAACATCTCATGTTATTGTTTAACGAAGAAAAACAAAAATATTTTTCTGAGATTGCGAAACTATTTCAAAACATCTCATGTTATTGTTTAACTCCGGATCAAATGCTTTCTGTGGCTCATCTTCTTCCATTTCAAAACATCTCATGTTATTGTTTAACGTTATAAATCCAATACGCTTTCCTGGATATTTTTATTTCAAAACATCTCATGTTATTGTTTAACCAACGATTTTACGTCATTTTTTAATGGTCTTTTTAAAAAAACAACGATTTTATGTACCTTTCCATTATTTTTTCCAAGTGCCCCCTCAATTTACTGTTTTTCTAAAAAAGTACATATTTCAGCCATTTCTAACACTTTTTCTGGAAATCACTTGGTAAAATTTTGTACTTTTAAATATCAATAAATAATCCTCCTGATTGTTCCAACAACTTTTTGTTTAACTTTCCGTTTTCAAAATATTGTTCTCCATCATAGATACATCGAAGTTCTCCTAAAATATCATTATATATTAAATCTGAATTTTTTTTGATTCTATATGTAAAATATTTAAGATTGCTTCGAGCAACCGAAAGTTTTATCTGCTTTTTTGCATATTCCATATCTGAATCTTCCAATATATTTTTGTATTCATTCCAAACTTCTTCGCCATCTAAAACAGTTCCATCTTCTAATTCAAGTCTACGACACAAAACAATATCCATGCTCCAACTATTATCATCTATCAATTGCATTCTTTTCGCAATTTCAGAAAAGTTTAACTTATTAATATTATTCCAAAAATCTTCTATTCCTTTTCCATCAGTATTTTCGTTTAAGTTTTTACGGAGTAGTTTAAAAACCTGATTATAATAATCATAAAAATGTTTATTCTCCAAGATTTGCTGCATATTCCTTTCACATAATGTAAATTCACGATTTTTACGAAAATCCTTTTGATAAATTTTTTCCCATGAATCTATATAGAAAAAATACGCCTTTCCTTTTCTCTTACATGAACGATTAATACGACCCAAAAACTGTTCTTCACTATCAAGTAAGGAAACATTTTTATATCCAACATCCATGTCAATATCAACACCAGCTTCTATTACCTGAGTTGCTACCAAAATCAGGTCTTTCATTTCTCCACTTTTTATTGGATTTAATATTTTTTCACGTTCATAAATAGAATCATCTCCTGTAATACATTTTACATCACATTCTATTTCTTTTGATTCTATCAGCATTTGATAAAAAGTATACGCCGAATCTTTTTTGATAAATTCAACCAATATTTTTTGTTGTTTTTCCTTATTCTCAATAATGTGTTGTAACAATTTCTCATATGTTATTTTATCATCTTCTAATAACTCATACGATATTTTGACTCGATTCTTAAAAATCGGATGTTCAAAATATAAATTTCGATTCTGCATTAAATGAACTACTTGATTTTTCTCGTCTGTTAACACTTCTAAATTAGGCAATGTTGCGGACATAATAATAATCTTCATGCCCATTAACGAAGCACAATATTTTAACATTGTAATAATCTCTGTCCAAATATAATTACGATAACTCTGAATTTCATCCAGCACAATTACAGAATCTGTTAGTTGGTAAAATCCAAAAATATCTTCTTTTTTTGATCCAAATAAAACATTAAAAAAACTCACATGCGTTGATAAAATCATTGGGTAATTCAAAAATTGTCGATCCAATAACGCTTCTTGATAATAATTCGTAGAATCTTCATTTTTTATATTTTCTTTTACTGTAATCGGTGTCAATGAGTTTACCACAACAATTTGATCCTGTAATTTCTTATCCTTGAAAAGCTCACTCAATGTTTTCATATTTTGTTCAACAAGCGTATTAAATGGATAAATATAAAATAACTTCTTTCCATGTTCACCCATTAAATGAAAACTCAATTGTAATGCTGTGTTACTTTTCCCACTTCCTGTTGGAGCTTCTAAGAAAAACAGCTCATTATCTAAATGTTTATTTAATTCCTTTTCTGCATCAAGAAATAATTCACTTCGAAGTTCATTCATATCTGTAATAGATTCAAGATGTTTGTCTTTCTCTATATATTTTGTATGTTCATAGTTGCGAATACTCTTTGAAATATCTGAATTCTTATATGATTCTTCATATTCTGCAATTGATAATCCATCTGCCAAATCATCTTTTTTCATATCTTGCATAAATTCCGTTGTCGCATGATAATCACTTGCTACAAGTAATGAATATGCAAGTCTGTAATAAAAATATTTTTGTATGTTCTCTTCTTTTTCAAAGTTCTTCTTTGCACTATAATGTTTCTTAAAAACATTGAAAATATTCTTTTCATTCTGCTTTTGTATCTTCGGGAATTTATTCTGATCAGACAAAAAATGTATCAACTCTCTTTTTTCTGGACTGTCCGTACACTCTGCATAACTGTTAAGTGACTCTAAATCGCTATGATGCCTGGATATAATATAAGCATGTTCCCAGATTATGACCATCATTTTCTTCTTCTCTTTTTTTTCAAATGCTTCTTCTTTTTCTAATAAATCAAAAAAGTAATCCAGATATAGAATAGAAGATAAAAAGGAATGTTCTGTACCAGAAAGTCCTTTCAAACTTTCTGGTATAGAATCATCATTATTTTTCATCTTTTTTCGTTGAAAATTCGGGTTACATTTTCCAATATCATGAAATATGATCATCTGCCATAACAACTTAATCATCCACCGATAAACAGCTTTTTTGTTTTTAAACTCCAATGCTTCACTAAATCTTCGTACCACACAATCAAGTTCCTTTTGATAAAATATTCTTTTAAAATAATATTTGCAACGATTCGTATGTTCTTCTAACGTCTCATAAATCGTAATACCATCTTTTTCTTTCATATGTGCATAAACAGGATAGTTAAACGAAGCAATATCTTCTAACTCAATAAAAGGTAATATGTTTTTCTCCATCTTCATAAATTTCTGTAAAAGCCTCCTCAACTGGTGCATTCGTTAATATAAACTTCTTTAATTCATGATGATTTGTTTCTAAATTCAATGTTAATGGTAAATATTCCTCATATTTAAAATCCATTTCATCTTGATCAAAATCTAATGCTTCACTAAGACTTAAACTCTGAATCGTAAGATTCTCAGCATCAACATTTTTAACTTCCACATATTCGGCTTTTTCTATTGTTGCCGGATGATCATTTTTCCCTAAATACGGAATATATACACACTGGCTGTGAATGATCATGTCCGCTAATTTCTGACTTTCATCATTATTCAACATAATATAAATCGTCCAAGATGGATCTTCAAGCCATTGTTCTTTTACAATCAAATTTCCACCTTGTTCCTGAGATGCATAACCTACAGAATTATTGAATTGTTGAAATTTCTTATTAAAATATCCATTCTCAGAATTTGGGACAATTGAAATTTTTACATCTTTTAGCTTCTCATAATATTCTGGAAAGTTTGTTATTTCATAACCATATCCTTTATATCCTAAAATTGCTCCAAACATTCCAAGTAATGCTGGCTTATGAATATTTCCATAAGTAAAATAGCAAACTGAATTTACCATCGGTACCTTAAAAAATGCTGTTTTCCCCGAAAGGATAAATTTTAGTGCTTTCATATATTACACCTCTTTTCGTGTAACAATATGATAATATTTTGCTCCTTCTAAATCATCTGCAATTTCTGTTGTACTTGGATTATAGTAGATTTCAATTGACTTAATCTGCTCTTTTAATGTTGCTAATACTTCTCCTGCAGAGATATGAATCGTATTCTTGTTTTCACCTTTTTCAAAAGTTATATACTGTGTTAAATTTGGTAAATATAAATGAGGTTCTGTTTCAACAAACATCGCAAACTCATTTTCACATCCTTCTTTTGCGTTCGTTGAATAAGAAGTGGCAGAAACTAAGGCTGTTTCTTTAAATTTATTATAATCATCCTCTGTATAACCTTCAGTAACTCCAAGTTCCATATATTCTCTATATGCAGCCGGATTTATTACAAATGGGTAGAAATAATGCGCTTCATCAGTTACAATCTTTGTTCCTAATGTAGAATTTTTTGCCTCTCCTTTTTCTTCAGTTGCTTTAGTTGCATCTCGGAAAGGAGAAAGAATTGGCTGTTCCTGTGGTTCACATTCTTCGTATTTATTAAATCCCTGTCCAAACTGTACTGCTCCTGTAATCGATATATTAACAGATGCTTCTGCAAAAGTTGCTCCAAAATTCTTAACATCAACAGCTTGAAATAAATTTTCCAAAACTTCTTTGACATCCGTGTTCTTTTTTAAATCTTCTACCTGAAATAACTGTTCATATCTTTCTTTTAAACTTCTTGGAATTAATGAAGTGGCACCTTTTTTACCTTTTTCAAAACGTAAGGACTTAATGTATAATACCTTATCTCCCTGATCATCCCACATTTTTTTCATTGGGTATTTTAAAGCTTTATCACTTCCAAATATTTCTCCACTAGTAATTGTTTTTGGATATCCTGAAAAATCTGCATTCCAGTTTGCCATAATTGCTGAAATTCCTAATACACCATAAACTCTTTTATCCATTGTTCATTCCTCCTATTCGTTATCCTCATCGTCCGTTTTCTTTTCATACATTAATGATGGTGCTGTAAAACCTGCCATGATCAATTCATGTTTTATTTCTTTTGGTTCATACTCCATTACATGAGATAAAAGTTGTGCATTTCTACCTCCATTGATGTGAATGATTTGATAATTATATTTCGTATACATTCGTAATAATCGTTGTTTTATAACTTTTGAATTCTTTGCATTAAAAAATGGGTTTACATAAGACTCTGTTTTATTATTTGCTTTACTTAAATGCAACAAATAAGAAACTGCCTGTCCTACAGCATACGAATATTCCTCATCTGATATAAAATCCCATTCCACATCTTTTGCTACATTAATATGTTCTCTCAGTTGATTTCTAATCTCACTCATATGAACTCCTACCTCCTGATCATCTAAATACTCTAAAAGTGACCATCTTAAATTAAATTTTCTCTGTGCTGCAAATGTTTCATCATTTAAGATTGAATTCTTAATTAAAGCTAACGATACATCATCCAATATTTTTACCAATTGATTTTGTTCTCCACGCCAAAACCAATTTGCTAAAATATTTCTACTTTTTAAGATAGATTGCTTTAAACAATCATCATAAATGTTCATATCTTTTGCATCTGTAAAAAAATTATTCTTTAATTTTCCTTCAAAAAATATGCCATTGATCAAATCCATAATTACCCATTGGTCTTCTATCGCTTCATCATAGTGAATCTTAGATTTTTCTATTCTTTCCTCAGGGATCTCAATATAGTTTTTTAAAACAAGTCCCGGTTCCAACTTTGTTTTATAATGAGTAATCACATCCGCTTCACAAATCTCAGCACCAGCTTTCCCCATTCTACATCTTAAATAATATCCACTTACTATATCTTCTGGCTTATCTTTATTTGTATACGAGCAAATTTTTTTATCTATATTATCCACATAAATGTGAAATCGTTTTTTTGATACTTGTCCAAAAAGATAATCAAAAAACTTTGATTGCAATAATGCACTTTCTTGGTCTAACAAATATGGAACTTTCACTTTTCTTGTCTTATTTTCCAAATATGGCTTTTTACTGTTCATTCCCATATTATCATTTGGCAAACCAACAATTCCTTTTTCAAACTCCATATTAAAATTATTATTATTGTAAATATTCGGAATTAAATATCTTTCACTTTCAATTTTATAAATTTCTTTTGTTTTCTCCTCTTCTTGATACACAAAAAATAATTTTACATAATTCTTTTTCTCAAGATTTATGCCTTTCCAAATATCTTCTTTATTGGCTAATATGAACTTCTCTATTTTATCTATTGCTTCAATGTCAGGCTGCCCCAGTCTTTCTTCTGCAACATGATATAATGCTCTTGCTTGTGGTTTTTTTTCATATTTTTTGTTTGGGTTTCTTAAAATTTCATAATATTGTTGAATAATTTCTTCTGATAATTTTCCTGATGTGACACTTTCTTTCTTGACTGCTAATGATAGATAGTTGTTTGAATGAATTATTTTTTTAGGATCTATTGGTTTATTCATTTCGAGTAGTTTACTTTTATAATCTAATTCTTGAATCAACAAATAATCCATATCATTGCTTATATCTACAGTATTTGTTTTTTTGTTAAAAATGATATCTACAGGATCTTTTATTACCCAACCATCATCTTTCATTACAATTAACCGATAGGTTCCGTCTTTAGGAATATAGGCATCTGTTATAATGCGCTCTCCTTTTTCTTGTAACATAATCTGGAATACTTCCATTGCTTCTTGTAAAATAAAGAATCTTCCCTCCTTCCCTATAAATATTTGTAATTCACAAATCCATGACCCCGGGAATTGTTTTCACCTATCCCTACTCCAAGTGCAAAATATGCTAATTCTTGTGCCTTTGGTTCATTTGATATTCTAAAGCTTAATTTGTCTCCTAATAAATTAATATTCTTATATGGAATTTTAATCGGTATTCTATTATTAAATTTCATCACATCATACAACAAAATATCTTCCCTAATATTTTTTCCTGTAAATTGTTTATATTTCTTAATCAAATTCGTTTTTATTCTCTTTTCAAATTCAGGAACTGACATGTTTCCTCTCCAGTACCCTTCTTCATTCTTAATTACAATTGGTGTAATAGAATAAAGCTCTTGAATATGTTTTTTAGAAATAATTCTCAATTTCCCACCAACCCCTAAAAGTTCCTTTGATGTATGGGCATATAATTTCTCAGAGAAAAATTCTGCTAATTCTTGTTTTACGGTTCTGATTCTTAGAGTATAAACCTTACCTTCTTTATAAATACCATCTTTTTCAATTGGCCATGGTGCATCTGTTACATAGTATTTATAACCTTTATGTTCATGATATTGTAAAAATTCTTGATCTTTTGCAAGTACACTGTCTAAAAAGTAATTTATCTTTCCTGCTATTGTTTTATGACTTATGCTTTTTAGAAATTTGAGCTTGCATTGGTATTCAAATACCAGCATCAGCATCCCTCCATTCACTGTTTTCTTTGGTTGATTTGTTGTGATACATTACATGTTACGGTTTAAGATAAGAAATATTACCTTTTCTTGTATAAATTTCAATACATTTATGTTATTGTTTATACATAATAATACTCTTTCTTTTCTTATTTGTCAAATATCTTTTAATAATTATCTTTTCTTTTATAATGATTAATATTCTTTTTTAGATAAAAATAAGCATGTATCACCGACTATTTTATACCTTCGTTAAATGTTATTTAGACATCTTATGTTATTGTTTAACCAAAAGGATATGCAAGTTATCCAAGAACAGAATCATTTCAAAACATCTCATGTTATTGTTTAACAAAGCAGGTGAACAGATTTTTCCGGCAACGACAGCATTTCAAAACATCTCATGTTATTGTTTAACCTGACTTGCATCGAATGTCTCCGATCGCAGTCAAATTTCAAAACATCTCATGTTATTGTTTAACTTGTTGCGACATTTCCTTTTTCTCCGATTAAATCCAATTTCAAAACATCTCATGTTATTGTTTAACTTGACAAAAAGTTTCGTATCCCTTTCATGTTTCACGATTTCAAAACATCTCATGTTATTGTTTAACCCATGCTGTCTGTTGACTGCTCGTAGGAGCTCTCTGATTTCAAAACATCTCATGTTATTGTTTAACGGTCGAGTATCTCCCATTTTGCAATACCAAAAATTAATTTCAAAACATCTCATGTTATTGTTTAACGTATTAAACAAATTTCCAAACTCTTCCCATTTTTATTTCAAAACATCTCATGTTATTGTTTAACTAAATGTCTGAACCCATACATCTTTCCCATAATGCTATTTCAAAACATCTCATGTTATTGTTTAACCAACGAAAAATCATTATTTTTAAATAGATTTTTTTACAAAAAAGAACGATTTTATAAGCTTTTTCAATATTTTTACCAACCCCCTTACTAATTTTAACCTTTCTTGAAAAACAATGTATTTTAGCCGTTTTTACTACTTTTTCAAAAAATCACTTGGTAAAATATCAAAAACTTCATTTCCCCATGTTTCTTGACACTTCCTATTATGAATCCAATCAATCAAATATGCAACCCTAATATACAAATCCATATAAAAACATAAAATTCTCTCCGAACGCTATTCCAAAATTGTCCAAGAACATCATCCAGAGAAAACCCAAACCCTCCATTCCATATGCACTTCCACCTACTCCTCCGTCTTAATCGAACTAATCACCACATCCCCCAACTGGCACCCCACTTTCCTCACCACAATATCCTCAATCTGACTCCTCTCAACTTTCGACAGATCCTTCTTATTCACCAACACATCCACCTTCCCATTCGTAATCGTAACAATACTATTCAAAAATCCCTTAGCCCCCAGCAGATTCTCCGCTGCAGTCTCCATCTCCATTTGTTCTGACAGCATTGCCAACTTATCCACCGCATCCTGTTTCACACTATCTTTCACCGTCTGATCCTTAATAATCTCCTCCAACGTATCCTTCGCCTTGCTATGCACCTGTTCCCTCTCCAATTTCGCCTTCGCCACATAATTACTAACCTGAGCATTTGTAAGCACCGCTTCCCCAACATCAGTCACATCATCGGTTACTGCTGCCGCACTTTCTTTTGCCACGTTCTTTGAAACTGTCTTCGTCTTACTATTCTTCGTCCCAGCCGGATCGTATTTCTGACTATAATTTACATACCCTGCAACAGCAATCACAACCGCTAAGGTCATGATGATCATCTGATTTTTCTGAAATACTTTTTTCATTGTTAGGAATCCTCCATTTTTAAGACTTTCACTTTATAAGATGAAATATGAAATAACACAGAAACTGCTTCAACGATCTGATTCTTTATAATATCATTCCCACCGCCCTGGGCGACAACGACCACTCCTTCAACGACTGGTTCTACTTCTTTGATCACATATGGGACTTTCTTTCCATCTTCTTCGACTAAGATGGTCTGTTCATCTTCTTTGACCGTTTTTTCTTTTTCACTGCTGCTTTGTTCGTAGGGACTGTCTTTATTTACGACAGCTTCTTTGGATGAATTAACGGTGATCATCACTTTTACTTTTCCGACTCCTTCTACATGTTTTAATGCATTGACCAATCGTTTTTCCTGCTTTTTCACATAGAGATCGGTAGAATCTTCTTTTGCTGTGGTTTCAGTGCTTTGTGCGTTCTTCTTTGTCTTCCCGGATGGGATGCTTACGATGATCAGGCTGATGCCAAGAAGTAAGATCAGGCAAAGTTTTGGAATGCCGATATTTTCGATCAGATGTTGTAGTTTTTCCCTCTCTATCATATTTCTTCTACTCACTTATATTTATATTAGATTCCTTCATATTATAGAAGTTTGAAATTGCGGTTTTTAGTTTCTTTGTATGACGAAGCTTGTCTGTTTTGATGTCGATCTTCTCGATGGTTCCTTTTTCATTTACCTTTGAGTCAACGTCTAATACTTTGAGATCGTATTGTGAAAATAACGTTGTAATCTGTTCTTTGATCTGATTTTGTTTTTCCTCTTTTGCACCATCTAAAAATGCAGGGTTATTTTCTCCTTTAACTGCGGTTGAGATTGCCTGTGTCACGATATCTTCATTGGATAAATAATAGGATATTGGCTGCATCATCAGGGAGATGAGCATAAATCCTGTCATTAACCGAAGGTATGGACGGTAGATGCTTTTGTCGCAGAGCTGATCGATCAGTGTTGTTAAGATCAGAAAAAATATGATCATTTTCAGATAATCCATAATCCTTACCCCGCATAATAATTAACGTTGGTTGAGAATGCGATCAATGCCACGGACAGGATAAATAATAGTGCCATCGTAAAGATCATCGAAAGCATTAATTTCCCGCTTTGAATGACTGCATCCATCGCTCCGGTGATCCTTTTGTCGGATATGGGCTGAATCATGATCCCTGCCAGCAGATAGGTAAGAACAACTGCTGTGATCTCTATAACTGATGGCACGATGATTACGATCAGTACAAGGATTCCAACGGCTCCGATGCTGTTTTTGATCACAACTGCCGAACCGATGACCATGGTCATGGCTGAATTCAAACCACTTCCGATTCCTGGAATGGCACTCATTCCTTTTTGGAGAACTGTATTTTTCATGGAATCAACGGCTGGAAGGATCATCGACT